>VFQS010000750.1_pt1 | contig 33596 bp, 31 predicted proteins | sample 3512361 | NCBI WGS metagenome assembly VFQS01 (sample SAMN10412375, study PRJNA504923) | tailings metagenome | isolation source: Relicate 1 Philex TSF3 active mining | place: Philippines
CCTGGTTGATGTAGCGCTTCACCTCATCGGCGGTCATGCCGATGCCGTTGTCGGAGATGGTGAGCGTTCTGGCCTCGCGGTCGATGCGGATCGAGATCCGGCCCTCGGCCCCCTCGCTGCAGTCGCCCGACATGGCGGCCATGCGGCGCTTGCTGATCGCATCGACGCCGTTGCTCACCAATTCCCGCAGGAACACCTCATGGCCGCTGTACACGGCCTTCTTGATGATCGGGAAAATGTTTTCGGTGTGGATCTGGATCTGACCCTGTTCCTCAAGCACCGGCATCTGGCCCGCGGATTGCAACCAGCCGAACCTAGGCAGCCGGCCCCGGGCCGCTCAAGCGCGGCGGGGGAGGAATCACCGAACCGGCACGCTCTGGAGCTCGGGGCGCTCCTCCGGCACGATCGCGCCGGCCACCGGGCACACCTGCAGGCAGATGCCGCAGTCGATGCAGGTGTCGAAATCGATCCAGTAGAAGGGCAGGCCGCGGCTGTTGGTGCCGTCGCCGGGATGGATGCAGGCCACCGGGCAGGCGTCCACGCAATCGGCCACCCCTTCGCAGACGTTGGTGACGATCGTGTGGGCCATCGGCGCGGGTGCGGGTGGCGCCGATCCTAGGCAGCCAGCCAGATGGCGCCGCGGCAGCCCCGGGCGGCGGCGATCGCCTCCGCCTCCGCGGCGCTGGCGCAGGGCTGGCTGCACAGCTCGGCCGCCTCGCCGCGGCCGTGCAGCTCCGCCAGGCGGGCCAGGGCGGCGCCGGGATCGGCGGGATCGGGGCAGGCCACCAGCCAGGGGGCCGGCGCCTGGGTGCGGGGGGCGGCGCTGCCCAGCAGCTCGCGCACGGCCTCCACGGCGAAGCCGAAGCCGGTGCCGCCCGCCAGGGAGGGATCGCCGCAGAAGCGAGCCACCAGGCCGTCGTAGCGGCCGCCGCTGGCGATGGCCACGGGGGCATCGCTGCCCTGGCACACCAGCTTCAGCACCAGGCCGTCGTAGAGGTCGAAGTGGGGCTGGAAGGTGGGGTCGAGCTGGAGGCGCACGCCGGCGGCCCGCGCCGCCGGGGCCACGCTGCCGAGGGTGCTGCGCAGGCCCTCGAGCAGCGGCACCGGCCCCAGCCACTGCTCCAGCTGGGGCAGCACACTGGCCGGGTCGCCGCGCAGGCCGAGCAGGGCCTGCAGACGCTGGTGCTGGGGCGGCTCCAGCGCCAGGGCCTCGAGGGCCAGGGGGTCGTACTCGGTGAGGGCCTGGCGCACCGCCAGGCGGGTGGGGGCGGCCAGATCCGCCAGCAGGGCATCGAGCAGGCCGTGGTGGCCCACCAGCAGGGTGGGCCTGTGCTGGGGCTGCAGGCCGAGGCGGCCGGCGGCCGCCAGCAGCAGATGCATCAGCTCGGTGTCGGCGGCGGCGGAGACCACCCCGAGCAGCTCCACGCCGCTCTGCAGGCTCTCGCTGATGCGCTGGCCGCCGCCCTCGCCCACGGAGCTGCGGAAGGTGGTGCCACTGGCCCAGAGCCGCAGCGGCCTGGGCCTGTCGGCCAGGCGGGTGCCGGCGGCGCGGGCGATCGAGGCGGTGAGCTCCGGCCGCAGGCCCAGGGGCTCATCGGCCACCAGCCGCACCAGCTCGCGGGCGGCAATGGCGCCGCCGGCCTCGAGGGTGTCGATGCGCTCGATCGTGGGCGGGGCCACCTCCTGGTAGCCCCAGAGCCGGTAGACCTCCGCCAGCAGCTCACACAGGTGGCGGTTGCTCTCCACCTGGCCGGGGTTGAGATCGCGGGCACCGGCGGCGGGTTGCAGGGCCATGGAGCGGGCGGCGGGCGGGCGGCCTGGCGATCCTATGGATCGCCCCGGCCGGGGGCATCGAGCTCGGGGGCGCCGAAGCTGGCGCCGCTGAGGGGGCGGCAGGCGGCCAGGCCCTCGATCAGGGGCTGGCGCAGCCCCGGGGCGCAGGCGATCACCCGGCCGGAGGCCAGGTCGAGCGGGCCGCCGTCGTAGGCGCACACCTGCCCGCCGGCCTGCTCCACCAGCACGGTGGCGGCGGCCAGATCCCAGGGGGAAAGGCCCCGCTCCCAGTAGCCGTCCACCCGGCCGGCGGCCACGAAGGCCATGTCCACCGCGGCGGCGCCGGCGCGGCGCACGCCATGGCTGCGGTGGGTGAACCAGGCGAACTCGGCGTAGTTGTTGTCGAGCCGGTGGATGCGGTCGTAGGCGAAGCCGGTGACCAGCAGCGAGTCCTTGATGCTGCTGCAGTCGCTCACCCGGATCGGGCTGTCGTTGCACCACGCCCCCAGGCCCGGCGCCGCCCAGTAGAGCTGCTCGAGGGCGGGCACCGCCAGGGCGCCCAGCAGGGGCCGACCGCCCCAGAGCAGGCCCACCGAGGTGCCGAAGAAGGGGTAGCCGTGGGCGTAGTTGGTGGTGCCATCGAGGGGGTCGACGCACCACTCGAGCGGGCCGCTGCCGGGGCGGCGGCCGCTCTCCTCGGCCAGCACGCCCACCCCCGGCGTGGCCTCGGCCAGCACCGCGAGCACGGCCGCCTCGGCGGCGAGGTCGGCCTCGGTCACGAGGTTGCCCGCCTCACCCTTGTGCTGGATGCGCTCGAGCCGGCCGAAGTGGTGGCGCAGCAGGGCGGCACCGGCATCCGCTGCCCGGCGGGCGGTGGCGGCGAGCCGCTCGATCTCGGCATCGGGCAGACCGGAATCGGCGCGGGCCTGATCGGATCCGGAGCTGGGGAACGACACGCTCACTCCTCATCAAGGGGCAGACCCGGCCGCACGCGGCCGCGGCCGAAGTGGCGGCCGAACTGCAGGTCGTAGACCTCATCCTCGTCCTGGGTTTCCACCACCAGGGGGCCACTGGCGCGGGCCACGCAGAGCAGGCCGTAGCCGCGGCGGCGCAGCTCCCGCGACAGGCCGAGGGCCTCGCGCTGATCGATCTCCCCCTCGAGCACCCGCACGGCGCAGGCGGTGCAGCAGCCATTGCGGCAGCTGAAGGGCAGCGGATCGCCCTGCTCCTCGAAGCTGCGCAGGATGTACTCGCCCTCGGGCACCTCGTGGCGGATCACCCGGCCCGCCTGACGCCAGTGGACGGTGATCGCATGGGTGGGGCGGGTCCCGGTCATGGGCGGCGGCGGAGCTGCTGCGATCCTGCCGCGCCGCGGGCCGGATGGCGGTTTCAGGGCGGCTTCAGTGCGACTTCGGGGCGGGTCGCCTGCTAAGTTTAGATCTGCCCCATTTGCCCCCTGGAGAGGTGGCCGAGTGGTCGAAGGCGCAGCACTGGAAATGCTGTATAGGGGCAACTCTATCGAGGGTTCGAATCCCTCCCTCTCCGTTCTTCACCGGCCCCAGGGCCGGTTTTTTCTTGCCCATGCGGCCCTCCCGTGGATCGGGGGGCCGTCACGCCAGGCGCCACGCCAGGCGCGATGGGCCGATCAGCCGAAACGGCCACTCACGTAGTCCTGGGTCACCTGCTGTTCCGGGCTGTTGAAGATGCGCTCGGTGTCGTTGAACTCCACCAGATAGCCCACCTTGCCGTTGCCTCCCTCCACCACCTCGGCGTTGAAGAAGGCGGTGCGATCCGACACGCGCACGGCCTGCTGCATGTTGTGGGTGACGATCACGATCGTGTAGCTGCGCTTGAGCTCGTGCATGGTTTCCTCGATCTTCAGGGTGGAGATCGGATCGAGGGCGGAGCAGGGCTCATCCATCAGCACCACCTCGGGCTCGGTGGCGATCGCCCGGGCGATGCAGAGGCGCTGCTGCTGGCCGCCGGAGAGGGCCAGGCCGCTCTCCTGCAGCTTGTCCTTGCATTCATCCCACACGGCCGCCTTGCGCAGGGAGCGCTCCACCAGCTCATCCATGTCGCCGCGGTAGCCGTTGATCCGGGCGCCGAAGGCGATGTTTTCGTAGATGGTCTTGGGGAAGGGATTCGGCTTCTGGAACACCATGCCGATGCGGCGCCGCACCTCCACCGGATCCACCCGCGGGTGGTAAAGGTCCTGGCCGTCGAACACCACCCGGCCGCGCAGGCTGCAGCTCGGGATCAGGTCGTTCATCCGGTTGAGGGCACGCAGCACGGTGGATTTGCCGCAGCCGGAGGGGCCGATGAAGGCGGTCACCTGGCCCCGGGGAATGTCCATGTAGACGTTCCGCACCGCCTCCTGGTTGCCATAGAAGATCGACACGTTCTCCAGCGACACGGCCACATCGCTGGCGGTGCTGGTGGGACGGAGGGCTGTGGAGGTCATCGAGGGGTGAAGCCGGAGGGTGGAGAGCGCAGCGTGGATGGGCGCGGCGGCGATCAGGGGGCGGGCATCGGCGCTCAGGAGCGGGTGAAGCGGCTGATCCAGCGGGCCAGCAGATTGGCGGCCAGGATCATCACCAGCAGCACGAAGGAGGCGGCCCAGGCCAGCTCGTTCTGGGCCGGGTAGGGCATGATCGCGAAGTTGAAGATCAGCACCGACATGGTGGCGATCGGATTGAGCACCCCATCCGGCCAGAAGGCGGAGAAGAGGGCCGTGAAGATCAGCGGTGCCGTTTCACCGGCGGCCCGGGCGATGGCCAGCACCACCCCGGTGGCGATCGGCGTGAAGGCGGCGGGCAGCACGATCCGGGTGATCGTCATGAAGCGGGAGGCGCCCACGCCGTAGGCACCCCAGCGCAGCTCCTGGGGCACCAGCTGCAGGCCCTCATCAGTGGTCTTGATCACGGTGGGCAGCATCAGCACGGCCAGGGCGATGCCACCGGCCAGGGCGCTGTAGCTCTGGCCCATGAACACCCGCGTGGCCACGATGATCCCGTAGACGAACACGCCGGCGATGATGGAGGGCACCCCCGCCAGCACGTCCGTGCCGAAGCGCACGAACTGGGCGAACCAGCCGCTGCGGGAATACTCCGCCAGATAGACACCACCGCCCACGCCCACCGGGATGGCGATGGCAGAGGAGAGGATCGTCACGATCACGGTGCCGAGCATGGCGTTGCCGATGCCGCCGCCCTCAAGGCCCGGCGCGGGGGGCAGTTCGGTGAACAGCCGCAGGCTGAGCAGCCGGCCGCCCTGCACGAGCACGTGGATCAGCACGAGCACCAGCGGCAGCACGGCGATCGCGGCGAAGCCACCGGCCACCACCGTGGCCAGCTGGTTGAGCCGGTTGCGCAGCAGGGCCGGGTTGTAGTGAAGAGAAGTCGACATCAGTACGTGAGGCTGAGGCGACGCACGACCCAGCGGGCCAGCACATTCACGCTGAAGGTGAGCAGCATCAGGATCAGCGCGGCATACATCAGGGCGGAAACCTGCAGGCCATCGGCCTCGCCGAACTGGTTGGCCAGCATCGAGGCGATCGTGTTGCCGGGGGCCAGCAGCGACAGGTTGAAGTTGAGGGCGTTACCGATGATCATCGTGACGGCCATGGTTTCACCCATGGCGCGGCCGAGGGCGAGCATCACCCCGCCGATGATCGACGAGATCGCCGCCGGCAGGATGATCTGCACGATCGCCGCCCAGCGGGTGGTACCGATGCCGTAGGCGGCCTGGCGCAGCTCCAGGGGCACCTGGCGCAGGGCATCGCGGGAGATCGCCGTGATGATCGGCAGGATCATCACCACCAGGATCAGGATCGCCGGCGCCATCCCCGGGCCCTGGGGTTCGCTGGCGAAGAAGGGCGACCAGCCCAGCAGCCGATGCAGCAGCAGCAGCAGCGGCCGGATCGTGGGCTCCATCACGAAGATCGCCCAGAGGCCGAGCACCACCGAGGGGATGGCGGCCAGCAGCTCCACCATCAGCCCGATCGCCTCCCGCAGGGTGGGGGGGATGAAGTCTTCGGTGATGAAGATGGCGGTGCCCACGCCGAGCGGCACCGCCAGCAGCAGCGACAGCAGGGCCGTGGCCAGGGTGCCGTAGATGGCCGTGAAGGCGCCGTACTGGTTGTTGACCGGGTCCCAGGCGGAGGTGGTGAGGAAACTCAGCCCGAAGCTGGCGATGGCCTCGCGGGCGCCGGCGAACACCGTGAGCAGGATCCCCAGCAGCAGGATCGCCACCACCGAGGCCAGGGCCAGGGTGAGCTGCTGGAAGGCCAGATCGGTGAGCCGCTCGGCGGGGGGGCGGCGGCGCAGCGTGTACGCATCGGCCGCGGCGACATCCGCTGCAGCCCTCGCTGGCGGAACGGGCAATGGGGCACCGGGCATGGGTGGGGTGGCTGCGCGCGTTCTCTGCCAGTGGCGAATCTAGGAACTGCCCGGTCCGGAACCGATTAAGCGGCGTTTAACCTCTGGCCCCGCCCGGTAGCTTGGGAGCCGGACACGTGCAGCCAGGCTTCTTCCATTCATGGGGCGGATCGTCGGCATCGACCTGGGCACCACCAACTCGGTGGTGGCCGTGCTCGAGGGTGGCCGTCCCCAGGTGATCGCCAGCGCCGAGGGCGGCCGCACCACCCCCTCGGTGGTGGGCTACACCCGCGAGAAGGAGCTGCTGGTGGGCCAGCTGGCGCGGCGCCAGCTCGTGCTCAACCCGCGCAACACCTTCGCCAACCTCAAGCGATTCGTGGGCCGGCGCTGGGAGGAGCTCGACGAGGTGAGCCTCGGCGTGCCGTACACCGTGCGCGCCAACGACCAGGGCAACGTGCGGGTGGTGTGCCCCGCCACCGAGCGGGAGTACGCCCCGGAGGAGCTGGTGGCCAGCATCCTGCGCAAGCTGGTGGACGACGCCTCCACCTACCTGGGCGAAACGGTGGAGGCGGCGGTGATCACCGTGCCGGCCTACTTCAACGATGCCCAGCGCCAGGCCACCCGCGATGCCGGCCGCCTGGCGGGAATCACGGTGGAGCGGATCCTCAACGAGCCCACCGCCGCGGCGCTCGCCTACGGCTTCGACCGCAGCAGCGTGAAACGGGTGCTGGTGTTCGACCTCGGCGGCGGCACCTTCGACGTGTCGGTGCTGCGGGTGGCCAACGGCGTGTTCGACGTGAAGGCCACCAGCGGCGACACCCAGCTGGGCGGCAACGACTGGGACCGCCGCATCGTGGACTGGCTGGCGGAGGCCTTCCAGGCCGAGCACGGCATCGACCTGCGCCGCGACCGCCAGGCCCTGCAGCGGCTCACCGAGGCGGCCGAGAAAGCCAAGCAGGAGCTCTCGGGCGTGCAGTCCACCCCGATCTCGATGCCCTTCATCGCCACCGGCGCCGAGGGGCCGCTCCACATCGAGACCACCCTGGAGCGGGGCACCTTCGAGGGGCTCTGCCCCGACCTGCTCGATCGGCTGCTGCGGCCGGTGCAGCGCGCCCTGCGCGATGGCGGGCTCACCGCCGATCAGATCGACGACGTGGTGCTGGTGGGGGGCTCCACCCGCATGCCGATGGTGCAGGAGATGGTGCGCACCCTGATCCCGCGGGAGCCCTGCCAGTCGGTGAACCCGGATGAGGTGGTGGCCGTGGGCGCCGCCGTGCAGGCCGGCATCCTCACCGGCGAGCTGCGCGACCTGATGCTCAACGACGTCACGCCCCTCTCGCTCGGCCTGGAGACCATCGGCGGGGTGATGAAGGTGCTGATCCCGCGCAACACGCCGATCCCGGTGCGGCGCAGCGATGTGTTCAGCACCTCGGAAGCCAACCAGAACTCGGTGGAGATCCACGTGCTCCAGGGGGAGCGCGAGATCGCCGAGGGCAACAAGTCGCTCGGGCGGTTCCGCCTCTCCGGCATCCCGCCGGCGCCGCGGGGCGTGCCCCAGGTGCAGGTGTCGTTCGACATCGACGCCAACGGCCTGCTGCAGGTGTCGGCCACCGACCGCACCACGGGCCGGCAGCAGAGCGTGTCGATCCAGGGGGGCTCCAACCTCAGCGAGGAGGAGATCACGCGCCTGCTGGAGGAGGCCGATCGCAAGGCCGCCGAGGACCGGCGGCGGCGGGCGCGGGTGGACCGTCGCAACCGGGCCCAGACCCTGGTGGCCCAGGCGGAGCGCCGCCTGCGCGATGCGGCCCTGGAGCTGGGGCCCTACGGGGCGGAGCGCCAGCAGCGGGCGGTGGAGCTGGCCCTGCGCGATGTGCAGGACCAGCTCGCCGGCGACGACGATGCCGAGCTGGAGATGGCGGTGAGCCAGCTGCAGGAGGCGGTGTTCGGCCTCAACCGGCGGCTGCTGAGCGAGCGCAAGGCCGAATCCGGCCCGCTGCAGGGCCTGAAGAACACCCTCGGCTCCCTGCGCGATGAGCTCTTCGCCGACGACGACTGGGACGACTGGGAGCGCGACCGGCGCGGCCCGGCCCCCGACCCCTGGAGCGGCCCGGCCCGGCCCGGGCGCGACCGCGGCGCCCCCGACGAGCGCTACGGGCGGGATGACCGTTACGGGCGAGAAGAGCGCTACGGGCGCGACGAGCGCTATGGCCAGGGCGACCGCTACGGGCAGGAGCCGGGCTACGGAAGGGACCCCGGCTACGGACGGGATGCGGGCTACGGCCGGGATTCGGGCTACAGCCGGGACGATCGCGATGGCCGCGACCGGGTGCCGGCCGCCGGGGAGCGCGACTGGGCCTTCCGCGACCGGGCCGACGACCCCTGGGGGGATCCCTGAACGCCCGCCCGCCTGAGATCCGGTGACCCGATCCCCCTTCCCCGACGCCGGCCCGATGGCCGGGCCCGATTACTGGCAGGTGCTGGGGCTGAGCCCTGGCGCCGATGCCGCCTCGCTCAAGCGCGCCTTCCGGGCCCAGGCCCGGCGCTGGCACCCGGATCTCAACGGCAACGATCCGGTGGCGGAGGAGCGCTTCAAGCTCGTGAACGAGGCCTACGCGGTGCTCTCCGATCCGCGGCGGCGCAGCAGCTGGGAAACGGGTGAAAGCGAGCAGGGCGCCGAACCCGACCCCTTCGCCAGCGGCTTCCCCGGCTTCGGCACCTACCTCGAGGAGCTATTCGGCGAGCCGGGCCGCGACGACGCCGGCCCCTCCGTGGCGCCGCGGGAGCGGGAGCCGGTGGACGCTGGTGGCAACGGCCGCACCAGCGCCGGGCCCGCCCGCGCCGCTGCCGCCCCGCGGGGGGATGTGGCGCAGCGGCAGGCCAGCCCGCCGCCGGTGGTGGCGCAGGAGGCGGCGGAGAGCGTGGTGGAGCTCAGCCCGGAGCAGGCGCTCCAGGGCGAGCGGCTGGAGCTGGAGCTGCCCGATGGCTGCGTGGTGGAGGTGTGGACACCGCCCCTGGCCGGCGATGGCTGGCGGCTGCGGCTGGCGGGCCTGGGGCCGGCTGGCGGTGATCACTTCCTGCAGCTGCGGGTGCGCACGCCGGAGGGCCTGCGCATCGATGGCCTGCGGGTGCTGCACGTGCTGGAGCTGCATCCCGCCGAGGCGGTGCTCGGCTGCCAGGTGGTGGTGCCCACCCTGGCGGGGCCGGTGCGGCTGCGGGTGCCGCCGGGCTCCTCCAGCGGCCGGCTGCTGCGGCTGCGCGGCCGCGGCCAGAGCTGGGGCGACCAGCAGGGCGACCAGCTGGTGGAGGTGCGGATCGTGGTGCCGGAGCAGGCCGATGAGGCCGAGCAGGCCCTCTACCGCCGCCTGCTCGAGCTGGAGCGGGAGCGGGAGGATGGCGGGCCGGGGGATCGGTGAGACACTGGGCGCAGTCCTACCCCGCCGCCCTTGCCACCGCTGGATTCACGCCCGGATCGTCCCACCGGCCTGGTGCACGTGCTTCTCTTCGATGCCGGCAGCGACCAGGAGGGGATCCACTCCCTGGAACTGCAGGGCCGCACCGTGGTGCTCCTCTTCGAGGACCGCGACGACGCCGAGCGCTACGCCGGCCTGCTGGAGGCCCAGGATTTCCCGGTGCCCACGGTGGAATCGCTCGACCGGGCCGAGCTGGAGATCTTCTGCCGCGAGGCCGGCTACGAAGCCCGGTTCGTGCCGATGGGCTTCCGGCCCGAATCGGATGAGGAACGCCTGCTGCTGGCGCCACCGGAGCGCAACATGGACGTGACCAGCTGGAAAGAGGCCGAGGAGGCTGGCGAGGCTGCTGAGGCGGAAGCCGCGGCCACCCAGTCGGCCGTGGGCAGCGACCCCGAGCTCGAGGCCTTCCGCCGCCGGCTGGAGGGGCTGCTGTGAGCGGCGCCGATGCCGACCGCGGTCACCTGCTCACCGAGCAGGCCAACCCCGCCAGCGAGCAGCTCGACCGCCTCAGCACCGCCGAGCTGGTGGCCCTGTTCTGCGAGAACGACCGGCTGCCCCAGCAGGCGGTGGCGGCCGCCGCCCCCCAGCTGAGCGAGGCCGTGGAGGCCATCGCAGCGCGGCTGGCTGATGGCGGCCGGCTCTTTTACATCGGCGCCGGCACCTCCGGACGGCTGGGCGTGCTCGATGCGGCCGAGTGTCCTCCCACCTTCTGCAGCCCGCCCGAGCTGGTGCAGGGGGTGCTGGCGGGCGGTGCCCCGGCGCTGCTGCGCAGCTCCGAGGGCCTGGAGGATCTGCGCGAGGCCGGCCGCGACGATCTGATGCAGCGGGGCTTCGGCCCGGCGGATGCCCTGGTGGGCATCGCCGCCGGCGGCACCACCCCCTACGTGCTCGGTGCCCTGGAGCACGCCCAGGCGATCGGTGCCCTGGCGATCGCCATGGCCTGCGTGCCGGCCAGCCAGGCACCGATGCCCTGTGAGATCGACATCCGCCTGCTCACCGGCCCCGAGCTGCTCACGGGCTCCACCCGGCTGAAGGCGGGCACCGCCACCAAGATGGCGCTCAACATCCTCTCCACCGGCGTGATGGTGCGCCTCGGCAAGGTGCACGGCAATCGGATGGTGGATGTGGCGGTCACCAACAGCAAGCTGGAAGACCGGGCCCTGCGCATCCTGCGCGACCTGGCCGGCGTGCCGCGGGAGCGGGGCCGCGGCCTGCTGGAGGCCAGCGGCGGCTCCGTGAAGCTGGCGCTGCTGATGGCGGTGTCAGGGCTGGAGGCCGCTGGAGCCCGCGAGCAGCTGCAGCGCCATGGCCCCGGCCTGCGGCCGGTGCTGGCCGCCCTCGGGCTGGAGGCCAGCCTCGATCAGATGGCGTCGCCCCAGTAGGGGGCGGTGAGCAGGTCGTTGCGGCGGCGGGTGGCGGCCGGCACCTGATCGGGCGGCGTCATCAGGGCGTTGCGCAGGGCCTGGTGGGCGGCGCTGGGCGGCCGCAGGGCCGCCACCCGCTGGGCGGCCACCTGCACGATGCGGCGGGCGAGCTCGGCGTTGGCCCGCAGGTTGTCGATCACCATCTCCACGGTCACGGCGTCGTGGCTGCGGTGCCAGCAGTCGTAGTCGGTCACCATCGCCAGGGTGGTGTAGGCGATCTCGGCCTCGCGGGCGAGGCGGGCCTCGGTGTGGTTCGTCATGCCGATCACCGAGCAGCCCCAGGAGCGGTAGAGCTCGGATTCGGCCCGGGTGGAGAAGGCGGGCCCCTCCATGCAGAGGTAGGTGCCGCCGCGGTGCAGGCTGCGGCCCTCGGGCATCAGGCTGTCGGCCACATCGCCGAGGATGCGGCTGAGCACGGTGCAGTAGGGGTCGGCCACGCTCACGTGGGCCACGGCGCCGTCGCCGAAGAAGCTGAGCGGCCGCTGGTGGGTGCGGTCGATGAACTGATCGGGCACCACCATGTCGAGCGGGCGCACGGTCTCCTGCAGCGAGCCCACCGCCGACACCGACAGGATCCAGCGCACGCCGAGGGAGCGCAGGGCCCAGATGTTGGCCCGGTAGGGCACCTCGGTGGGGGTGTAGGTGTGGTGGCGGCCGTGCCGGGCCAGGAACACCACCTCCAGATCGCCGATGCGGCCCTGCACCAGGGCGTCGGAGGGGGCACCCCAGGGCGTGTCGACCACCACCTCGCGCACATCCTCGAGGCCATCGATGGCGTAGAGGCCGCTGCCGCCGAGCACGCCGAGGCGGGCAGCGGCGAGGTCGGGGGCGGAGCTGGCGGGGGAGCTGGCCATGGCGGGAATGGATCCGGAGATCGTTCTACCCCAATGGCCTGCGGCCGCAGCCGATACAGTCCGCTTTTGAGCGCTCCGCCTCCGATGACCAAAGCCGTGATGGAGACCGATGCCGGCACCATCCACATCGAGCTGTTCGATGCCGATGCCCCCGCCACCGTGGCCAATTTCGTGAAGCTGATCGGTGAGGGCTTCTACGACGGCCTGGCCTTCCACCGGGTGATCAATGGCTTCATGGCCCAGGGCGGCTGCCCCAACAGCCGCGAGGGCGCCCGCGGCACGGCCGGCACCGGCGGCCCGGGCTACACCATCCCCTGCGAGATCAACGCCAACAAGCACCTGGCGGGATCGCTCTCGATGGCCCACGCCGGCCGCAACACCGGTGGCAGCCAGTTCTTCCTCTGCCATGGCCCCCAGCCCCACCTCGACGGCCAGCACACCGTGTTCGGCCGCACCGAGGACATGGACGTGGTGCTCGCCCTGCGCAACGGCAGCCGCATCAACAAGGTGACGGTGACCGCCTGAGGGTGAGGGCCTCAGGCGCGCCAGCGCACGAAGGCCCCGGCCCGCAGCTCCAGCCGCGGGCAGCGCTCACCGCCGCTCGGCACCAGATCGGCCAGGGGGCGCTGCTCCGGCTCCAGGCTGGCGCTGGGGTGCTCCAGGCGGCGGCTGTCGGGAGCGAGCAGCAGATCGATGGCGCCGGTGTGGGGCCAGGAGGCCAGGGGCTGGAGCACGGCCGCCAGGTCGGAGGCCGCCAGCTGGGAGCCCTCCCGGGCCGTGAGCAGCACCGCCAACTGGGGCTGGTCCATCAGGGCCAGCAGGCGCGGGTGGCTTTCCAGCTCCACCTCCAGGCTGCAGGCCCGGGCCGCCTCGCGCACGGCCTCGAGCCGGGCGGGCAGCTGCTCGGGCTCGAGCGTCCCCTTCCAGGCGAGCACGGCGGTGAGGCCGCAGCCGCTCATCAGGTGGCCGAGCTTGGTGCGCTTGGCCAGCAGGTAGGCGGCGTTGTACAGGCCGGGGTCGATCACCAGCGGCACCCGGTCCTCCACCTGCAGGCCGTAGCCGCCGAGGCCGGCGATCTTGCGCGGGTTGTTGGTGATCAGGCGCAGATGGTGCACCCCCAGGTCACTGAGGATCTGGGCACCCACGCCGTAGTTGCGCAGGTCGGCCGGGAAGCCGAGGCGCTCGTTGGCCTCCACCGTGTCGAGCCCCGTGTCCTGCAGGGAATAGGCCCGCAGCTTGTTGATCAGGCCGATGCCGCGCCCCTCCTGGCGCAGATACACCACCACCCCCTCGCCGGCCGCCTCGATCATGCGCAGGGCCGCCTCCAGCTGGGGCCGGCAGTCGCAGCGCAGCGAGCCGAAGGCATCGCCGGTGAGGCACTCGCTGTGCACCCGCACCAGCACCGGGCCGCTGGCGGTTTCAGGCTGGCCCTTCACGATCGCCACGTGCTCGCTGCCATCGAGCTCGTTGCGGTAGCCGATCGCCCGGAAGCGGCCGAAGGCGCTGGGCAGGTCGGCCTCCGCCTGGCGGCGCACGAAGCGCTCGGTGTCGAGCCGGTAGCGGATCAGATCGGCGATCGAGATCAGCCGCAGGCCGTGCAGCCGGGCGTAGTCCACCAGCTGGGGCAGCCGGGCCATGGAGCCGTCGGCATTCTGGATCTCGCAGATCACCCCGGCCGGGTAGAGGCCGGCCAGGCGGGCCAGATCCACGGCCGCCTCGGTGTGGCCGGCCCGCTTGAGCACGCCACCGGAGCGGGCCCGCAGCGGGAAGATGTGGCCGGGGCGGCGCAGGTCGGCCGGACGGGTCTGGGGGTGGATCGCCACCTGGATCGTGCGGGCCCGGTCCTCGGCGGAGATGCCGGTGCTGACGCCGTTCTCCGGGCCGGCGTCGACGCTCACGGTGAAGGCCGTCTGGTTGCTGTCGGTGTTGCGATCCACCATCAGCGGCAGATCGAGGGCATCGAGGCGCTCCCCCTCCATCGCCAGGCAGATCAGGCCGCGGGCCTCGCGGGCCATGAAATTCACCTGCTGGGGCGTGGCGAACTGGGCGGCGCAGATCAGGTCGCCCTCGTTCTCGCGGTTCTCGTCATCCACCACCACCACCACGTCGCCGTTGCGGATCGCCGCCAGGGCATCGGCGATGGCGTCGAAACGGATCGGGGCGGCCTCATCGGCGCTGTTCGGCGCGGCCGCACCGGCGGGGGTCGCCGCGGCGGTGGACGCGCGGATGGTGCCGCCGGAGCTGGAGGTGCCGGGGGTGACGCTCAAGTGGGAAGGCCGGGGATGTCTTTTATAGAACCCGGTACGATCCACCGTTCCCAGGCTGAGGGCATGACGGGCAGGCGCGTGGCGGTGATCGGGGCCAGCGGCTACGGGGGTCTGCAGACCCTGCGGCTGCTGCAGGGCCATCCCGGGCTGGAGGTCACCTTCCTCGGGGGCGAACGCAGCAGCGGGCGCCGCTGGAGCGAGCTGGTGCCCTTCCTGCCCCTGCCCGGCGATCCGGTGGTGCGCAGCCCCGATCCCGAGGCGGTGGCGGCCGAGGCCGACCTGGCCGTGCTGAGCCTGCCCAGCGGCCTGGCGGCGCGGCTGGCCCCCGGCCTGATCGAGCGCGGCGTGCGGGTGGTGGATCTCTCCGCCGACTACCGCTACAGCTCCCTGGCCCGCTGGCAGGAGGTGTACAGCGCCGAAGCGCGGGAGACGCCCCGCAGCGACGCCGATCTCTGCGCCGAGGCCGTGTACGGCCTGGTGGAGTGGCGCGAGGCCGCCATCCGCACGGCCCGGCTGGTGGCCGCCCCCGGCTGCTTCCCCACCGCCAGCCTGCTGGCGCTGATCCCCTTCCTCAAGCAGGGGCTGATCGAACCGCGCGGCATCGTGATCGACGCCAAGACCGGCACCTCCGGCGGCGGCCGGGCCGCCAAGGAGCACCTGCTGCTGGCCGAGGCCGATGAGGCCGTCTCCCCCTACGGCGTGGTGGGCCACCGCCACACCAGCGAGATCGAGCAGCTGGCCTCGGAGGTGGCGGGCCAGGAGATCCAGCTGCAGTTCACCCCCCACCTGATGCCGATGGTGCGGGGCCTGCTGGCCACCGTCTATGGCCGCCTGCGCGACCCCGGCCTCACCGCGGAGGACTGCAGCACCCTGCTGTGCGCCGCCTACCGCCACAGCCCCAGCGTGGAGGTGCTGCCGGTGGGCACCTACCCCTCCACCAAGTGGGTGCGCCAGACCAACCGCTGCCTGCTGTCGGTGCAGGTCGACAAGCGCACCGGCCAGCTGATCGTGATGAGCGCGATCGACAACCTGGTGAAGGGCCAGGCGGGCCAGGGCGTGCAGTGCCTCAACCTGCTCAGCGGCCAGGAGGCCTGCACCGGCCTGCCGCTGCTGCCCTTCTACCCCTGAGCGGCGGGGCCCGGGGCCGCGGCGGCGATCCGCTCCGCGGCCAGGGCCACCGCCAGGGGCAGGATCCGGTGCTCGCGGGCCTGGATGCGGGCGGTGAGGCTGGCGTGGTCGTCGCCGGCCAGCACGGGCACGGCGGCCTGCACCAGGATCGGCCCCGCATCCACCTCGGCCGCCACCAGGTGGGCGGTGCAGCCCGCCAGGGTGGTGCCGGCGGCGAGGGCCTGGCCCACGGCGTCGACGCCGCGGAAGCTGGGCAGCAGCGAGGGGTGGATGTTCACGAGCCGCCCGGGGAAGGCCTCGATCAGCACGGGGGTGACGATGCGCATCCAGCCGGCCATCACCACCAGGTCGACCGCCGCCTCGCGAAAGAGGCCGATCAGCTGGCGGTCGAGGGCCTCACGGCTGGGCTGGAGCCGGTGGTCGGCGTGGCGGCAGGGCACCCCCAGCCGCTCGGCGCGCCGCTCGGCGCCGCAGCCGGGGTTGTTCACCACCAGCAGGGCCACCTCAGCCGCCAGGGGCCCCTCGCGGCAGGCCTGCACCAGGGCCTCAAAGTTGCTGCCGTTGCCCGAGGCCATCACGCCGAGCCGCAGGGGCGGATGGGCCGCTGGCCACGGCTGTGGCAACGGCCACTGGATTCCGCCGCCGGGATCGCTAGCGTCGGTGCACGCGGGCATCGCCTTCCATGTCCCATCTCTCCATCCTTCCTACCGTCCTGCGCGATGCCGACACCCTGCGGGACTGTCTGATCGCCCTGGGGCTCGATCCCCTGCAGGGCGGCCGCCTGGAGGGCTTCGCCGGCGAAACCGAGGCCGTGGTGCTGCGGGTGCAGCTCCGGCCGGGCGAGCAGCTCGGCTGGGCCCGCCAGGGCGACGGCAGCCTGGCGGTGGTGGGCGACTTGCAGCGCCTCAGCCGCAGCCGCTCGCTGCAGCAGCTGCTCGGCCGCATCACCCGCGCCTACGCCGCCCGCCAGGCCCTGCGCGACGCCGCCGCCACCCTCCCCGACGCCCTGATCGAGGTCGGTGCCTGAGGCCAGCCTTCTGCTGGATCTGGGCGATCCCCACAGCCAGCTGGTGCAGGTGCTCCTGCGCCTCACCCCCACCACCCGCCGGCTGCGCCTGAGCCTGCCGGCCTGGACCCCCGGCTCCTACCTGATCCGCGACTACGTGCGCACCCTCGAGGGGCTGTCGCTCGAGCAGGCCGCCCCCGTGCCGCTGCGGCGCACCGGCGTGGCCGCCTGGGAGGCCGATCTGCCCAGCCTCGAACCGGTGGAGATCCGTTACCGGATCCTGGCCACGGAGCTGAGCGTGCGCACCTGCCACCTCGATGGCGAGCACGGCTTCCTGGCCCTGGCCGGGGTGGTGCTGCAGCCGGAGGGGGAGCGCTGGCAGCCCTGGGAGCTGGAGCTGGCGCTGCCGGCGGGCTGGCGGGCCTTCGTGCCGCTGCCGCAGGCCGGTGCAGCCGGCCGCTGGCGCGCCGCCGATTACGACAGCCTGATCGACACACCGATCGAAGCGGGGCCCCACCCCGAGCACGCCTTCTCGGTGGCGGGGGTGCCGCACCGCTGGGTGAGCTGGGGCGGCGACCTGCCCAGCCTCGATCCCGCCTGGCTGGCGGATGTGGAGCGGGTGTGCCTGGCCTGCTGCCGGCTGATGGGGGAGGAGCGGCCTGCCAGCGACGGCTATCTGTTCGTGCTGCACCTGCGCGAGGAGGGCTACGGCGGCCTCGAGCACGACCACGCCAGCGTGCTGCAGTACGGCCGGCGGGCCCTGGCCCGGCCGGAGGGGCGGCGCCGGCTGCTGCAGCTGGTGGCCCACGAATACCTGCACCAGTGGAACGTGCGCCGGCTGCGGCCGGCCGAGCTCTGCCCGATCGACTACGACCGGCCCACGATCACCACCGGCCTCTGGTTCGCCGAGGGCATCACCAGCTACGTGGACCAGCTGCTGCCGCTGGCGGCCGGCCTCTGCGCCGAGGCGGAGGTGCTCGAGGACCTCGGCGCCGACCTCAGCCGCTACCGGCTCACCCCCGGCCGCCGGGTGCAGAGCCTGGCCACGAGCAGCCAGGAGGCCTGGGTGAAGCTCTACCGCCAGGACGCCCATTCGATCGACAACCAGGTGAGCTACTACCTGAAGGGGGCCGTGGTGGCCCTGGTGCTCGATCTGCACCTGCGCCGGAGCGGCTCCAGCCTGCCGCGGGTGCTGCAGGGGTTGTGGCGCAGCCACGGCCGCAGCGGCCGCGGCTACCGCCAGGAGGAGCTGGTGCAAGCCTTCGCCGGCCACGCCGCCGATCTGTCCACCCTGCTGCCGCAATGGCTGGAAGCCACCGAAGATCCCGACATCGATGCCTACCTGGCCGACGTGGGCCTGCGATTGCGAGCCGAGCACAGCACCCAGCCCTGGTGCGGCTGGCAACTGGAGGCGGCTGCGGCCGGCGGCGTGCAGCTGCAGCGGGTGCTGCGCCACGGGCCGGCCCAGCGGGCGGGCCTGCAGGTGGGCGATGAGCTGCTGGCGCTGCGGGGCCGCCGCCTCCGCCACTGCGATGAGCTGGAGGCGCTGCTGGGCGGGCCGGGGCCGGCCCCGGCCGCGGGCGAACCGCTGGAGCTGCTGATCGCCCGGGATGGGCTGGTGCGCAGCGCCACCCTGGTGCCGGAGGCCCCGGCGGTGCAGCGCTGGCGGCTCGAGGCCGATCCAGAGGCCGGCACCGAGGCGCTGGAGCGCCGCCGCCGCTGGCTGGAGCTGCAGCCATGAGGAGCGGCCGGCAACCGCTGCTGCTGGCGGCCACCGGGGCGAGCCTGATCGCCGTGGGCGCCCTGGTGTGGTTCGGCCGGGGTGTGGTCGGCCTCGGCGGCCAGGCCGATGCGCGCACCAACCAGTCGCTGCTGGAGCTGCTTGAGGAGGTGGGCAGCGGCAAGGGCCGCAACCCCCTGGCGCGGCCGGCGCCACCACCACCGGCCCACCCCAGCTGGCGTTCGCCGCTGCAGCGCAGCTGCGCCGTGGCGGATGGCCCCCTGCGCCAGCGCCTGGCCCAGCGCCTGGCCAACCTGGAGAGCTCGAGCACGCGGGTGCGCATCCACCCCACCAACTACGGCGTGCGCTACCAGCTCGATGCCTACGGCAACCGGGTGGACACCACCCCCCAGGTGGTGGTGCTGCACGAAACGGTGTACGGGATGCAATCGGCGATCAGCACCTTCCTCACCCCCCACCCCCGCGACGAGGACCAGGTGAGCTACCACGCCCTGGTGGGCCTGCGCGGCGAGATCGTGCGGCTGCTCGATCCCTCCAAGCGGGCCTTCGGCGCCGGCAACTCCGCCTTCAACAACCGCTGGGTGGTGACCAACCCGAAGGTGGGCGGCTCGATCAACAACTTCGCCCTGCACATCAGCCTGGAAACCCCCACCGACGGCGAGAACGCCGGCCCGGTGCACAGCGGTTACACCCCGGAGCAGTACGACGCCCTGGCCGTGGTGCTGGCCGACTGGATGCGCCGCTTCAACATCCCGGCGCAGCACATCACCACCCACCGTCATGTCGACCTGGGCGGCGAGCGGGCCGACCCGCGCAGCTTCGACTGGGCCGAGCTGCAGCTGCGCCTGGAAAGCCTGGGTGTGCTCTGCTGAGCGCCCTCAGATCAGGGGGCTGGTGCTGGCGTGGCGCTCGCCGTAGAGGAGGCCGTGCAGTTCGGGGTCCTGCATGTAGCGCAGGATCCGGCCCGGGTAATCGAGCTTGCCGTTGTGCAGGTAGGCCAGGGTGGCGAGGGCCTTGGCATCGCGGGGGGAGGTGCTGGCCATCAGGGGCTGGCCGGCCCGGATGCCCAGCTCGCGCTTGAGCCGCGAGAACTTGCCCACCAGCACGGCCACGTTGCGGTCGGGGTCGAGCAGCCGCAGGCGGGCTTCCGCCTGCTCGGCCGGGGTGGCATCGGCATCGAGCAGGCCCTGCTTCACCATCTCGCCGAGGCTCAGCTGGGCGGGGCCATGGGTGCTGAACAGGCCGCTGGAGGCCGCCAGGGGGTGGTCCTCACCGGGCTTGGCGTGCTGCATCTCGTCGTAGAGCACGGCGGCCACCAGCATCGGGTTGATGCCGGCCCGCTGGCTCTCGCTGCGGATCACCGGACGCAGCTCTTCGAGCCGGCTCAGGGTGTGGCTGCGCAGGGGGCGGAGCTGGTCGAGCCCCTCGGTGAACAGCTGGGCCAGCCGCGGCTGGGGGCCGTGCACGCCGAAGCGGCGGTTGAGCTCGCGCAGTTCGGCGGCGCTGAAATCGATCGGGTCGGGCCGCTGGCCCTCGCTGGTGGAGGGGCTGGAGGCCACGGTGGCAACCGCCGGGGCAGGCCGCCTGGCGCCCAGGGGGCCGCCGGATCCGATGCCCACCAGGGGAAGGCCGGCCAGCAGCAGCAGGGCAGGCACCGTGAACCGCAGGCTGCTGCGTGAACGGATCGGGGCCAAGCGCTGCGGATCTCCTTTCTTGCTCTGCACACTATTAAGAGAAATGTGCCGGCTGTCCAGTGGGGAACGCACGGTCTGTGGGCTGGTCCACACAGGCCGAAATTGATCGCCATGGCGTCACAGAAGCGGTTGTCGGATCGCGGTGGCCGTTGTTGGATGGCGCCGACGCCGAATCCAGAGGTGTGATGAGCCAGCTTCCGTCCCTGAACGGACACGACGCCGCCGGCCTGTGGCAGCGTTTCTGTGACCTGCTCTGGTACGACGAAGACCTGGGGTTCTGGCTCGACTGCAGCCGGATGGCACTCGGCCAGGCCGATCTGGAGCGCCTTGAACCGGCCTTCGCCCGCGCCTTCACCGCCATGGCCGAGCTCGAGGCCGGCGCGATCGCCAACCCCGATGAGGAGCGGCAGGTGGGCCACTACTGGCTGCGGGCGCCGGAGCTGGCCCCCGATCCGGCCGCCGGCGCCCACATCCGCACCGAGGTGGAGCGGATCGAGGCCTTCGCCAGCGCCGTGCTCGACGGCAGCCTCACCGCCCCCGGCGGGACACCCTTCAGCGATGTGCTCTGGATCGGCATCGGCGGCTCCGGCCTGGGGCCGCTGCTGATGATCGAGGCCCTGCAGCAGCACGGCCGCGGCCTGCCCTTCCACTTCATCGACAACGTCGACGCCCAGGGGATCAGCGACCGCCTGTCGGCCCTGGCGGATCGGCTGGCCACCACCCTGGTGGTGGTGGTGAGCAAATCGGGCGGCACGCCCGAGCCGCGCATCGGCATGGAGCAGGCCCGGGCCCGCCTCGAGGCGGCCGGTGGCCGCTGGGCCGCCCAGGCCGTGGCCGTCACCATGCTCGACAGCCAGCTCGACCGCCTGGCGGAGGGTGAGGCCTGGCTGCGCCGCTTCGACATGTTCGACTGGGTGGGCGGCCGCACCAGCATCACCAGCGCCGTGGGCCTGCTGCCCGGCGCCCTGATCGGCGCCGACATCCAGGCCTTCCTGGCGGGGGCCGCCGCGATGGACCGGGCCACCCGGGTGGCGGAGCTGCGCCACAATCCGGCCGCCCTGCTGGCGGCGGCCTGGCACGTGGCCGGCGATGGCCGCGGCCGGCGCGACATGGTGGTGCTGCCCTACCGGGACCGGCTGGAGGTGTTCAGCCGCTACCTGCAGCAGCTGGTGATGGAATCCCTGGGCAAGAAGCTCGACCGCGGCGGCCAGGTGGTGCACCAGGGGCTGGCGGTGTACGGCAACAAGGGCTCCACCGATCAGCACGCCTACGTGCAGCAGCTGCGCGATGGCCTCGACAACTTCTTCGTGACCTTCATCGAGGTGCTGGGCGACCCCGGCGACATCCCCAGCCTGGCGGGAGAGCTGCCCCAGGACTTCCTGGCCGGCTTCCTGCAGGGCACCCGCACCGCCCTGGCCGAGGAGGGCCGCCAGAGCCTCACCATCAGCCTGCAGCGCTTCGATGCCCGCGCCCTCGGCGCCCTGGTGGCGCTGTTCGAGCGGGCGGTGGGGCTCTACGGCGAGCTGATCAACGTGAACGCCTACCACCAGCCCGGTGTGGAGGCGGGCAAGAAGGCGGCGGCCGCGATCCTCACCCTGCAGACCCGGCTTGAAGCCGAGCTGGCCGATGGGCGCGAGCGCAGCCTGGCGGAGCTGGGGGCGGCCCTGGCGGTGGAGAGCCCGGAGCCGCTCTTCTGGCTGCTGCGCCACCTCTGCGCCAACGACCGCGGCTATGCCGCCGTTGGCAGCTGGGGCGAGCCGGCCGGCCTGCGGGTGCGCCGGCTGGCGGCCTGAGCCCTCAGGGCACCAGGTTGACCAGCCGGCCCGGCACCACGATCACCCGGCTGGGGGGCTTGCCCTCCAGCCACTTGGCGGCGATGTCGCTGGCGAGGGCGAGGGCTTCGAGGGTGGCCTTGTCGGCATCGGCGGGCACCTCGAGGCTGCCGCGCACCTTGCCCTTCACCTGAATCACCAGCGGCACGGTGTCGCGCACCAGGGCGGCCGGATCCAGCGCGGGCCAGCGCTGCTGATGCACGCTGGCGCTGGCCAGGTCGTCGGCCGGGCCGCGGCCGCCGAGGCGGCCCCAGAGCTCCTCGGCCAGGTGGGGCGCGAAGGGGGCCAGCAACAGCACCAGGGTGTGCAGCGCCTCCAGCGCCACCGCCGGGCCGCTGGCCTCCAGGTGGGTGGCCATGGCGTTGCTGAGCTTCATCAGCTCCGAAACGGCGGTGTTGAACTGGTAGTCGCCGTCGAGGTCCTCGCTGATGGCGGCGATGGCGGTGTGCACCGCGCGGCGCAGCTCCCGCTCGGGCTCCGTGAGCTCCGCCGGCAGGGGGCCAGCGGCGTCCCCGCCGGCCAGGCTCAGGCCCCGTTCGCCGGCCTGATCAGCCAGGCGCCAGAGGCGCTGCAGGAAGCGGAACTGGCCCTCCACATCGGCGTCATCCCACTCCAGATCCTTCTCCGGCGGCGCCTTGAACAGGATGAACATCCGCGCCGTGTCGGCGCCGTAGCGGTCGATCACCACGGCCGGATCCACGCCGTTGTGCTTCGATTTCGACATCTTCTCGTAGAAGGTGTCGAGCCCATCGCCGGTGATCGGATCGCGTGGATCACTGGGGTCGGCCACCTCAGCCGGGGCGATGTATCTGCCGGTGTGGGGATTCTTGTAGGTGATGCCCTGCACCATGCCCTGGGTGAGCAGGCGGCTGAACGGCTCGTCGAAGCTCAGCAGGCCCCGGTCGCGCAGCACCTTGGTGAAGAAGCGCGAGTAGAGCAGGTGCAGGATCGCGTGCTCGATGCCGCCCACGTATTGATCCACGGGCAGCCAGTTGTTCACGGCCTCCTTGCTGAAGGGCAGGGTGGTGTTGCTGGCGTCGCTGTAGCGCAGGTAGTACCAGCTGGAGCACATGAACGTGTCCATGGTGTCGGTCTCCCGCTTGGCGGGTTTGCCGCAGCAGGGGCAGCTCACGTTCACCCAGCTCTCCAGCTGCGCCAGGGGTGAACCGCCTTTGCCGCTGAAGGCCACATCGCGGGGCAGTTCCACCGGCAGCTGATCGGCGGGCACGGGCACCACGCCGCAGCTGTCGCAGTGGATCACCGGGATCGGGCAGCCCCAGTAGCGCTGGCGCGAGATCAGCCAGTCGCGCAGACGGAACTGCACCTTCTCGCGGCCCCAGCCCTCGGCTTCCGCGGCGGCGGTGATCGCCTGCTTGGCTTCGCCGCTGGGCAGGCCATCAAAACGGCCGGAGTGGATCAGCACACCGGCTTCGGTCCAGGCGCCGCCTTCGAAGGCGTGCTCATCGCTGCCTTCGGGAATGATCACCTGCTGCACCGGCAGTTCGTACTGGCGGGCGAACAGAAAATCGCGCTGGTCGTGGGCGGGAACACCCATCACGGCGCCGGTGCCGTATTCGGCGAGCACGTAATTGGCGATCCAGATCGGAATCAACTCGCCGTTGGCGGGGTTGCGCACCTGGGCGCCGATCGGCACGCCGCGCTTGGGCTTGTCCTCCGCGGTGCGCTCCTGCTCGCTCTGGCGCGACACCAGATCGCAGAAGGCTTCCACGGCGATCTCCTGCTCGGGCGTGGTGAGCTGCGCCACCAGCGGATGCTCCGGTGCCAGCACCACATAGGAGGCGCCGAAGATCGTGTCCGGCCGGGTGGTGAACACGGTGATGCGCTCGGCCGTGTCGTTGCCATCGGCATCCACCACGCTGAACTGGAGCTCGGCGCCGGTGCTGCGGCCGATCCAGTTGGCCTGCATCGTGCGCACGCGCTCCGGCCAGCCCTCGAGCTTGCTCAGGTCGTCGAGCAGTTGCTGGGCGTAGTCGGTGATCTTGAGGAACCACTGGCGCAGCTTGCGCTTCTCCACCAGGGCGCCGGAGCGCCAGGAGCGCCCGTCGCTGTCCACCTGCTCATTGGCGAGCACGGTCTGATCGATGGGATCCCAGTTGACGCTCGCTTCCTTCTGATACGCCAGGCCGGCGTCGAGGAACTGCAGGAACAGCCACTGGGTCCAGCGGTAGTAGTCGGCGTGGCAGGTGGTCACCTCCCGGTCCCAGTCGATCGAGAGGCCGAGCCGCTTCAGCTGGGCCCGCATCTGGGCGATGTTGCGGTCGGTCCAGTCGCCGGGGTCCACGCCCCGCTCGATGGCGGCGTTCTCGGCGGGCAGGCCGAAGGCATCCCAGCCCATCGGATGCAGCACGCGGTGGCCGCGCATCCGCTGCACCCGGGCGATCACATCGGTGATCACGTAGTTGCGCACATGGCCCATGTGCAGGCTCCCCGATGGGTAGGGGAACATCGACAGGGCATAGAAGGTGGGCGCTGCCTCACCCGGCTCGCCCGCAGCGGGGGTGGCGTGGAGCCCGGCCTGCTCCCAGAGCCCCTGCCAGCGCTCCTCGATCGCCTGGGGCCGGTAGCGAGAGGAGTCAGTCACGGGCGAGGGGGGCTCGGAGGGGTGGCGCGGGCGCGAACCGGGGGCGCCGGCGGGCCGGGGGCTGGGGCGATCGTGCCACAGACCCGCCAGCGCTCAGACCAGGGCCCGCAGCACCGCCACGCCGTCGCGGTTGAGCAGCACAAGGGGCAGGGTGGCGTCCTGACGCAGGGCGAGGAAGTGGGTGTCCTGCCACTTGAGCGTGCCCTCCAGCTCCTGTCCCCCCAGCATGGTGACCCGCACCGTGGTGCGGTTGCGGATCAGCTCCTGGATGTGCCGCACGCTGGGCAGCGTGGTGTCAAGGCGGGGACCCTTGCGCTCGAAGTAGCTCTGCATAGGATCGACCGGATTCGTGGCGTGGAACGGTGCTCCAGTTCAGCAAGTACCAGGGGCTTGGGAACGATTTCCTGATTCTTGATGGCAGAACTTTAGGGGAGGCCGACAGCGCATTCGGTCTCACCCCGGAGCTGGTGGAACGGCTCTGCGACAGGCGCTTCGGCGTGGGCGGCGACGGCCTGATCCTGGCCCTGCCGCCGCGGGAGGGCGGCGAGCTGCGCATGCGGATCTTCAACGCCGATGGCAGCGAGCCGGAGATGTGCGGCAACGGCATCCGCTGCCTGGCGCGCTTCCTGGCCGACAGCGACGGCGACGCGCCGGGCCGCCGCTGGCAGATCGAGACCCTGGCCGGGCGGATCATCCCCGAGCTGCAGGCCGATGGCCGCATCCGGGTCGACATGGGCACCCCCTTCCTGGAGCCCGCCGCCGTGCCCACCACCCTGGAGCCGGCGGGCCGGGGCGTGCCCGAGGGCGAGCTGGAGGTGCTGGGCGAGCGCTTCGCCGTAGCGGCCGCCGGGATGGGCAACCCCCATGTGGTGATCCCCGTGCCCGCCGTGGCGGCGGTGGATCTGGAGCGGCTGGGGCCAGCCTTCGAGCACCACCCCGCCTTCCCCGCCCGCACCAACGTGCACTTCGTGGAGGTGCTGAATCCCGGCCACCTGGTGATGCGGGTGTGGGAGCGGGGGGCCGGGCCCACCCTGGCCTGCGGCACCGGCGCCTGCGCGACCCTGGTGGCCTGCCACAGCCTGGGGCTGAGCGAGCGGCGCGCCCGCCTCGATCTTCCCGGTGGCCCGCTGGAGATCCACTGGGATGAGGCGAGCGGCCATGTGTTCATGACCGGCCCCGCCGAAGCGGTGTTCGATGGGGTGGTGGCGCCGGCCCTGCTCGGCCTGGAGGGCAGCGAGGGCCCGGAGGCGGAGGCAGATGCTGCGGTGGAGGCTGCGGCTGCGGCAGCCGCGCCGCTGGCAGCCCCCGCAGGCGCCCCTGCGCCGACGGCCGGCGGCAGCGCCGCCGCGGCGATCGACTGCTCGGTGGCCTGCGTGAACGGCTGCATCCGGCCCGAGGCCTGCCCCAGCGCCGAGGCGCGGGCGCGGGTGGAGGCGCTGCTGGGCGGCCGCTCCCTCGATGAACTGGTGGCGATCGCCGCCAATTCGGCCGAATCCCGCACCCGGGCGCGCTTCGCGGCGGAGGGCCTGGAGCCGCCGGCAGACTGAGGCCATGGTCCCCCTGGCGCACTACCTCGACACCAGCGCCACCACGCCACCGGCGGCGGCGGTGCTGGCGGCGATGGAGGAGGCGCAGCGCCACGCCTGGGCGAACCCCTCGAGCCTGCACGGCTTCGGCCTGGCGGCGGCGGAGGCCCTGGAGCGCAGCCGCGCTGAGCTGGCCGAGGGGCTCGGCTGCGCGCCGGAGCGGCTGGTGTTCTGCTCGGGCGGCAGCGAGGCGATCCACCTGGCCCTGCTGGGGCTCGCCGGCCACGGCCCACCGGGGCGGCTGCTGGTGTCGGCCGTGGAGCACCCGGCCACCCTGGCGGCGGCGGCCGAGCTGGTGCGGCGCGGCTGGCAGCTGGAGCAGGTGCCGGTGGATGGCACGGGCCTGCTCGACCTGGAGCTGTTCGAGCGGCTGCTGGCCCCGCCCACCCGGCTGGCGTCGGTGATCTGGGGCCAGAACGAGGTGGGCACGCTGCAGCCGATCGAGGCGATCGGCGCCCTCTGCCGCCGGGCGGGCGTGCCCCTGCACGTGGATGCGGTGCAGGTGGTGGGCCATCTGCCGCTGCGCTTCGATGCCCTGCCAATCGATCTGCTCAGCTGCGCGGCCCACAAGCTGGAGGGCCCGCGCGGCATCGGCGCCCTGCTGCTGCGGCCGGGGCTGACGCCGGCGCCGCTGATCGGCGGCGGCGGGCAGGAGGGGGGCCGGCGCGGCGGCACCGAGCCGGTGGCCCTGGCCGTGGGCTTCGCCCGTGCCCTGGCCCTGGCCGGGGAGCGCCTGGGAAATGGCGGCGGCGCCGACCCATTGGCAGAGGGGCGCGAGCCGCTGGCGGCCGGGCGCGACCGGCTGCTGGAGCGGCTGCTGGCCCTGCCGGGGGTGCGGCTCAGCGGCGCCGACCCCCGCCGCGGCGAGGCGCGCCTGCCCCACCACCTCAGCCTGCTGTTGGCCGATCCGGCCGGCCGGCCCCTGCCGGGGCGGCGCCTGGTGCACGCCCTCTGGCGCGAGGGCTGGGCGGTGGGCAGCGGCTCGGCCTGCAGCGGTGCCCGCGGCGGCGGCGCCAGCCCCGTGCTGCGGGCCCTGGGCCACGGCGAAGAGGAGGCCGCCAGCGGCCTGCGCATCAGCCTGGGCTCCTGGCACCGGGGGGCGGCCCTGGAGGCGGTGCTGGAGGAGCTGCCCGCAGCCCTGGAGCGGGCGCGCCGGGGGGTCGCCGCCGCCCTTGCATCCGCGGGTAGCGTCGCCGGCTGAGCCCCGCGCCCGCGCATGACCACGCCCCAGCTCCCCGCCGACCTGCGCAGCGCCGAGGCGGAACTGCTCGCCGCCCTGGGCAGCGCCCTGGCGTCAAGCCCGCGCGGCCGCTGGACGGCGGAGCTGCGCTTCGAGGGGCTGCGGCAGCTGCCGGTGTGGCTGCGGCTGGCCGAGGCCCTGGGCGTGGAGCGGCCCGATCTGCGCCTGCTGTTCGCCGACATGGGCGCCACCGCCCTGGCCCAGCGCGATGCCCCCCACCTGGCCGAGCGGATCGCCAGCTTCGGCGAGCAGCTGCGCTCCGCTGGGGAGCAGCCGGGGGAGGAGCTGCTGCTGCTGGTGGGCGCCAGCCCGGCGGAATACAGCCAGGTGGAGCAGCTCTGCACGGCCCACGCCGGCCCGGTGGTGCTGCTCAACGGCGCGCTTGAGGATGCGGCGGTGGGCATCGGCAGCGTGGCGCGCCAGCGGCGCCGCGGCTTCCTCACCACGATCGAGAACGCCTACGCCCTGATCCCCTCCTCCAGCAGCGCCCTGCGCCACGCCCACCCCGGCGAGTGGGAGCTCTACCGGCTCGATCCGGATGGCTACCGCTTCGCCGCCAGCTTCGAGCGGCGGCCCGATGGCGAGCAGCAGGCGGCGGCCCTGGAGGGGGAGGGGGCGGGTGGCCTGGGGGCCAACCTGCGCGCCCTCGACAGCCTGCTGGAGGGCCTGCAGAACTGACCCGGTCGGCGCGGTGCCGGCCGGTGCGCACTCCAGCCTGGGCCGGTGCGCTGGTGCAGCCAGGACACTCTGCCTAAACTTCGCGGACTTCCGGAGGCCCATGGCGAGCGACCCTTCCGCATCCCGTTCCTGGAGCCTGGTGGACCTGGGGGCCGGAGCAGCAGCGCTGCTCGCCCTTGGCGGCGTGCTCTGGAGCCCGAAGCTGAGCAGTGCGGTGGCCAGCGCCACCGGCGCCCAGAAGCCGGTCACCGTCACCGTCGACGTGCGGGGCGTGCCCTCCGCCGATGCCCCCGGCCTGCTGCAGCGGGCCCAGGAGGAGGGCAAGGTGGCGATCGTGATCCGCAACCAGCCCCACGGCAGCGTGAAGATCAGCCGGATCGAGCCGCTGGAGCGGCGGCTCACGATCCTCACCCCCGACGGCAAGCTGGTGAGCGCCCCCGACCCCAACCAGAAGACCTTCGGCACCTTTGACGGCCGCTTCGTGCTGGTGGGCCAGGGTCGCCAGGCGGAAGGCGGCATCGTGTTCGGCAACCAGACGATCAAGATCGGTGCCCCCGTGGAGCTGGAAGGGTCCACCTACCGCTTCAACGGCACCGTGACCGACCTGCGCCTGGGGGCGTCCTGATGGCCTCCCCCCTGCCTCTTCGGCCGCTGCGCCGGCCCGTTGCCCTGCTGGCCGCCGCCGGCCTGGGCCTGGCCCCGCTGGGCCTCTCGCCGATCGCCCCGGCCAGCGCCGAGCCCGCGATCGCCAGCGCCGAGCCCGTGCTGGCCCCGGCCCTGCCGCCGCGCCGGCCGCTCACGCCCGCCCCGCGGCTGGCCCTGCCACCGGAGCCGGCACCCCTGGCGCAGCCCCTGCTGCAGAGCGAGGTGAGCTGCCCCACGCTGCAGCAGCGCATCGCCAGCGTGGTGGGCGGCGAGGCCTGGGCCTGGAGCATCAGCGTGGCCGACCCCAGCGGCCGGCTGCTGGCCGACCTCAACGGCACCCGGCCGCGGATTCCCGCCTCCAATCAGAAGCTGGTGAGCACCGCCTTCGCCCTCGACAGGCTGGGGCCAGACCACCGGCTCACCACCCAGCTCTGGCGCCTGAGCGATGGCACCCTGCGCCTGGTGGGCCAGGGCGACCCCGATCTGGCCCTGCCCCAGCTGCAGCGCTTCGCCCGGCTTGCGGTGGGCTCCGGCGGCGATGGCGGCAGCCCCGCCAGCACCGTGCGCGTGCAGCTGGCCGAGGAGCCGGCCGAGGCCTGGTGGCCCCAGGGCTGGAACCCGGCCGACCGCGCCTACGCCTACGGGGCGCCGATCACCCGGCTGGCCCTCACCAGCAACGCCATCGACGATGCGGTGAGCAACCCCGCCGCCCGGCTGCGCACGCTGATGCAGCGCGCCATCACCAAGGAGGGCGGCCAGGCGAAGCTCGAACTGGTGTCGGCCCGGGCGCCGCTGCCCGGTGATGCGGTGCTGCTGCACGAGGAACCCTCGATCGACATGCACGGCCTGCTCAGCCTGGCCAACACCGAAAGCCACAACTTCACCGCCGAGGTGCTGCTTCGCAGCGCCGCCGGCACCTGGGACCTGGCCGAGGCCAGCCGGCGCAGCACGGCGTGGCTCACCGCGCAGGGCCTGCCGATGCAGGGGGTGCGGATCGCCGACGGCAGCGGCCTCGACCGCTCCAACCGGCTCACCAGCCGCTTCCTGGCGGCCCTGCTGCTGCGCATGGACCAACACCCCTTCAGCCGCGACTACCAGGCCTCCATGGCCGTGGCCGGCAAGCGGGGCACCCTGCGCAACCTGTACATCGGCACCAGCCTCGACGGCCGCCTCTTCGCCAAGACCGGCACCCTCACCGGGGTGCGGGCGATCAGCGGCGTGCTGCAGACCGCCGATGGGCCGCGCTACGTGAGCGCGATCTCCAACGGAGCTTCTCAGCCGAACACCACGATCGGCCAGATCTTCCGCCAGGTGCAGAACACCCAGCTCTGCCAGGGCCTGAACTGAGCCTCTGGCCCTGACATGAAGGTGACCCCGGCCAGCCCCTGAACGGGGGCACGGCCGGGATCTTGGTTTGTCTTTCAGCTGGCAGGCCCTCAGCCGGCAAGGCCCTCAGCTGGCGAGCCCGCGGCTGGCGGCCCGGCGCAGCCGGTTGGCGGCCCGGCGGGCGCGGCTGCCGGAGTCGCCCTCGGGCTGGAGCGGCACCAGCGCCTCAGCGCCGTTCCTGGCGGGGCCAGCGGCCTCCTGGGCCTGCAGCCGGCCCAGTTCGCGGCGGCCGCCCAGCACCACCTGGCTGAGCTCCTTGAGGCGGGTTTCCAGTTCGCCGAGCACCTGCTCGGCGTAGCGGTTGGCGCCCTCCTGGATGGTGGCCGATTCCTGGCGGCTGCGGGCCACCAGCGCCTCGCACTGCTGCTGGGTCTGCTGGCGGAACTGCAGGGCATCGGCGTGCAGGCGCTCGGCCTCGGCCTGGCTCTCGCGCTGGATCCGCAGCCCCTCCTGGCGGATCCCCTCCAGCTCCTGCAGGGCCTGCTGGCGGCTGCGCTCGTGCTGCTCCACCAGCTGGCGGTTGCGCTCGCTGGCCTCCTGCTCGAGCTGCTGGCGGCGGGCCTGGCCCTCCTGCTCCAGCTGCTGGCGGCGGCCGGCGAACTGCTGCTCCATCTGGGCCAGGCGGGCCTGGTGCTCCTGCTCGGCCTGGGCCACCTGCTGGCGGGTCTGCAGCAGCATCTGCTCGCACTGCTGGCGGGCCTGGTCGCGCAGCTCGGCCACCTGGCGCTCCGCCTCCTGGCGGATGGCGGCGGCATTGATCAGCTGCTCCCGCTCGCGGCGGGCCTGGGCCACGATCTCCTCGGCCTGCTGGCGGGCCTTGGCCACGAAGTCCTCCCGCTGGCGCAGGAGCTCATCGGCCTGGGTGAGCTGGCCGGGGATCGCCTCGCGCAGGGCATCGATCATCTCGATGGCGTCCTGCTCGTTGACCAGCCGCCCGCCGCTGAACGGGATGCGGCTGCCGTCGAGCACGATCTCCTCGAGCTGGTCCAGCTGGTCGAGAACGGTGATGCGCACCTCTGCCATTTCAACCCTGTGGCGATGACCGATTAAAGAGCCTCGCGAGGTCGACCGCCACTCCCGGCGGCACCATGTGGGCCACATCACCACCGAAGCGGGCCACCTCCTTCACCACCGAGCTGCTGAGAAAGCTGTGGTGAACAGCCGTGGCGAGGAAGAGGGTCTCCACCCGGGCGTCGAGGCTCTTGTTGGTGTGGGCGATCTGCAGCTCGAACTCGAAGTCGCTCAGGGCGCGCAGGCCGCGCAGGATCACCTGGGCGCCGCACTGGCGGGCGTATTCCACCGTGAGGCCATCGAAGCTGCCCACCTCCACCCCCGGCAGATGGGCGGTGGCGCCGCGGATCTGCTCCAACCGCTGCTCCAGCGAAAAGGCGGGGCGCTTGCCGGGGTTCTGCAGCACGGCCACCACCACCCCCTCAAACAGGCCGCTGCCGCGCTCGATCAGGTCGAGGTGGCCGAGGGTGAGCGGGTCGAAGCTGCCCGGGTAGAGCGCGCGCATCGGCGGGGCCGGCGAGGAGGGGGGAGGGGAGGCGCAACCCGCGCGGGCGGGCCGTCTCCCTAGAGTCGCCTCCAGCCTGCCCCCTCCGGATGAGCACCCCCCTGCCGCCGCTCGATCTCGACGCCAAGAAGACCCTGCTGCGCAAGATCCCGCACGGGCTGTTCATCTGCGGCGTGGCCGAGGGCGAGGAGGTGAACGGCTTCACCGCAAGCTGGGTGACCCAGGGGTCCTTCGAGCCGCCGCTGGTGGTGCTGGCCGTGCGCGCCGACAGCACCAGCAACGGCATGATCCAGCGCAGCGGCCTGTTCAGCCTGAGCGTGCTCGCGGCCGACCAGAAGGATCTGGCGGCGGTGTTCTTCAAGCCGCAGCAGGCGGTGGGCGGCCGTTTCGAGGCGGCCCCCTACGGCCGAGGCCCCCTGGGCCTGCCGATCCTCACGGATGCCCTCGGCGGCGTGGAATGCCGGCTGGTGGGCCAGGTGGCCGCCGGCGACCACACCGTGTTCGTGGGTGAGGTGGTGAGCGCCGTGCTGCACCGCGACGGCGCCGCCCTCGACCTGGCCGGCACCGGCTGGCAGTACGGCGGCTGAGCGGCACCGCGCCGGTGAGCGAGGCCAGCCGCAGCCCAGAACCCGGCCAGCCCCTGCTGCGCCAGCCGGAGCGGCTGAAGCAGCGGCTGGCCCAGGTGCCCCGCGAGCCGGGCTGCTACCTGATGCGCGATGGCGAGGACCGGATCCTCTACATCGGCAAGGCCAAGGTGCTGCGCAACCGGGTGCGCAGCTATTTCCAGAGCTCCCAGGGCCACAGCCCGCGCATCACCCTGATGGTGCGCCAGGTGTGCGAGATCGAGTTCATCGTCACCGACAGCGAGGCGGAGGCGCTGGCCCTCGAGGCCAACCTGATCAAGCACCACCAGCCGCACTTCAACGTGCTGCTGAAGGACGACAAGAAATACCCCTACCTCTGCATCACCTGGAGCGAGGCCTACCCGCGCCTGTTCATCACCAGGCGGCGGCGGCTGCGCTCCCCGCTCGACCGCTTCTACGGCCCCTACGTGGACGTGGGCCTGCTGCGCCGCACCCTGGCCCTGGTGAAACGGGTGTTCCCGCTGCGCCAGCGGCCCCTGCCGCTGCACCGCGACCGCACCTGCCTCAACTACGACATCGGCCGCTGCCCGGGGGTGTGCCAGGAGAAGATCAGCTCGGAGGCCTACCACGACACCCTGCGCCAGGTGGCGATGGTGTTCCAGGGGCGCAACGAGGAGCTGATCAGCCTGCTGCAGGCGCAGATGGAGCGCTACGCCGAGCGGCTCGACTTCGAGGCGGCAGCCCTGGTGCGCGACCAGCTGCGCGGCCTCGACACGCTCACGGCCGACCAGAAGATGAGCCTGGGCGACAGCTCCGTGAGCCGCGATGGCATCGCCCTGGCCAGCGATGACCGGCTGGCGGCGGTGCAGCTGTTCCAGATGCGCGGCGGCAAGCTGGTGGGCCGGCTGGGCTACATGGCCGACAGCCGCGGCGGCGATGGCGCGGCCCTGGAGCCGGGCTGGATCCTGCAGCGGGTGATCGAGGAGCACTACAGCCAGGTGGAGCCGGTGGAGATCCCGCCGGAGCTGCTGCTGCAGCATCCCCTGCCCCAGCAGGAGCTGATCGGCGAGTGGCTGAGCGAGCGGCGCGGCCGGCGGGTGAAGCTGGCGGTGCCGCAGCGGCAGCAGAAGGCGGAGCTGATCGAGCTGGTGGTGCGCAACGCCGGCTACGAGCTGGAGCGGGCCCACCGCGGCGCCGAGCAGCAGCACCTGGCCGGCGAGGATCTGGCCCAGCTGCTGGAGCTGGCGGCGCCGCCGCGGCGGATCGAGGGCTACGACATCAGCCACATCCAGGGCAGCGATGCGGTGGCCTCCCAGGTGGTGTTCGTGGATGGCCTGCCGGCCCGCCAGCACTACCGCCGCTACAAGATCCGCAGCAGCAGCATCCGCTCCGGCCACTCCGACGACTTCATGGCGATGGCGGAGGTGATCCGCCGCCGCTTCCGCCGCTGGGCCCAGGCCAAGGCCGGCGGCGCCGACCTGGCGGAGGTGCGGCGGGCGGCCTCCACCGCCCTGCACACCGATGGCCTCAACGACTGGCCCGATGTGGTGATGATCGATGGCGGCAAAGGCCAGCTTTCGGCCGTGATGGAAGCCCTGCGCGAGCTCAACCTCAATGGCGAGGTCACCGTGTGCTCCCTGGCCAAGCAGCGGGAGGAGGTGTTCCTGCCCGGCGCCAAGCAGCCGCTCGACAGCGACCCCGACCAGCTGGGCGTGCAGCTGCTGCGCCGCCTGCGCGACGAGGCCCACCGCTTCGCGCTCACCTTCCACCGCCAGCAGCGGGGGGAGCGGATGA
>VFQS010000755.1_pt1 | contig 33458 bp, 38 predicted proteins | sample 3512361 | NCBI WGS metagenome assembly VFQS01 (sample SAMN10412375, study PRJNA504923) | tailings metagenome | isolation source: Relicate 1 Philex TSF3 active mining | place: Philippines
CGCTCTTCATGCGCATCAGCAGGCCGTCGCGGGTGATGCCGGCGTTGTTCACCAGTACATCGAGGCGGCCTTCCTTCTCCAGCACCGCCTTCACCAGGCCCTCCACCTCCTCTTCATCCGCCACGTTGGCCTGCTGGGCCCAGGCCTTGCCGCCGGCGGCTGTGATCTCCGCCACAACCGCTTCAGCGGCGGCCGGTGAGCTGGCGTAGTTCACCACCACCGTGGCGCCGGCTGCGGCCAGCTCCTTGGCAATCGCTGCACCGATGCCGCGGCTGGCGCCTGTGACCAGGGCAACCTGACCGGCGAGGAGGGTGGCATCGGCCATGAAATCGAGCGCTCGGGGTCGGGCGAGCGTAGATCTGCGGCGCCGCCTGGCCTCAGGCGGGCATGCTTTCCACCCCGGCCAGAGCGCTGCCGAGCAGTTCACCAAAGCGCTGCAGCTGCTGCTTGCTGCCCATCACCACCAGCAGCTGCCCAGGGGCCAGGCGCACATCGCCGCCAGGATTGGCCAGCAGGGGTTCACGGGCGCCGGTGCTGAGCTGGCTGGCCTCCGGGTTGCGGATCGCCAGCACCAGGGCACCGCTGCGGCGGCCCAGTTGCAGTTCCGCCAGGCTGGAGCCATTCAGGTCGCCCAGCTGGCGCGGGTCGTCGCTGAGCAGAAATTCCTCCACCTCGCAGTCGCTACCGGCCAGCAGCTCCATGAAGGTCACGGCCAGGGGCCGCAGGGCTGTGGCGGCCATGGTGCGGCCGCCGGCCACGTAAGGGCTCACCACCTGATTGGCGCCGGCGAGCCGCAGCTTGCCTTCGGCTTCCGCGCTGTCGGCGCGGGCGATCAGGCGGGTGCGGGGCGCCAGCCCGCGGGCGCTGAGGATCACATAGAGGTTGGCCGCATTGCTGGGTAGAGCGGCCACCAGGGCGCGGCAGTGATGAATGCCGGCCTCCTCGAGGGTTTCATCAAGCGTGGCGTCGCCCTGGAGCACCTTGAGGCCGCGCTGCTGGGCCTCTTCAATGCGCTCGGCATCGTTCTCCACCACCAGCAGCGGAACGCCTTCGCCGCTGAGTTGTTCGGCGATCTCACGCCCGATCCGGCCGTAGCCGCAGAGGATCACGTGCTGATTCATCGTGCGCTTGAGCTGTTGGCGGTAGCGCCGTTCGCGCAGCCGCCGGAAATAGCCGGAGTTGGTTAATTCCAGCAGTTTCTGAATGGTCTGCTGCACCACCACCAGGCCGCCCACCAGCAGCAGGGCCGTCACGATGCGGCCGCCGGTGTGGATCAGCGGTGTGTGCTCATCGCTGAATCCGAGGGTGCTGAGGGTGATCAGCACCATCCAGTAGCAGTCGCCCCAGTCCCAGCCTTCAGTGATTCGGTAGCCGAGGGCGCCGCCGTTCACCACCAGGGCCAGCGCCAGCAACGGGCCAGCCCAGGGTTGGCGCGCCAACACTCCCTGCAGCCCCCGCCGGGGGCGACTGGCCCGGCGGGAGCGTTTCATCCCAGGCCGAGGGCCGTGAGCACCGCTGCGGGCTCCAGCTCCGCCAACGGGCCGGCCTGGCCCACAGCCTGCACACCCTGGCGGCTGGGCAGGCTGGCGGCACTGCGGCCCAGGGCCACCAGGGGCATGCCGGCCAGCAGGGCCAGTTCGGTGGTGATGGGATCGCTGCTCAGCACCACATCGCAGCTGGCCACCTGGGCGGCTCGCTCCAGCAGTTTGGCGTTGCGGTTGGCGGGCACCACACGCAGGTCGGGCAGCTTGCTGCGCACCTGATCCGGCAGTTGTTGCCAGCAGCTGCTGGGCCAGTCGCCGCTGCCGCCGGCGGGTGCCAGCAGCAGTGCGGGGCCTTGTCCAGCGGGGAGCTGGGCGGTGGCCTGCTCGAGCGCTGCTTTGGGCAGGGCCAGGCGGAAGGCCTCGGCGTTCAGCGTGAGGCCCAGGGGTTTGAGATAAGCGGCCATGGCTTCGGCCGGCCAGCCGCTGCCCATGGCCACGGTGTTGGTGGCTGAAAACCCGCCGGCCGCCACCCGAGTTGGGATGTGGCTCATCGAGAGCATCAGATCCACCTGGCGGCCGCTGGCCAGGTTGATGCAGGCCTGGAAATCGGGCTCGCGCACGTTGCCCAGCAGGTTGGCCCAATCCGCCAGAGTGGGATTGCTGTTGAAGTCGAAGGGGATCAGCTTCTCCACCGCCGGCAGCAGGCTCCAGGCCGAGGCGGCTGTTGGCGCACAGGCCACCTGAATCTGGGCTCCGAGCGTTTCAGCAACCTGCGCTGCTGCCGGCAGGCAGTGGAGCTGAGCTTCAACGCCGCCTGGAACCAGAAACAGAACGCGCATGGCCGCAGGCGGAGCGTTGGCTGATTGTATGTAGGTGGGATTACTCAGCCCAGGAGCCGCCATGCATTTGCTAATCGCCTGTGCCGGCAGCGGTCGCCGCATGGGGGCTGAGCGCAACAAGCTTCTGCTGGAGGTGGCCGGCCGGCCGGTGCTGGCTTGGACGCTGGATGCGGCCCTGGCCTCGGCCTCGATCCGCTGGATTGGCATCGTGGGCCAACCGGTGGATCAGACCGACATCCTGGCCATGGTGGAGGCTGCCCAGCCCCACAAACCGGTGGAATGGATTCAGGGGGGAGACACCCGCCAGGATTCGGTGTGCAACGGCCTCGCGGCACTGCCGGCCGGCGCCAGCAGCGTGCTGATTCACGACGGCGCCCGTTGCCTTGTGGAACCGGGCTTGATCGATCGCTGCGCGGCTGCGGTGGAGGCCGGCGCGGCCGTGATCGCCGCCGCACCCGTCACCGACACGATCAAGCGGGTGGATGCCGAGGGGGTGATTCAAGACACCCCCGATCGCTCTCATCTCTGGGGCGCCCAGACACCGCAGGGCTTCCCGGTAGAGCAATTGCGCCAGGCCCACGCGCGGGCTCGCGCCGAGGGCTGGAGCGTTACCGATGACGCCTCGCTGTTTGAGCGGCTCGGATGGGCTGTGTCAGTGATGGAGTCGTCGCCTGCGAACATCAAAATCACCACCCCCTTCGATCTCACCATCGCCGAGGCCGTGTTGGCGGAGCGTCAGGCCTGAACCACCACCAGCTCACCCCGGTTGGCGTCCAACCGCACCCGCTGGCCGATGGCCAGGGCGGCGTTACCCGGTTCATGGCCCACCGGTAGATCAGCGATCACAGGGATTCCCAGATCCGCCGTGCGCTCCTGCAGCACGCTTCGCCAGGCTGGCTCTGGGGTGGTGGGCTCGTCATCGTCATCGCAGCCGCTGAAGCTGCCAAAGCCGATGCCCGCCAGCTGCTGCAGGGCACCGCAAAGCCGCCAGTGGGTGAGCATCCGATCGAGCCGGTACGGGGCTTCGCCCACGTCTTCCAGTACCAGCACCGCTCCCCGCAGATCCGGGAGGTGCGGGGTGCCGAGCAGATGGGTGGCCACGGTGAGGTTGCCCACCAGCACAGGACCTTCGGCCACGCCCCCCTGCCAGGTGGTGCCCGTTAGGGCAGCCAGGGGCTTACCGAACAGCAGCTGGCGCAGGCGCTTCTGGCTCCAGGCCGGTTCGCCGGCCAGGCTGGTGAGCATCGGTCCGTGGATGCCGCCGGGGATGCCCGCTGCCTGCCGGCTCCAGAGCAGGGAGGTCACATCGGAGAAGCCCAGCAGCCATTGGCTGGGATTGGAGCGTTGAAACGGCTCGGGATGCTCCAGCAGGCGGGCGGAGCCCCAGCCGCCCCGCAGGCAGGCCACCAGGGGCGCTGGGCTCGTGAGATCGGCCAGGCGCTGCTGATCGGTGCCGGCCAGATGGCCCCACTGGCGCAGCGGTTCCGGGTGGGGATCCACCTGCAGCCCCCAGGCTTCCAGCACAGCGATGCCGGCCTCCAGGCGCTCAAGAGCATCGGCCTGAAGGGCGGAACTGGCGGCCGCCAGCTGCACGCGATCACCGCGCCGCAGTGGCGAAGGCCAGGCGTTCATGCCGCTAAACCTCCGCTGCGCCCCACCACCAGAGCCAAAAGCACCAGCGCCCCGAGCAGCACCTGATGGCGAAAGTGCAGGCCAAAGGCGGAGCGGGGCAAGGCCGGGCGTTGCAGCAGCTGCGTCTCGCGCCACCACCCGGCCGCCGCCACCAGCCAGATCAGCCAGAACCAGCCATTCACCCCTTGCAGCGCCGCAGCCCAAGCCAGCAGCACCGCCGCTGCCCCGTAGCAGCAGCCCACCACCACGGGAGCATGCGCCCCAAGGCTCAGGGCTGAGCTGCGCACCCCCACCCGCGCGTCATCGTCGCGATCGGCCATCGCATACACGGTGTCGAAGCCGAAGGTCCACAACCAGGTGGCCAGCCACACGGCGGCCAGCGGCCACCCCCCCTGCAGGGTGCCCTTAGCCGCCGCCCAGGGAATCAGCACGGCAAAACCCCAGCAGAGGGCGAGCACCGCCTGCGGGTAGCCAAACCAACGCTTGGCGGAGGGGTAGAGCAGCACTGGAGGGAGAGCCGCGACCGCCAGCCCCAGGCAAAGGCCGCGGCTGGATGCCGGCAAACCCCACAGCACCACCGCCAGGGCCGCCAGCAGACAAAGCACGAGCAGAACCACCGCGGCGCCAACGCTGATGCGTCCACTGGCCAAGGGGCGTTCGCGGGTGCGTTCCACCTGCGGATCGATGCGCCGATCCCAGAGGTCGTTGGCCACGCACCCCGCACCGCTCACGGCCAGGCCACCGAGCACGATCCAGCCCACCAGCACCGCCGGCGGCGGCGCCTGGGGCAGCAGCCACAAACTCCAGCCCGCCGGGATCAGCAGGATCAGCCGGCCGCTCGGTTTATCCCAGCGCAGCAGCGCCAACCAGGTCTGCAGCGGTGCCAAGCGGCCAGCAAACAACGTGGCGCAAACCCTAGGGCTGCCGGGGCGGTGAGCAGCAGTGCGAAAGTGGCGCAGCGCGAGAGGCGATGGCCGCGTGAGCGAGGCACCCAGCCGCTCCATCGGGAGCTCCATTCGCCCCGTGGCGGGGATTGATATCGGCACCAATTCGATTCACCTCTTGGTGGCAGCGGTGGACACCGAGCTGCGCACCTTCTCGGTGATCCTCACGGAGAAAGCCACCACCCGCCTGGGGGAGCGCGACCCGGAAACCGGCGATCTCTCCCCGGATGCGATTGAACGGGCCTTCACAACCCTGCGCCACTGCCGCGAACTGGCGGCCAGCCATGGTGTGGATCCCGGTGACGTGGTGACCGCGGCCACAAGTGCCGTGCGCGAGGCCCCTAACGGCCGTGATTTTCTGCAATCCATCCAGGAGCAACTTGGCCTGGAGGTGGATCTGGTGAGTGGTCCGGAGGAGGCCCGGCTGATCTACCTCGGGGTGCTCTCCGGCATGGCCTTCGGCGATCAGCCCCATCTGATCCTCGATATCGGTGGCGGCTCCACCGAGTTGGTGCTGGCCGATGGTCGTGATGCCCGCGCGCTCACCAGCACCCGCGTGGGAGCTGTACGCCTGCAGCGGGATTTCGTCCGGGAGGAGCCGCTTCCTGCCAAGCGGGTGGAGTTCCTGCGGGCCTTTATCCAGGGTTCGCTGGAGCCGGCGGTGCTGCAGGTGCGTCAGCAGCTCCAGGCCGGAGAGCAGCCTGTGATGGTGGCCACGAGCGGCACCGCCATGGCCATCGCTGCCCTGGCCGCTGCGGACGATCCACGGCCGCCTCTGCGCATGCAGGGATACCGGGTGAGCCGCCAGCGGCTCGATCAATTGGTGGAACGGCTGCTGGTGCTCACGCCGGCCCAGCGCCGCGCGCTGCCTGCGCTGAATGAGCGCCGTGCCGAGATCATCGTGCCCGGGGCACTGATCCTGCAGACGGCGATGGACATGCTCGGCGCCCAGGAGCTGGTCATCTGCGAGCGGGCCCTGCGGGAAGGGCTGATCGTGGATTGGATGCTGCGCAACGATCTGATCGTGGATCGCTTTGCCTTCCAGAGCAGCATCCGGCAACGCACCGTGCTGCACCTGGCCCAGCGCTACAAGGTGGATGTGCCCAGGGCGGATCGGGTGGCGGCCTACGCCCTCAGCATCTACAACCAGAGCCAGGGTTTGCTGCACATCGACGACGGCAGTGGGCGGCAGTTGCTGTGGGCTGCCGCCATGCTTCACAGCTGCGGCCAGCACATCAACACCGGCGCCTATCACAAGCACAGCTGGTACCTGATCCGCCACGGTGAGCTGCTCGGCTACTCCGACAGCGAGCACCTGATGGTGGCGGCGATTGCGCGTTATCACCGCCGCTCACTGCCCAAGAAACGGCATGAGTCGTGGCAGCTGATCGAGGGGCGCGAGCAACGGCGCACGGTGGCCTCGATGGCTTTGTTGTTGCGCTTGGCCGTGGCGCTGGATCGTCGGCCGGAGCCTGTGCTGGCTGGCCTTCAGTTGCGGCGCGATGGCGACAACCGCTGCTCCATTCGGCTCGAGCCGATGCAGGCCGGGCAAGACCTCAGCCTGGAGCGTTGGAGCCTGGCGGCCTGCGCGCCTGCGGTGGAGGAGGCGATCGGGGTACGTCTCAGCGTGGAGGAGCGCTGAAGCTCACCCAACGGATCTGATCAATCCGGCCAAGGGTTTTACCCTTGGCTTCGCCCTGGCTGACCACCACGAGATCCGGTCGCCCGGCCAGCAGTTCGAGCCCCCCTGCGAGCGGGAACTGGCGCGTGCCGTTCAACGTTCCCTCGAACAACACCTTGCCTTTGGCGGTTCGCACGCTGAGCCAGCTGGGCTGGGTGGCGCTGAGGGTCAGCTCGGTGGCGGGCGGTGTTGGTGCGGCCTTGGGCTTCGGCTTCGGCTTGGCTGCAACGGGCACGGCAGCGGCTTTTGGCTCGGCCGGGCTTGGCATCTGGGGTTTCAGCAGGCTGATCATCTGAGGAGCTCGCTGCCATCCCCACACCCCGGCGGCCCCCACGCCGGCCAGAAGAGCCAGGCTCCCCAGCCAGCGGAGCGCAGCGCCGGAGTGGTTGGCGCGCGGCCGCGGTTGCTGGGTGTAGCTCTGAGCGCTGAGCCGGGCGCGGGGGCGTTGGCGGCCAGCGGGTTCAGTCGAGCTCAGCGGTGCCGGCGCCGGTTTGTGCTGGCTGCTGAGTTGCTTAATCGGCGCCACCAGGGGTGTGGCATCGATGCCCAACGCTGCTGCCACGCGGCGGGCCTGGGCAATCACAAACACCAGTTCCGGCAGCCGCTTCGGGTCTCCAGATTCCAGGGCGTGTAGCTGTTCTTCGCCCATCCGCAACTGAGAGGCCAGGGCTGCAGCGCTTAGCCCCTGCTGCTCCCGTGCTTGGCGAAGGCTCTGCCCCAGCACGGCCAGGGGATCGTTGTTCCCAGCGCTGGAAGGGTTGGCCTCACTGGCGTTCACGGTGAGTCAGCCGGGTCGTTGCCCACATTGTGCCGTGAAAACAGCGCTGTTCCAGGCTGATGCTGAAAAGTGGGGTTGTTGGTCAACATCGCCCGAGATCTCAACAGCACTGGAAATATCCGGTGTGAAACTCTGATGGTTCGTTTGAGTAAATCTATGGAGCCACGTCATTTGTGAATTTTTGGCTCTTTAAATGGGCGATACTGGATTCGAACCAGTGACCCCTTCCGTGTGAAGGAAGTGCGCTACCACTGTGCTAATCGCCCGCGTGCGCTGATCGCTCGCGCCCTCAGACTTTAGGACATCGCCGGTCTGGCTTCTCCGCTTCAGGCACCACCGCGGAACAGGTGGTGATGACTGGCTGAATAGAGGCGAGAACGCGCTGCTCCAGGCGCGGCCAGAGCAGGGCTCACCACATACAGCGTGGTGCGGATCAGGTCCCGTTCCTGGCTGATGCGCGCTATCTCCGAGAGCGGCACCACCTGGATCCATTGGTCGGGCCAGCTCACCCGGTAGCCGATGGCAACGGGGGTCTCGGCCGGGTAGTGGCGCAGCAGCTCGGCCTGCACCTCCTCCACATGGCGGGCGCTCAGATAAAGGCAGAGCGAGGCCTGCAAGGAGGCCAGGTGCTCCAGCTCTTCCCGCTCCGGTACGCCCGTGCGCCCTCCGGCTCGGCTGAGGATGATGGTTTGCACCAGTCCCGGAATGGTGAGCTCGGCCTGCAGGGCAGCGGCTGTGGCCTGGTAAGCGCTCAAGCCAGGCACCACCTCCACCTCCACCTCAGCATCGATCAGGCGGCAGAGCTGCTCATGCAGGGCGCTGTACAGACAGGTGTCGCCGTCGTGCAGGCGCACCACCCGTTGGCCGGCGGCCACACGATCCAGCATCAACGCCATCACCTCTTCCAGGGTGAGGGTGCTGGTGCGGATTCGTTCGCAGTCGGCCGGGGCCATCGCCGCCAGCTGCGGATTCACCAGCGAATCCGTCCAAATCAGCACCTCGGCCTGCTCGATCGTCCGCGCAGCCCGAAGGGTGAGCAGATCGGGGGCTCCCGGTCCTGCTCCCACAATCCACACTTTGCCGCTCATGCCTGCACTCCACTGGGATCGGGCAGCGGTTGGCGCCGGCCGTAGAGCCAGTAAAGGCCGAAGGCGCCCAGGGCGATCAGCGCCAGGCTCACCAACTGAGCCATCCGCAGGCCGCCGTCGCAGTAAGGCGGTGTGCCAATCAGGCAGAGCGGATCAATGCGGAGGCCTTCGATCCACAACCGCCCGCAGCTGTAGGCCACCAGGTAGAGGCAGCTGATGGCGCCCACCGGCAGCTTGATTTTGCCGCGGATGCCCCGCTCGAACAGCACCAACAGCAGAGCCAGCACCCCGAGGTTCCAGAGCGATTCGTACAGGAAGGTGGGATGAAAGGTGCTCTGATCAAGAAATTCCACCGGCCGGTTGGCGTAGGGAATCGTGAGCTTCCAGGGCAGATCGGTGGGCAGACCAAACGCTTCGGAATTAAAGAAGTTGCCCCAGCGGCCGATCGCCTGGCCCAGCGCCACAGAGGGAAGCAGCACATCGAGCAGGTTCCAGAAGGCGATCCGGCGCCAGCGGCTGTAGAGAATCACGGCCAGGGTGCCGCCAATCAGCGCACCGTGGATGGCGATGCCGCCGCGCCAAATGGCGAGGGCATCTAACCAGTTCAGTTGGTATTGCCGCCACTCAAAGGTCACGTAGTACAGCCGTGCGCCGATCACAGCGGCCAACACCAGAAGCGGCAGCAGGTCTGCAATGAGGGCTGGATCGATGCCCCGTTGTTTGCCGAGCCGGGTGGCCAGCAGCAGGCCCAGCAGCACGGCGACGGCGATCAGCAGGCCATACCAGCGCAGAGAAAAGGGCCCCAGCTGAAACAGCAAGGGCCCCGGTGATGTGAACAGTGCGAGGGGCATCAGATGCCTTCGGCGGCCTGCACCTTTTCTACCTGCTTCTTCTTCAGCACCAACATGATCTGGGCAAGGGCCACGGCGGCGAAGAAGGCCAGCAGGCCATAGATGCGGTTGGGGTTCTGCAGCACCACTTCGGCATCAAGCTGACCAAAGCCACCCACGTTCGGGTCGTTGGTGAGAGCAGCACCGGCAGCAACCACATCACCCACGGCAGCGGTGAGGGTGGGGCCAGCAGGGATTGTGTCGGTAACAGTGTTGCCGTCAGCGGTTTGGATCACCACGTCAGTGGCGCCGTTATCGCCAGCGTTGATGGCCTGCACGGTGCCGGCGGTGGTGGCGGTGTAGACGCTGTTGTTGCTCTTCTCACCGGTGGGATACACCTGGCCGCGGCCGCGGTTGCCGCCCACGTGCAGCTGGTACTTGCCGAAGTGGATATTGCTGTCGGCAGCGGGATCAGGCGAGAGGATCGGGAACACGATCTTCTGGTGGTCGTCGCCGGGGAGGGGGCCCACCAACAGGATGTTGGGGTTCTCCTCGTTCCAAGTGGTCACATACACGCCGGCGGTCTCTTCCTTGAGCTCGTCGGTGAGGCGATCGGCAGGAGCGAGGGTGAAGCCGTCGGGAAGCATCACCACGGCACCGACGTTCAGGCCGGTGCGGCTGCCATCACCAGCCACCTGCTGCACGGAGGTGTCGTAGGGGATCTCCACTTCCACCTTGAACACCTCATCGGGGAACACCGCCTGAGGCAGTTCCACGTGGGTGGGCTTTTTGGCCAGGTGGCAGTTGGCGCAAGCCAGCTTGCCGGTGGCTTCACGCGGGTAGTCGTAGTTCTGTTGTGCCCAGAACGGGTAGGCCCAGCTGGCCTGGGGGGCGAACAGCAGAGCGCCGAGGGCCAGCAGCGAGCTCAGCAGCAGGGAAAAGGGGCGACGCATGGGGCGGAAGGGCGAGGGGGAGACGGCTGGAGAGGAGATCAGACCCACCAGGGCTTCTCGCCGGTGCGGAAATCGGTTTCGGTCCACTGGCTCAGGAACACGTTGTCGCTTTCAACCGACACGTGGGCCAGGGCCAGGGAGAGGGGAGCAGGGCCGCGCACCACCTTGCCGGTGGCGTCGTACTGGGAGCCGTGGCAGGGGCACATGAACTTGTTGGCCGCCGCGTTCCAGGGCACCACGCAGCCCAGGTGGGTGCAGATGGCATTGATGCCGTAGCTGCCAATGGCATCGCTGCCCTCAACAATCAAATAGGTGGGGTCACCCTTGAGGCCCTGCACGAGGTTGCGATCGCCTTCGCGGTGGCTGCTCAGCCAGCCCGTGGCGGTCACGGCATTGCCCAGCTCATCTTTGGCAGCGGTACCACCACCGGAGCCAGCGGCCTTGGGGGGGATGAAGTAGTTCACCACCGGGTAGAGAGCACCCAGGGCTACGCCGGTGACCGACCCGAAGGTCAGCAGATTCATGAACTGACGACGACCCATTCCGGGCACGTCACCACTCGAGGCGCTTGCTGGGATCTGGGTCATACGGGGCGGCGTGGTGGCCACTGCAACGTGGCGCCCATTATGGACGTTGCCCCTCCGGCTCCCGCTGGCCGCACTGGCCTTGCGCCGGCAGCCTGCAACATGCTGTTGCGCGCCACTGCTCCTGTGACCCTGCCGCCCGAAGCTCCGCTCAGTACCCCTGAGGTGCTGGAGATCCTGCGCCAGCGCTGGCAGGCTTCCTACGACCTGCAGTTGATCGTGCGCCGCGGACGCCTGTATCTGCAGGTGATGTGGGGTTATCTCGAGCAGCAGTCCTTTCCGATGACGGCCGAGCAATACGAAGCCCAGCTCGAGGAGTTGGTGGCCACGCTCAATGGCCTTGGTGTCGCTGCGCAGGTGCGTAGCTGGTTGCTCACCACCAGTGACAAACCGCGGCTGGGAAAGGCGATGAACCTGGCGCTCGACCTACCGGAAGGCCGCGCCAGTGAATTTCTGATTTAGCGCTCAGGCGCGTTGCACCACCCGAGCCAGCCCCACACCCACGAGATAAAGGGCCGTGATGGCGCCACTGAGCAACAGCATCGTGACCGGATCGGTGGAAGGGGTGAGCACAGCACCGGCTAAAGCCGAGGCCACCACCACGAAGCGCCAGGCCCCGAGCATCGTCTGTGCCTTCACAACCCCGAGGGCCGCCAGCAGCATCTGCAGCACCGGCAATTGGAAGGCCAGGGCGGTGGCCACCATGAGCAGCAGCACGAAATCCAGGTAGCGCTCGATCGACCAGAGCGGCTCCACCACATCAGCGCCGTAGCTCACCAGAAAATTGAGCGCGGCAGGCACCAATGCCCACCAGGCAAAGGCCAGGCCGGCCATGAACAGCACGGCGGAGCCGCCCACCGCTGGAGCCACCAAGCGCTGTTCCCGGCGCGTGAGACCAGGCAGCACGAAGGCCAGGCCCTCGTAGAGCACGTAGGGCAGCGCCAGGATCAGGCCGGTGTAGCCGGCCACCTTGATCGATACAAACAGGAATTCACCCGGCGCCAGCTGCAGGAAATGAATGCCTTTGGCCGGCACCTCCAGCAGCCGCACCAGCGGTTTCACCAGCAGCAAACAGGCACCGGCTCCAATCACCACCGCCAGCAGGCTGCGCAGGATGCGGCGCCGTAGCTCCTCGAGGTGATCCACCAGGGTCATCTCCACCTCGCCCGGAAACTCCTCGTCGGGCGTGAGCGGGGTGTCTGCCGCTTCGGGTGGTTCGATGCGAATGGGGGCTGGGGCGGGCAGCACGGTGTTGCCTTCGGGCCTGGTGTCGCGCTCGCTCATGACTTCAGAGGCTACGGGCCCCGGCGGCAAGTAGAGAGGCTGCGCGGCCCGGTTCGGCCCAGATCACGGCACCACCGCGATGCCGCACGGTGCCCGGCGCAGCACCGGGGATGCGTTGGAGTTCTTCGCAGGGCACCATCACCACCGCCACACGGCTGTTGCCGCGGGCACGGCTGAAGTGGGCGGCCACATCGGCAGCGGCCTGAAGATCCCCTTCAGCGCTGAGGCCTTCCGATCCCTTCAGCACCACATGGCTGCCCGGACACTCCTGGGCATGGAACCAGAGATCGCCGCGGCGCGCCTGCCGCAGGCTGATCCATTCGTTTTGGCGGTGGTTGCGGCCCACCTGCAGGCGCAGCCCGCTGGGGCTGGCCAGCTCCAGCGGAGTGGGGGTGGTGCTGGCTTGCTGGCGGCGTTGCGTGCGGTTGGGCCGGCCCTGCTCCTGCAGGTTGGCGCACTCCTCCTCCAGGGTTTGGAGATGTTCGAGGGCGGCTGCATGGCTGTGGCTGGGCCCTTGCTCCAGAAAGGTGAGGCTGGTTTCCAGCTGCTCGATCCGCTGGCGGTGCTGCTCCAGCCGCGGCGTGATCGCGGCCACGGAGCGCCGCAGCTTGCGTGCTCGCTTGTAGAGCGCTTGCGCCTCAGCCACCTGATCACGGCTCGGTTGCGGCAAACAGAGCAGCGCATCGGCCTGCTGCTGCAGCTGATCGCTGTTCTCCACCTGATCCAGCAGCTGCTGCTGGTGCTCCATTTGCAGGCGCTCGCGGTTGAGCTGCTGCTCCAGCCGTTGCCGCAGCTGATGCTGGCGCTGCAGCACCTGCCGGTTGCCCAGGCGCTCTTGGTGATACGCGGACAGGGTTTGGTTGATGGCCAGCGGATCGGGTGCCCCGGCTGTGTCGCCTGAGCTCGAGGCACTCTCCTGCCAGCAGCGGTACGAGCAGCAGCGCCCAGGGCTGAAGCCAAACCGCTGGTCTTGCAGGGCTTTCAGCCAGGCCTGCCAGTGCTGCCAGAGCTCCTGCCATTGCGCGCTGCTCAGCTCGCCCACCGGTTGGGCCAGCCAGGCTTCGCTGCGCTCGGGGGTGTCGCCGGTGAGCTGCAGGGCCAGGGCCGGGCTGATGCCCTGATAAGCGCTTTGCAGGGCTTTGAGTAGAGGCAGAGGCAGCAGGCTCAGCTGCGCTTGCCACTGCTCAAACGGTTCAGCGGGGTTGGGAGGCTCACCGTTCAGGGGTGGCGGCGGGCTGTAGGTGTCGCCGGTGCCGATCGGCCGCAGCCGCGATTGTTGCGGGCGCACCTGGCGGGCTGCCGCCACCACGCGGCGCTGCTCATCCAGCAGAAACAGGTTGCTGTGGCGCCCCATCAGCTCCAGCACCAACCAGCGCTGAATCGCTTCGCCGGGTCGCCCGGCAAAGCCGAGCTCCACCACTCGCTCCCAGCCGGGTTGCTCCAGGCTCACCAGCGCCAACCCCCCCAGGCCGTGCTGCAGCTGTTGGGCCAGGGTGCTGCCATCGCCCTGCCGTGGTGGTGGCGCGATTGCGAAACAGCGCGGCGCTTCCGCCAACCAGCTCAGCTCCAGCCAGAGGCGCTGCTGCAGGGTGCGAAAGCCCAGTTGCAAGGTGTGGCTGTCGGCCTGCTGAGCCTTCTCGAAGCGGCTTGGCACCAGCAGCGGCTGCAGTTCGCTCAGCACAGCCCGCAGGCTGGTGAGGTCCATGGCCTGAAGCGCGGCAGGTGCCATGGGCGAGGGCGTTCGGGCTGCGGCGGCACGCCTACTCTGCAGGGCCGCGATCGATCGTTCATGGCTGCTGAGGCCTCTGCTGCCGGCCGGCTGTTTCTGATCACAGGTCCAAGCGGTGTTGGCAAGGGCACCCTGGTTTCGGCGCTGCTGCAGCGGCATCCCCAGATCTGGCTCTCGGTGTCGGCCACCACCCGGGCGCCGCGCAGCGGCGAGCAGGAGGGGGAGCACTATTTCTTTTTGGATCGCGCCGCCTTCGACGCCATGGTGGCCCAGGCAGGCCTGCTGGAGTGGGCTGAGTTCGCTGGCAACTGCTACGGCACGCCTCGGGAGCCAGTGGAGCAGCACCTGGCTGCTGGTCGGCCTGTGCTGCTGGAGATCGAGTTGGAGGGAGCCCGCCAAGTGCGCCAGAGTTTTCCCAGCGGCTTCCAGATCTTCATCAAGCCTCCGTCGTTTGAGGAGCTGGAGCGCCGGATCCGTGGCCGAGGCACGGATAGCGACGAGGCGATCAGCCGACGCTTGGAGCGGGCGCGGGTGGAATTGGCTGCTGAGGCCGAATTTGACGCCGTTCTGGTGAACGACGATCTGGATCACGCTTTGGCCCAGCTCGAGCAGTTGATGGGTTTGAACCGGTAAGCGCTAGGGCGCAAAAAAAGCGGCTCTGCAGAGCCGCTTTTCATGGATTCAGTCTTCTGCTGCTCACATCGGGTGGAAGAGCAGATCGGGATAGAAACGGTTGAATTCGATCAGGATGCCGGCCGTCACGGTGAACCAGATAGCGGCGAATACCGGTGCAGTGGTGAGGAACTTCTTCATCGCTGGTGCGTAGGTGGATGAGGGGAAAGGCGTTCAGGCCGGGGCCTGATCAGCGGGGGGAGACGGTGATCTTGTCGTCGGCCTCGGTGAGCTTGCCGCTGGTGAGGGCGCCGAAGGCAGCGAGCGGCCAGGTGGCAGCTGCCAGGGTGCTCTTGAAGGCGAGGGAGAGATCGATCTGTATCTCTTTCATGGTGGCGTCCTTATCGCCACGGATCGCCATCAGGTAGTTGCGGCCGGCCCAGCCGATGCAACCAGCGATGTAGAGGAAGGCGATGCCGGGGATGATGAAGTCACCGGCGTGGCTGAGGCGGCCGTCCACGATCAGGTGGGGCAGGCCATCAGCACCGCAGGAGGCCTGGCTGTACATCGCAAAGCGAGCCTTGGCCTGGTCGGTGGTGGCAGCAGCGGCGCGCTGCTGGAAGCGGGCGCTCTCAGCGCAGGGGGTCAGACCGGCCACATCGGCTTTGGCCACAGGGGCGAAGCCGAAGATCAGCAGGGCGGAAATCAGAACAGCAAAGAGGCGGCGCATCGGGTCCAGCTGCTGCACGGCAGGATGTCACTTGCGGACAGTAAGAGAGTCGTTCAAACCTGATGCCAACCCTGCTGGCCCTCGAAACAAGTTGTGACGAGTCAGCGGCGGCTGTGGTGCGCGATCAGCGGGTGCTGGCGAGCGCTGTGGCGTCCCAAGTGGAGGAGCATGCGCGCTGGGGTGGGGTGGTGCCGGAGATCGCCTCCCGCCGCCATGTGGAGGCTCTGCCGGCGCTGATTGAGCAGGTGATGGCGGAGAGCGGCCTAGCGTTCAGCGAGCTCGATGCGATTGCGGCCACGGCTGCTCCCGGGCTGGTGGGTGCCTTGCTCGTTGGTTCGGTGACGGGGCGGAGCCTGGCGCGGCTTCATAACAAACCGTTTGTGGCCGTGCATCACCTCGAGGGGCATCTCTGCTCGGTGCAGCTTGGCGATCCGCTGCCGCCAGGCCCCTATCTGGTGTTGCTGGTGAGTGGCGGGCACACCGAAATGATCCGTGTGGATGGCCCTGGCCAGTACCAGCGCCTAGCCCGCAGCCGTGATGACGCCGCCGGCGAAGCGTTCGACAAGGTGGCCCGCCTGCTTGATCTGGGTTATCCCGGGGGGCCGGCGATCCAGACCGCGGCTGAGCAGGGTGATCCGCGGCGCTTTCCGTTGCCGAAAGGGCGCGTGTCGCTGCCCGAGGGGGGCTTTCATCCCTACGACTTCAGCTTCAGCGGCTTGAAAACAGCCGTGCTACGCCTGACGAAGCAGCTCAAGGCGGAGGCTGAACGGGGCGGCGAGCCCTTCCCGCTGGCGGATGTGGCGGCCAGTTTTGAGCAGGTGGTGGCGGATGTGCTGGTGGAGCGCACCACCCGCTGCGCCCGCGATCAGGGCCTGCAAACCCTGGTGCTCGTGGGTGGTGTGGCGGCCAACCGGCGCCTGCGCGCGCGGTTGGAGCAGCGCTGCGGAGAGCTCGGGATTCAATGGCGTCTGGCGCCGCTCGCCTATTGCACCGACAACGCCGCGATGATCGCCGTGGCGGCTGAGCAGCGCTTCCGCAGCGGTGCCTGCAGCCCGATCGATCTGGCCGTGGCGCCCCGGTTGGCCCTCGAGGAGGCGCCGGTTCTCTATGAACCGCAGCCCGCCTTCTGACTTCTCTAGGCTCTTAAGACTCATCGGCATCAGCCATGGCCTCGGCTCAATCGGCACCCGAGCCCTCCGACCTGGCTCAAGACGTGGTGGAAGCAGCTCCTGAAGAGCTCAATCAATGGAAGCGCGGCTTCACGCCACAAGCTGAGATCTGGAACGGCCGTATGGCGATGCTCGGCCTCTCGGTGGGCCTGAGCGTGCTGCTGATCGCCCGCCTCGCCGGCAAGGCTTAGCTCTTGCCGCGCAGCGCCTGGGCCAATTCGTTTGGCCTGAGGCTCTGAGCCAGCGCGTCATCGGCTGCCACCCTGCCTTGCTCCACCAGCTGCTGCAGGGCCTGATTGGCGGTTTGCATGCCGTCAAAACCGCTGCGGGCCATGATTTCTTCGATCTCCGCCAGTTCGCCGCGCTGGATGTAGTCCTTGCAGGCGTCTGTGTTGATCAAAATGTCGTGAAAGGCGGCCCTTTTGCCGTCTGTTGTTTTCAGCAGACCCTGAGCGATCACTCCGAGCAGGCTTTCTGAAACGGCTCTGCGGATGCTCTCCTGCTCGTTGGGCGGCACCATCCCCAGCACCCGTTCCACGGTTTTCACGGCCGAATTGGTGTGCAGCGTGCCGAACACCAGGTGGCCCGTCTGCGAGGCCTCGATTGCCGTGGCCAGGGTTTCACCGTCGCGGATTTCGCCGATCAGGATCACATCGGGGTCTTCCCGCAGGGCTGCACGCAACGCGTTGTGGAAGTGGCGGGTGTGCTGCCCCACTTCCCGGTGGCGAATCAGCGATTGCCGGCTTTCGTGCACAAATTCCACTGGATCCTCAATCGTGAGGATGTGGCAGCTGCGGTTGCGATTGATCCAATCGATCATCGCGGCGAGGGTGGTGCTCTTGCCCGATCCGGTAGGCCCAGTGATCAGCACCAGCCCTTTGGGGCATGAGGCCAGATCTTGCAGCACGGCAGGCAGATTGAGATCCTCCAGAGTGGCGATCTGCTGAGGGATCAGCCGCAGCACCATGGCCGGGCCTCGCAGCGAATCCATCAAGTTGATGCGCACCCGCACAAAGGGGAAGGCGTGGGAGCCATCGAATTCCTTCTCGCGATCGAAGCCATCGATCTGAGTCGGGCTGAGCATCTCCCGTAGCCAACCGTGGAAGGTGGCGGTCGTCGTGATCGGCCAGCCGGTGCGCAGCATCTCACCGCGGGCCCGATACCTCGGTTCTTCGCCAACGCCGAGATGCACATCGGAGAAGCCGTTGGCATCGGCGATCTTCACGATGCCCTCCAGGTTGCCGGGCTGGGGGCCATTCAGCGCGCCTGGCGCGTTGCTGCTCTGGGTTGGTGGAGCCGGCAGCGGCCCAGGGGCCGGTGCGCTGCCTGTCAGCGAGGGAAACAGGCTGGGGGGAAACGGAGAGCTGGCACTCACCACGGCTGGGATCGCTGAGACCAGCTTCGCGGCGGATGCAGCCGATGCCCAGGGAATTCGCCCGCCATCTTTAGGATCCGGCTACATGGCCGGCCCCTGTGAGCACTCCCCACAACGTCTGCATCGTGTTGGGCACGCGCCCGGAGGCCATCAAACTTGCGCCGGTGATTCAGGCCTTTCAGGCGGCTTCTGATTTCCGCACGCGGGTGGTGCTCACCGGTCAGCACCGCGAAATGGTGACCCAGGTGATGGAGCTGTTCGGTCTGCAGGCTGATCACGACCTGGCGCTGATGGCCCCCAAACAAACGCTCACCCACATCACCTGCGGGGCTCTTCAGGGCCTGCAGGCCGAGTTTGAGCAGCACAAGCCGGATCTGGTGTTGGTGCAGGGCGACACCACCACAGCGTTTGCCTCAGCCCTGGCCGCCTTCTATGCCCAGGTACCGGTGGGGCATGTGGAGGCGGGCCTGCGCACCGACAACATCATGGACCCCTATCCGGAGGAGGCGAACAGACGACTGATCTCGCAGGTGGCCCAGTTGCACTTCGCCCCCACGGAGGTGTCCGCCGCCAACTGCCGCGCCTCAGGTGTGGTGGGCGAGGTGTGCGTCACCGGTAATACGGTGATCGATGCCCTGCTGCTGATGGCGGAGAAGGCGCCGCCATTTGAGCACCCCGGCCTCGATTTCGCGCGTCAGCGGGTGATCCTGGCCACGGTGCACCGGCGAGAGAACTGGGGGGAGCGGCTGCAGGAGATCGGCCAGGGCTTCCTGGCGGTGCTGGAGCGTTTCCCCGATACGGCCCTGCTGCTGCCACTGCACCGCAACCCCACCGTGCGCGAACCGCTGCAGGCGCTGCTGGGCGATCACCCGCGGGCTTTCCTCACCGAACCCCTCGATTACGACCAGTTGGTGGCGGCCATGCGGGGTTGCACGCTGTTGCTCAGCGATTCCGGTGGCCTGCAGGAGGAGGCCCCAGCCCTGGGCAAACCGGTGCTGGTGCTGCGCCGCACTACTGAGCGGCCGGAAGCCGTGGATGCCGGCACCGCCAAGCTGATCGGCACCGACAGCGCCGACATCCTGCGGGAGGCGTCACTGCTGCTCGAGGATTCCAACGCCTACGACGCCATGGCGCGAGCCCATAACCCGTTTGGTGATGGCAAGGCCAGCGTGCGGATCGTGGAGGTGAGCCGCCGCTTCCTCACCCAGGCCGCAGGCTGAACCGCCCTGCATCACTCGCGCTTCTTCTTGGCCCAGGGCGGCAGGTCGATGAACACGCGGGTGCCGGGTTTGAGGCCTTCGAGGATCTGGGTGTCCTTGCCACTGCTGGCTCCCAGCGTCACCGCCTGGAAGGTGGGCTGATTGCCGGGGCCCACCAGCAGCACGCCCGGCTGACCCTGCTCGGTCACCACCGCCACGGTGGGGATCACGGTGCGGGCAGCCAGGGTGCCGGTGTTGAAGTCGATGTCGGCGGTCATGCCGATGCGCAGTTCCGGTGGCGGATCGATCAGCTGCAGCTTCACCTCGAAGGAGGTGACGTTGTTGAGCTTTTCGGCGCGGGGGGCGATCTGGCGCACCCTGGCCGGGAAGCGACGATCGGGGAAGGAATCCACCCGCACCGAAGCGCTCTGGCCTGCTTGGATGCGGCCGATGTCGCTCTCGGGCACTTTCGCCACGGCTTCCAGCCCCTGGGCCAGCTCCACGATTGATGAGCTGCTGGCACCGGCCGATGCCGAAGCCGAGGTGGTGGGTGTGACAAAGGCGCCTGGATCCGCGAAGCGGGCCGTTACCACTCCCGTGAAGGGCGCACGCACCGTTAGGTCGCCCAGCTCTTTCATGCGCTGCTGGAGCCGCTGCTGTGCCGCCTCCACGGCCGCTTTGTCCACCAGATAGGTGGAGCGGGAACTGTTGTAGTCATCGAGGCTGATGCCGCCCTGGCGGATCAGGGCCCCGCGACGCTGCAGCTCGCTTTGGCTGCGGTTGAGCTGAGCCTTGGCGGAGCGCACCTGGGCCCGTAGTTCTTCGAGGCGGTCGTTCAGATCGCCGCTGTCCATCAGCGCCAGGGCCTGGCCGGCCTGCACGCTGTCGCCCTCTTCCACAAACAGCTTCTCCAGCACCCCCTGACGCTTGGGGCTCACGTTCACCTTGCGGAAGGCCTTGAGCTCGCCACTGGCGGTGATCACCCCCGGCAGGCTTCCCTGGCGGGCCAGCACGGTGTAGGTGTCCAGGCTGCGCTGCTGGCTGCTGCTGCGGCGCTGGCTCAGCAGGGCACTGCCCCCTCCAATCACCAGCACGCCGGCCACCAGACCTGCCCAGAGGCGTTTGCGTTTCAGCCAACGCTGGTTGTAACGCGCGGCTGCTGGCAGCGGCTGGCCCTCGCGGGTGGGAGGGGACTGGAGCATTGAGGAGGGAATGATCATGCGCCTGCGCTCACCCCAGTCTTCCTGGTCGCACCCCTGGGTTGTGGGGTGGATCACCGGCGATGGGTCCGGGGGGCAGTTCGTAGATTCCTCGCATGCTTAAAGCCGGAATCGTGGGTCTGCCCAATGTGGGCAAGTCGACCCTGTTCAACGCCCTTGTGGCCAATGCCCAAGCCGAGGCGGCCAACTATCCCTTTTGCACGATCGAGCCCAACTCGGGCGTGGTGGCCGTGCCGGATCCGCGGCTGCAGCAGCTTTCAGATCTGAGCTCCAGCAAGGAAATCATCCCCACGCGGGTGGAGTTCGTGGATATTGCCGGCTTGGTGAAGGGCGCCAGCCAGGGCGAGGGGCTTGGCAACAAGTTTCTGGCCAACATCCGCGAAGTCGACGCGATCGTGCACGTGGTGCGCTGCTTCGAAAACGACGACGTGATTCATGTCAGCGGTTCCGTCGGGCCTGCTCGCGACGCCGAGGTGATCAATCTGGAGCTGGGTCTGGCGGATCTGAGCCAGGTGGAGAAGCGGCGTGAGCGCCTGAAGAAGCAGGTGCGCACCAGCAAGGAAGCCCAGGTGGAGGATGCGGCGCTCGAGCGCATCCAGGCCGTGCTGGAGCAGGGTGGCGCGGCCCGCAGCGTGGAGCTCACCGACGAGGAAGCGGTGATGGTGAAACCGCTGGGGCTGCTCACCGCCAAGCCGATCATCTACGCCACCAATGTGAGCGAAGACGATCTGGCCTCTGGCAACGCCCACTGCGACGAAGTGGCCGCCCTGGCCCAACAGGAAGGTGCCGGCACCGTGCGCATCAGCGCCCAGGTGGAGGCTGAGTTGATCGAACTGCCGGAGGAGGAGCGCGCTGAATTCCTGGTGGGTCTTGGGGTGGAGGAAGGCGGCCTGCAAAGCCTGATCCGCGCCACCTACAGCCTGCTCGGTCTGCGCACCTACTTCACCACCGGTGAGAAGGAAACCCGCGCCTGGACGATCAAGGCCGGCATGACCGCCCCCCAGGCGGCTGGTGTGATCCACACCGACTTCGAGCGTGGCTTCATCCGTGCCCAAACCATCGGTTACAAGCAGCTCCTGGAAGCGGGGTCCTTGGCCGAAGCGCGCAACAAGGGTTGGCTGCGGGCCGAAGGCAAGGAGTATGTGGTGGAGGAAGGCGATGTGATGGAGTTTCTGTTCAACGTTTAGGGCTTGGTTGCAGGTGGATTAGCTCAGAAAGGTCAATCGATTCCCCTTGCGTGGTTGGTATCTGCAGCTGCGCATTTCTTGATGGGATTGTTTTACGGCATATCTGCGCCACTCCGTCCACGAAAGATCAAAGATTGGCGCCGCTTTGGGGAGCCCTCGTTGGCAAGGGAAAGCTTCTCCTTCGCCATTCCATGATTAAGGTTCTTGCCGGCCTTGCCGGTACCGCTCTCGTGTTCGGTGGCGCAGCCCAGGCCATCCCCCTTACGGCTCGCACCGTTTGTTTGAACTGCATCGGCCCCCGCTCCGGTGTGCTGAATCCTCTGGAGGGCGCCAACGACACGCCTGTTCCCAATGGTCTGATCTCCCGCTCTGGCTATACCCAGGACGAACTGCAGCAGGGGCTATCCAAGGCCTATGCGGTTGATGTGGTTGCTGTGGCTGATTTCCTTTACAGCGATAAGGGCGTGCAGTTCCTGCAGAACAGCATCGGCCAGAACAACTACACCCCTATTACAGCCAGCAGAACAGCCTCCAGGCCGTGCGCAGCGCCATCATTCTTGATTCCATGGATGGCAACCTTTCCGGTTTCGGCATGATGAACCCGCTGCCTGTGGATGAGCGGCTGCAGGGCGCGATGGATGTGTGCAACGTGGATGCTTCCAGCATCCAGCGCAAAACCTCTCTGTGGAACTGGTATGTGAACACCCCGGCCTGCATCGCCGCCTAAACGCAGGTGCCGGAGGCGGCTCCCTCCGCTGCTCCCGTGCGCGGACTCTGGTGAGGTCCACAGGGTTCCGGTGAGTCCCAGGGCTTCTGATCGCGCGACTCAGCCCAGTTGCAGGCCGAGTCGTTGCGTTTGCGGCAAGCCGCCCAAGTTGGTTTGCCTCAAAATGGTCGTACCCCACGGAGCCCCATGACGGAGCAGCAGGCCGCCGGTCCCACCCCACAGGACGCCACCCAGCAGCACGACTTCGAGGCGCAGAAGCAGGTGCACCAGCAGATCCGCAATGATCCCGACTACGACGACTGGGAGTACGGCACCGAGCCCCTGCCCCACGAGGCCTGGACCGCCAAGGTGAGCAAGGGCTGAGCGCCTCGGCCCTCAGCCCGGCTCCAGCTGCAACGTGCTGTGCTCCACCCCGATGGCGGCCAGTGCGTCCTTGGCGCGGTGTAGCAGCGCCAGGTCGTCCATGCCGCTGTCGCGGCGGCATACGTGAGCGGTGAGAGCCACCTGGCTCGTGCTCAGGCTCCAGATGTGCACGTGGTGCACATCCACCACCCCCGGGAGAGCCAGCAGGGTGGTGCGCACCTGTTCGGGTTGGATGTGGCTGGGGATGCCATCCAGCAGCACCACCAGTGCATCGCGGATCAGCACAAGCCCCGTGTACCCCACGGCGATGCCCACCCCGATGGCGGTGAGGGGGTCGAGCCAGTGCCAGCCGGTGAGGCCCACCAGCAGGGCGCTGAGCAGCACTGCGAGCGATACCAAGGCATCGCTCACCAGGTGAACAACCGCTGCGCGACGATTGAGGTCGTGGGAATGGCCGCTGTGCCCGCCATGGCCGAACAGGCGCGCCGATCCCAGATTCACCGCGATGCCAGCCGCTGCGGCCCAGGCCACCGGCCCGCTCACCAGCGGCTGCGGATTGTGCAGGCGTTGGATCGCTTCCACCACCACCACCGCTGAGGCCATCGCCACCAGCACACCGTTGGCTAAGGCCGCCAGCTGGGTGCTGCGCCCAAAGCCGTAGGTGAACCGTTCATTCGGCGGGCGGGTACTCAGCCGTTCAGCGCCCCAGCCGAGCGCCAGCCCGGCCACATCACCCAGGTTGTGCAGGGCATCGCCGATCAGCGCCAGGGAGCCGAAGCCGATGCCGATCACAATCTGCGCCAGCGACAGCGTCGTGTTCAGCAGGATGCTCCAGCGAAAGGCGGAGGCCAGGCCGGCGCGGCCGATGTGCTGTTGCGGGTGACGGCGACCGTGATCGTGAACAGCCATGGGCGTGGCAGCACTGCTTTGATTGTGCTGCCAGCAGCGGCTGCAGGCATGTGTTGGGGATGGCCTGCCTCGGTTTCAGCCCTTCACGTGGGCCCGGCGGCGGATGGGCCCGATCAGCAGCAGGCACAGCCCACACACCAGAGCCATCAGCAGCCAGAGCACCAGCCCGTGGCCCTGGCCATCGAGCAGCAGGCCCGCCAGCAGAGGTGCCCCGAAGGCGCTGAGGGCGAAGCATTGGGAGAACAGCGCCATGGCCAGGCCGCCATGGCCTTCGGGGCTCAGCTCCACCACCGCTTCAGTGGAGGTGGGCAGGAAGGCCGCCTGCCCGAGGGCCAGCAACATTAGGGCCAGCACCACCAGCACGATGCCCTGATCGCTCAGCGCTGATAGGGCGAGCAGAACCGTGCCGCCGCTGAAACACACCATGCTCAGCCCCAGGCCCACCGCCACCGAGCGGCGTGCCAGGGCCTGACCCACTGGCCACTGAATCAGCAGCAGCAGGGCCAGGGGAACGCCGATCAGCAGGGCGCTGATCGCTTCCGGCTGGGCATCGCGCTCCAGCCCGCCCCGCACCAGATCCAGCGGCAGGGCGCTCTGCATCAAGGCCGGAATCGCCGTGGCCACCACCGAAAGCAGCAGCATGGGAAGCAGGGCCGGCAACCATTGGCCCCAGGCCACCTGCGGCACGCCGGTGCGGCCAGCCTGCAGGGCCCGCGGCAGCGGCCGCAAGAGCAGCAGAGCAGCCAGGGCCACGATCGCGGTCATATCCACCAGGTACACCCCGCGCAGCTGACCGAGCTGCGCCAGCAGGGCGCCGGCCAGGGTGCCGCCGGCCACGCCGCCTGCATCGGCTGTGCGCGAGAGCGCGTAGCCCCGCGCCGAGGCCATCGGCGGAGCGCAGAGTGGCACAGCCAGCTCCACCGCGGGCCAATAGAGCCCACCGGCCAGACCGAGCAGCACCTGTCCAGCCACGTAGCCCTGTTGGTGTTGCGCCCCCAGCAGCAGTGCGTCGCCAAGAAAGCCACATAGGCCGGCCAGGAGCACGGGCAGGCCGCAGGTCAGGCCCAGATCCAGCAACCAGCCGCTGGCAAAGCGGCCAAAGGTGCCCGCCAACGCCGCCACGGCCAGGCCGCTGCCCACCTGTGAAGCGGAGAAATCCGCCTGGTGGAAGACCATCGGGGTGAGATAAAGCACCCCTCCTGCGCCGAAACTCGCCACCAGCCGCACAGTGGCCAGCTCGCGCAGCGGCGCGGGAAACTGGTGCCACCACTGCCGGCCTGTTGACAGCATCTGTGCTCGTGCCAACCCGTCGACCGTTGCGTGCGGTGCTGCGCAGTCTGCTGGCTGGCCTGCTGTGGCTGACCCCTGCCCGGGCGGCGGAACAGCTCGAGGTGCGGCTCGATGGCCTGCGTCTGCCCATCGATCTCGTGGCCCTGGAGGCCTGGAGCCGTTCGCCAGCCGATGTGAATGGGGATCTGCGCGCCTGGCTGGATCTGCTCGATCCCCGTGGCCGGGAGCAGCTCCGGCGCGTCCTGCGCGCTCCCCTGGTGCAAGACCGCTCCTTTGCCCAGCAGTTTCTGGCTAGCTGGGCCGGCCAGCGGGTGCTGGAGGAGCTCGATCAGCTGATCAGCACCGAGCAGGGCAGCAGCGCCGGTCCACTCCTCTTCCAGACCCTGCAGGAGTTGCTGGCCCGCCAGAGCCAGGTGACCACGATTGAGCTGCTGCGTGCGGTGCCGAGCCAGAACCTGGTGCTGAATCTCGATGGCGGCCTGCAGTTGGCGGCCCAGTGGCGCCAGCAGATCGTGGCGCAAAGCGCAGCGTTGCAAGTGCTGCAGCAGCTGCGCCTGCGGCAGGTTTCCGAGTCGTGGCCGGCGTTCACCTCAGATCCAGCCCCCGCGTCCAGGGTGGAGCGGTTGCAGCTGCCGGTGGCTCATCGCCGCCAGCCGCTGGAGCTGCAGATTTGGCCGGGATCGCGTCAGGCCTGGGTGCTGCTTAGTCCTGGTCTTGGTGGCAGCGCCGCTCAGCTGGAGTGGCTGGCGGCGGGGTTGCAGCAGCGTGGGTGGCCCGTGTTGCTGCTGGATCATCCCGGCAGTGATGAGCGGGCGGTGCGTGAGCTGCTGGAGGGGCGGCGTCCGCCGCCGGGAGCTGAAACCCTCAGTGAGCGGGTGCTGGATCTGCAGGCTGTGGTGCGCGCGGTGGATCAGGGGGCGTTGCCGCGGCTGGGGGAGCGGGTGGTTTTGATGGGCCATTCCATGGGGGGGCTCAGCAGCCTGCTGGCGGCAGGACTGCGGCCGGAACCGGGGCTGGCCCGCCGCTGTGAGCGAGCCCTCGATGGCATCCCGCTCACCAACCTGTCGCGGCTGTTGCAGTGCCAGCTGCTCGATGTGCCGCTGCCGCCGGTTCAACCCCTGTCGCAACCGCTGCAGGCGGTGGTGAGCCTCAATGGATTTGGCAGCCTGCTCTGGCCCCATCGCGGTCTGCGCGCCCTGGATGCTCCGGTGTTGCTGGTGGGCGGCAGCCTTGATCTGATCACCCCGCCGCTGGGGGAGCAGCTTCAGTTGTTCCTGCGGGAGGGTCAGCCGCAGAGCCGGTTGGTGTTGCTGGAAGGCGGCAGCCACTTCTCGCCGGTGCGCATTGATCGCCAGGAGCAGGCCCTGTTCCAGTTGGGGGAGGAGTTTGTGGGGGTGGAGCCCCAACGGGTGCAGGCTCTCACCCTGGGGCTCACCGCCGATTTCCTCAGCACCCTGCCCAAAGGGATCTCACCTCAGCGCCGCCAGCTGGGAGGCGTGACCGCCTACGTGCTCAACCACCGCCAGGCGCAGAGCTGGAGTGACGCCCTCAAAAACTGACCCGCGGATCCAGCAACGCCACCAGCAGATCCACCAGCACACTCACGGCCACCACTAGCGCCGCCACCACCACCACAATCCCCTGCACCACGGGATAGTCTCGCTGTCCGATGGCCTCCTGCAGCCGAAAGGCCACACCCGGCCAGGAATAGGTGACTTCAATCAACAGCGCCCCACCGATCAGGGAAGCCACCGTGATGCCCGTGATCGTGAGCACTGGCAGCAAGGCATTGGGCAGGGCGTGGCGGAGAACCACCCGCCGTTCGCTCAGGCCGCGGCTGCGGGCAGCTTCTACGTAGTCGGAATCCAGGGCGCGGCGCAGGTTGAGCCGCAGGGCATTGGCAAACACACCGCTGAGCAGCAGCCCCAGGGTTGCGGCCGGGAGCATCAGATGGCGCAGCGCTCCCCAGAACTGCTGCGCGTTCCCCGCCAGCAGGCTGTCGAGCAGATAGAAACCGCTGCCAGAGGGCGGTACCAAGGTGGCAGGGAACCGTCCTCCTACCGGCAGCCAACCCAGCCACACGGCGAACACCAACTGCACCACCATGGCCGCCCAGAAAGGAGGCAGGGCATAGGTGCCGATGCCATAGAGCCGCCCAGCCAGATCGGTTTTGCCCTCCGGCCTGGCGATGCCGCTCAAGCCCACTGCGATTCCCAGCACCGCTGCGATCAGCAGCGCCACCACGCCCAGCTCCAGGCTGGCGGGCAGGCTGCGGCCGATCACGGCGGTTACCGGTTCGTTGTTGGTGAGCGAGTCGCCCAGCTGGCCGTGCAGCAGATCCAGCAGGTAGCGGCCGTATTGCACCAGCAAGGGCTGATCGAGCCCCAGCTGCTGGCGCAGCAGGGCCCGGGCCTCTGGCGGTGCGCGCAAACCCAGCAGGGCATCGATTGGATCCCCCGGAGCCACGCGCAATAGCAGGAACACCAGGCTGGCGATCAGCCACAACATCACCGGCACCAGTGCCAGGCGGCTCGCTAGGTAACGCAGCAGATGGCGACGGCGACTCATCGGACACTCAGGGCCTGCAGCACCAGGCGGCCGCTGCCATCAAACACGGGTTGGCGCAGCCGCGGCTGCGCCCAGGCCCGCGGCGCCACCTGCCACACCGGGATGTAGGCCGCTGCAGCGGCCGTGCGCTGCTGCAGTTTGCGCAGCAGCGGCAGGCGCGCTGGGCCCGAGAGGCGTTCACTGGCTTCCAACTCTGCTTGCAGCCCAGGCGTGCTCCAGAAGCTGCCGGCGGCGGCGGCATTGCCTTCCAGGCACTCCTGGCCCTGCGGCTTGCTGCAGGCCAGCATCGGCGCCAGATAAATGTCGGGGTCGGGGTAATCGGCGCCCCAGTCGAACAGGATCATTGGGAAGGCACCATCGGCCAGCTGGCGGTAGGCCGTGGTGGATTCCACGCCCGTGATCTCCAGCTGCACGCAGTCGCTCAGGTCGCGATGCAGTTGGGCTTTCCAGGTGAGGGCAAACAACTTGTCGGCCGGCACATTCGAGCGGAAGGTGAGCGGCAAGGTAAAGCGCTTGCCCTTGCAGTACCCCGCTTGTTGGTAGAGCTGGCGCGCTTGGCTGGGGTTGTAGGCCGGCCAGGCCGGCGGCTCTGAACCGGCCAGCGGCGGCGGCACCAGCGAGCGCAGTGGTGCACGGATGCCGTAACTCACACGCTGGCTGATCAGTTCACGATCCAGGCTCAGGGCCACGGCCTGGCGAAGCAGCGGTTGGTTGAGGGGCGGACGATCGCTGAGCAGCGTGAGGTAGCCGATTTCCCCGGCGGGGCCGATCCCCTCCACCAGGCGCCCCTGCTGAGCGCGCTGCGCCAGGGCGCGCTGCTGATCGCTATCCATACCGGAGGAGGTGAGCACATCCACCTCGCCGCTCACCAGCGCGCCGAACAGGGCGGTGGAGTTGCTGAGCGTCACCAGATGCAGGCCCCTGTTGCGGGGCGGCGGGCCCCAATAGCGTTCGAAAGGCAGCAGCGTTTGTTTCTGGGGGGTGCTGCTCACCAGCCGGTAGGGGCCGGTGCCCACGAAGCGATCGGCCAAGGATTGGCTCTGGTGCTGCCGGTAGGCCTTGGGCGAAAGCGGAGTGAGGCTGATCGAGCTCAGCAGGGCCGGCAGGGCGCTGTAGGGGCGCTTCAGCTGCAGCTCCAGCTCATAGGGCCCGCTGGCCCGCACGCTGCTGATGCGGTCATCGAGCAGGTAGCCCAACTTGGCCAGGCTGCGGAAGCGCTCCAGGCTGAACACCATCGCCGCGGCATCAAAGCGGCTGCCGTCATGGAAGAGCACATCTCGCCGCAGGGGGATGCGAGCCCTGCGGCCATCCGGGCTGATCTGGGGTAAGGCCGTGGCCAGGTGCGGCTTCAGTTGGCCATCGGCCGCTGCGGTGTAGAGCGGATCACCAACGGCGCTGAGCAGCTGCAGGCCGGCGTGGGTGGTCACATCCACCGGATCCACCGAGGCCAGGCTGCTTTTGCTGGCCACCACCAGCTGGCCGTTGGGATGAGGGGGCTGGCAGCCGGACAGCAAAGCCACGGCCGGCAGCAGAGCCGCCAGGGCTGAGCGGAACAGGGGGCGGCGGGTCAAGGTTGCGGGCAAGCCCGCTTATTCAAGCCCCATGCACAAGGCGAGGGGGGTGATGGTGGCTCTGACTGGCCACCTGCTGCAGAGAAATTTCAAACACGGGTGAGCCGTGGCGGGCCAGGGGCCAGCGCCGCACCCAGCAGCGGTTGTGGCGATCGTCGACGCCGATCACCTGATACAGGTTTTCGTCGCTGGTGAGGGTGATGCAATCACCCTGATGCAGGGTCATGGGTCTGGTGTGAAACAGAGCGGTGGTGGCGTTGAGAGAAAAGAGGATCCGGACAGCAGCCTTCTCGGCGATGGGCTGATCAAAGGTTCTCGTCGCTACAAAGCAAGCGCTGCGTCAGCGGATTCGGATGGCGCTGGGGCGCGGGGTGGTTCTCGCTTTGTGTCCAATCTGCCTCAACGCCGGCTCAGAGCGTGCGTAGACATGCCGCCACGGCCTTCACATCCGGCAGAGCCTGGATCGCGGCGAGGGCGCGGCGGAACTTGGCCTCCTGCACCTCATGGGTGATCACCACGATCTCCGCATCGGCGCTGTCACCACTGGTTTCGAACTGCACGATCGAGCGGATCGAGACGCCCTCATCGCCGAAGCAGCTGCCGATGCGGCCGATCACCCCGGCCTGATCGCCGGTCTGCAGGCGCAGGTAGTTGCGGTGTTGCGTCTGCCCAGGATCCACCAGGCGGCAGCTGCGCCAGCGGCTGGCTGCCAGCAGTGGATCAAGGCCACCGCCCTGGCCTGATGCTTCGCGGATGCCGGCAATGTTGAGGATGTCGGCTACCACTGCCGAGGCGGTGGGGCCAGCGCCGGCGCCGGGTCCGTAGAACATGACCCGGCCCACCGGATCACCCTCCACCAGGATGGCGTTGTTCACCCCGTGCACACCTGCCAGGGGATGCTCCTTGGGCAGCAGGGTGGGGTTCACGCGCACATCCAGCTGCACGGTTCCATCGGTGTCGGTGCCCAGGCACTGGGCAGTGGCCACCAGCTTCACCACATAGCCGAGCTGGGCGGCGTAGTTCACATCCCGAGAATCGAGGCGGTTGATGCCCTCGGTGGGGATGGCGCTGCGCTCGATCGAGCCCCCGTAGGCCAGGCCCGAGAGGATGGCGATCTTGTCGGCGGCGTCGCCGCCTTCCACATCGGCGGCCGGATCGGCTTCGGCGTAGCCCAGGCGCTGGGCATCAGCCAGCACATCGCCATAGGCGGCGCCCTCATCCGCCATGCGGCTGAGGATGTAGTTGGTGGTGCCGTTGATGATGCCGCTCACCCGCTGGATGCGGTTGCTGCCCAGCGATTGCTTGAGCGGTTCGATGATCGGAATACCGCCGCCCACGGCGGCCTCGATCAGTACATACACACCGCGCTCGGCGGCAGCGGCGGCGATTTCTTCTCCGTAGCGGGCGATCACGGCCTTATTGGCCGTTACCACCGGCTTGCCCGCGGCGATGGCCGCGAGGATCAGGCTGCGGGCCGGCTCCAGACCGCCCATCACCTCCACCACGATGTCTACCGAGGGGTCGTTCACCACCTGCTGTGGATCGGTGCAGACGATCTCGGCAGAAAGATGCACCGGCCTTGGCCGGTTCAGATCGCGCACGGCCACGCGTTGAAGCACCAGCTGCCCCACCAGCGGATGGCGGCCCTGAGGGTTGAGCAGGATCTCGGCAACGCCTGCTCCCACCGTGCCAAGCCCGAGCAAGCCGATGCCGATGGTCATGCCGCCCAATCCGTGAAAGGGCAGATCCTAGAAATCAGCCGGCCGCAAGGGCACTGGCCTGGGCCTGCATCATCTTGAGGATGTTGAGGAAGCCATTGGCCCGTGAGGGCGTGAGGCTGGCCTGCAAACCTGTTTCGCTGAGGAAGCCGGGGTCGATGCCGGCGGCAGCGGCGGGCTCCAACCCTTCGAGCCCTTCGATCAACAGCGCTAGCAGCCCCTTGGTGATGGCGGCATCGGAATCGCCCTGCCAGTGCAGTTTTCCTTCCACCAGCTGCCCCACCACATACACCTGCGAGACGCAGCCCTTCACTTTGAAGGCGTCGTTGCGGAATTCATCCGGCAGCGGCTGCAGCTTCTTCGCCAACCAGAGCACGTATTCGTAACGCCGTTTGGGATCGGCGGTGCCTTTGAGGCGTTCAACGATCTGATCGAGCTTCTCGCTGCCGGTGGCCATCAACGGTGACGACGAATGCGCTGGAGTCCCAGCAGCATGGCAGTTGCACCCAGGGCACCGAGCCAGCCCAAAGGCGATGAGCCGTGGGAGTGCTGGCTGATTTGATCGAGCTGGGCCTGCCCTTGCTGCACGGGCATCTCCAGATAGTCGCGGTGGCCAGGACCCCCATCCACCTGCAGCTCCCACTCGCCATTGGCCTGTTTGGGCAGCGCGAAGCTCAGTTGCCCTTTCGCATTGGTGCGGCCGAGCTCGCGGGATTCGCCATCCGGGGCCACCAAGCGCACCACAGCGTCGCTGGTGGGCTCGCCATTGGAGAAGCGGCTCTCCAGCACCAGGCTGTCGGTAAGGGATTCCAGCTTTGTGAGGCTGCTTTCAATGCCGTGCGCCTGAGCAGCTGCAGGGCTCAGTAGCAGCGCCAGCGCCAAAGCACGCAGAGCGGTGGAAACGGGCTGCGTCATCGCGATGCCGTGGAACGGATTGTGCCAGCTAAGCGCCTGGGATTCAGGCCGACCAGCGGTTGCCGGCGCTGCGGGTTTTGCCGGCCTGCACCATGTGAACCATCGAGCTCACCATCATCGCCAGGGCATCGCCGCTCTCCTGGCGCCCACTCAGCTCAGCGGCCAGCACTTGCTCCGCTGCAGTGCCTCGGTTCACGCGGATGCCAGGGGTCCGCCGGTTGGCATTGCTGGCGGACTGGAACGCGTCGTTGGCCTGGAGATCCACAGAAGAGGTCTTTGCCTGCAGTGATCCTGCCAAAGCCTGCTCAGCGCTGCGTGGGTGCAGGGGAGGTTTAAACAGCTTGCAACCAATGGATGCCCTGCTCATCCAGCCAACCGGCAAACGGCACATCCCAGGGCTCCCGCGGCAGCTCTTGCACAAGGCAGGCGGCTGGCAGCACCGCCAGGGCGGGAATGGCCTGCCACTGCGGATCGCTGCGCAGGCGATCAAACCAGCCACCGCCGTAGCCCAGGCGGAACCCGCGTTGGTCGAAGGCCAGGGCCGGCGCCAGCAGCAGCCCCAGGGCGCTGGCGTTGAGATCTGGGCAGTGTTCTGGTGCGGGAATACCGGTGTCATCGGGGCTGAGGGCCGCGCCAGGTTGCCATTGCCGGTAGCGCAGATGCCCGCCTGCCACCCGCGGCAGGGCCAGGTGATCGCGCAGGTCGGGGTGTTCCGCCAGCTGCCGTAAGTCGGCCTCACCCTTCAGAGGCCAGTACAGCCCGAGCCGTTGCTCGTCCTGTAGGTGCTCGGCCAGAGGAAGGGCAGCCGCTTGCATGCCAGCTTCGGCGGCGGGCAGATGCTGCAGCCGTCGCTCGCGATAGAGCTGGCGCAGCTTGGCTTTGGTGCTGCCCGTGGCGACGGGGTTCATCGCTGGAACCAGCCGGTGAGTGCTGCTGCCAGGGCATCGGCAGCGTCATCAGGCCGCGGTGGGGTGTCGAGGTTCAGCTCGCGCATCACCGCCGCAAGCACGTCGTCTTTCTCGGCGTGACCGTGGCCGGCAAGGGCCAGCTTGATCTGCATCGGCGGGAACTCCATCACCGGGATCTGGAAGCGCGCCAGCGTCATCATCAGCACGCCGCGGGCCTGCACCACTGAGATGGTTGTGCTGGAGCGGTAGAAGAAGAACTTCTCCACCACGGCCAGCTGAGGCCGCCAGGCGCGGATCAACTGCCGCAGGTCGCGAGCGATCTCCACCATCCGCTCCCCTTCGCTGCGGCCGGGATCGGTGCGGATGATCCCGCAATCGAGCAGCGTCTGGCGGCCGCGGCCCGGAGTCCTGTCCACGTCGATCAGGCCGTAGCCCACGCGGGCCAGGCCGGGGTCGAGGCCGAGGATCACCATCGGTGCCCCCGGCGCTGCATCAGGCCGCCAGGGCCAGTTCAAAGGCGCCGCGATCGCTGGATTCGGGGCGCTCGAACACCTTGCAGAACACCTTCACCACGCGATCGCCGGAGTCGATCTGCTCGAGGGGGTCCTTGCGCAGGCGGTGGCGCAGGCAGCAGGCGGCCACGCGGGCCACGTCGTCTTCGGTGACTTCGGTGCGGCCCTCGAAGGCGGCCAGGGCGCGGGCGGCGCGGTTGGTCACGATGTCGCCGCGCAGGCCGTCCACATCCAGCTCACCGCAGATGGCGGAGATGCGGATGCGCAGGTCGTCGTCGATCTGCACGTGGGGCAGGCGGTTCTGCGCCTCCACCACCCGCGCCTGCAGCGCATCTTGGGTGGTCTGCACGGCGTTGTTGAAGCCGTCGGGGTCGTTGTCGAAGGCGGTGCGCTGATCCACCACCTGCACGCGCAGCTCCGGATCACGCACCGTGCGCACTTCCACGCTCATGCCGAAGCGATCGAGCAGCTGCGGACGCAGTTCGCCTTCTTCGGGGTTACCGGAGCCGATCAGCACGAAGCGGGCCGGGTGGCGCACGCTCACGCCCTCGCGCTCCACGGTGTTCCAGCCGGAGGCGGCCGAATCCAGCAGCACGTCCACCAAGTGGTCGTCGAGGAGGTTCACCTCATCCACGTAGAGCAGGCCGCGGTTGGCTTTG
>VFQS010000756.1_pt1 | contig 33454 bp, 40 predicted proteins | sample 3512361 | NCBI WGS metagenome assembly VFQS01 (sample SAMN10412375, study PRJNA504923) | tailings metagenome | isolation source: Relicate 1 Philex TSF3 active mining | place: Philippines
CGGGGAGCGCCAGGACATGCTGCTGCAGCAACAGGCCCAGATCGACGATGCCAGCGGAGAAGACCTCGCCTTCTTGATGGAGGCGTTACGGCAGGCCGGGGCTCTGGAGGTGTTCGCCCAGGCGCTGCAGATGAAAAAGGGGCGGCCGGCCAGCTTGATCACGGTGCTCGCACGGCCTGAGCAATCCTTGGCGCTGCGCCAGGTGTGGTGGCGCCATGGCAGCAGCCTGGGGGTGCGGGAGCAGTTGCTGAAGCGCTGGTCGCTGCCGCGCGAGCATGGCGTGGTGGAGACCCCCTGGGGGCCGGTGCGGATCAAGCGCTCGCGCCGCCCGGATGGCAGCTGGATCTGCAAGCCCGAAGCCGACGATCTCGCGGAGCTGGCCCAGCGCCACGCCATCTCGATGGCAAGGCTGCGACGGGCTGTGCTTGCCCTGGTCGACGACGATGGCCTCGATGGGCCGGCGATGGCCCCAAGCGTTGAGTCACCCCAGCACCGCCCATGATCAACATCCCCCGTTGGCGTGAGCTGTCGCTGCCTGGTGGCGCGCGCCTGTGGGTCACGCTGGCCAGCGCTGGTTTTCTGCTGGCGGCCCTGGTCAGTCACGGCCGTCAGTTGCTGCAGCTGAGCCTGGATGCCCAGGGCTGGTGTTGGTTGCTGTTGGGTGTGGGCTTCAGCTTGTTGAGCCTGCTGGCGAATGCGGCCGCCTGGGGCGTGGTGCTGCGCTGGCTGGGGCAACAGCCCCGCTGGGGTGCGGTTGTGGTGCTCTTCCTGGCTTCGAATCTGCGCAAGTACCTGCCCGGTGGTGTGTGGCATCTGCTGGCGCGGGTGCGGGCTCTGCAGGCGCCAGCCGGCCCCGAGTCGCCGGTGCAGGCGCCGCCCCTGCGCACATCCCAAGCGTTGGTGGCGGTGTTGCTGGATCCGCTGCTGGCGGCTGTGGCCGCCCTGGCGCTGGTGCCGTTTGGGGGCTGGCAGGCCGGTTTGGGCTTGCTGTGCCTGCTGCCGCTTCTGGTGTTGCTGCCCCGCTGGCTCAATCCGCTGATGCTGCGGCTGGAGCAGCAGCGGGCCCGGCAACTGGCGGCGCGCGGCCTGCTCGAGGTTGCCCCTGAAGACTTGCCCGCGGCCTTGCCGGGCTATCCCTGGCCGCCCTTGCTAGCGGAGCTGGTGTTCGTGTTGCTGCGTTTTGCAGGGTTTGCCTGCTGCGTACAGGCGTTTGATCTTTCCTTTGCGATCGGCTGGGGAGGCTGGCTGGCCGGCTTCGCCCTGGCCTGGACTGCTGGCTTGGTGGTGCCGGGTGCTCCTGGCGGCCTTGGGGTGTTTGAAACGGTGCTGTTGATCCGCCTGGCGGCGGTGGTGCCGGAAGCGCCGTTGCTGGCGGTGGTGATCAGCTACCGGTTGGTGAGCACCCTGGCGGATTTACTGGGGGCGTTCACCGCCCGGGCTGATCTGGCGGCAGTTCGCAACAGGCGTTACTGTTGAGAACAGCGCCGACCGTTCGCTGATGCCTGCCGTCCCGGCGACCGATCTTCCCGCTGAGGCGCTGCGCAGCAGCCTGCATGGCCGCGGCCAGAGGCTCACGCCGCAGCGGCAGCGCGTGTTGTCTTTGTTTGAGCGCTTAGGCGAAGGCACCCATCTCAGCGCTGAAGAGGTGCATCAGCGATTGCTGCGGGCGGAGGAGCGTGTCTCCCTGGCCACGGTGTATCGAACCCTGCGCTTGCTCAGTTCGATGGAACTGCTGCGGGAGTTGGAGTTGCCCGAGGGCGGGCGCCGCTTCGAACTGGCCAGCGACGACGATCACCGCGACCATCACCACCTGGTGTGTGTGCGCTGCGGCCACACCGAGGAATTCGAGAGCGAAGCGGTGCTCTCGGCTGGTGAGCAGGCGGCGGGTTTGCACGGCTTCCGCCTGCTGGAGTGTGTGCTCAATGTGCGCGCGCTCTGCCCGCGTTGCTCGGCTGCCGAATCAACCCCGGTAACGGTTTGAGCGCACGGGCACCAGCACAGGCTGCATCAGGCCGCCGCCACCGTTGTCGTCGTCGGAGCCAGCCGCCAGCCAGGCGATCACACCCGCCAGGGTGATCACTGCAGTGAGAAGGAGCAGATCGGCCAAGGCGCTGGACGCGATTCTCCGCACGCTAGCGGCATCGTCCAGCGCTGGTGTTGCAATCGCTGCCGTTACAGCGGTGCGAGTGCCAGAACACCACCGAGCAGCACCAGAAGGCCAGCCGCCACTTGGCTCTGGCGCAGGCTGAGCTGGCGTCCTGCAGCGAAGCTCAAGCCGATGGTGAGGGCCGAGGCCATCAGGGCACCCAGCCACCAGCTGGCGGTGCCGCTGGCCTCTTGGCCGTGGAGCATGGCGTGCACCGCAACGGCGCTCCCCAGCACGCTGGCCAGCACCGGCAGGGGTTTCTGCAGTTTGTCGCTCAGCAGCAGCGCTGCACCCACGGCACTCACGGCCATGGCTGCCAGCACTTCCGCGGCCGGCAGCTCACCACCGAAGCTGCCGAACACACTGCCCAGCACGGCTCCACCAAGGGCAAAGCCCAGCAGAAGGGGGCCGAAGCGAGCGGCCGTCAGGCCCACACCCACCAGCAGCAGCAGGTGATCGAGCCCCAGCAGTGGGTGCAGGGCCCCGGCCATCACGCCGGCATCAGCGCTGCCATGGGCGCCGGCGGGCAGGGCTGAGAACAGGCTGAGGCCGAAGCCTGCGGTGCTGCTGATCAGAAGGGAGCGGGAAAGCTTGGTGGGCATGGGCAGGGCCGGTCCGCGCCGGTGCTGAGGGGGTGAATGGATCCAGGAGCGGCGAGCGTTCTGACTGAGAAGCGAGCTGAAGCCGGCTTCATCACAGCTGCGGGACAGTGCCGGAGTGGGGCTAGGCCCTGCACCGGTCTTTCCTCGTTGCCTCCCCGGGCTGAATCCGGGAAACCGCTCCTTGCAGTATCGCTTCAGGCGAAGCCTTTGCCTGCATCCTTGGCCACACAGGCCTGGAGCTGCTTGCGCAGCTGGGGATGGTCGAGGTTCTTGCCGATCAGCACCAGCTGGTTTTTGCGCTCGGCGGCTGAACCCCACTCGCTGTCGTCGATGGAGAAGCGCTTGCCGGCCAGGTGAAACACATGGCGCTTGTCGCTTTCGTTGAACCAGAGGATGCCCTTGGCGCGGAATACACCAGCGGGCAGCTGGTTGTCGAGGAAGTTCTGGAACTTGCGCAGGGCGAAGGGGCCTTCGCTGCTGAACGAGAGCGAGGTGAACCCTTCGATCGCCAGGTGATCCGCATTGCCATGGCTGTGATCGTGGCTGTGGCTATGTCCGTGCTGGTGGCCATCCGCATGGTCGTGGTCGCAATGGCCGTGGTCGTGATCGCAGCTGCTGTGGTCGTGGTGATCGTGTGCGTGGTCATGCTCATGGTCATCCCCGTGGTCATGCACGCAGTGGCCGTGGTCGTGGTCGCAGTCGTCGTGGTTCTGTTCCGCGGCCACTTTGTCGCTTTCAAAAAGCCCCACACTCAGCAGCAGCGGCAGGCTCACATCGCCTTTCACCGAGCGCAGGATGCGGGCGTCGGTTTTGATCTCCCGCAGCCGGCCTTCCACCTGCGTGAGCCGTTCCTCACTCACGAGGTCGCACTTATTGAGTAGCAGGATGTCGCCGTACACCACCTGGGCGCGGGCCACTTCGCCGTCGAGAATCTCGTCGCTGAAGTTCTCCGCATCGATCAGCGTGATGATCGAATCGAGGCGGGTGTCATCGCGTAGATCGCTTCCCAGGAACGTCATTGCCACGGGCAGTGGGTCCGCCAGGCCGGTGGTTTCCACCACCAGATAATCCACTGGATCGGGGCGATCGAGGATCCGATACACCGCATCGAGCAGCTCGCCATTGATGGAGCAGCAGATGCAGCCATTGCTCAGCTCCACCATGTCTTCGCCGGTGGCGATGATCAGATCGTTGTCGATTCCGATCTCACCGAATTCGTTCACCAGCACGGCCGTTTTCACACCCTGCTGGTTGCTAAGGATGTGGTTGAGCAGCGTGGTTTTGCCGGCCCCCAGGAAGCCAGTGAGGATGGTCACCGGCAGTGGGCTGGGCTGGGCAGAGGATGTGGGTGCGAGGTCGGTCGCGCTGGCGGTCACGTGGATCCGTGGATCAGGGCTGTAGCCAGTCTGATCCGTGAACTCTCCGGATGGTTGCCGCTGACACCTCGTGCCAATCCCCCTAGAACGGAAACAGCTCCAGACCCCAGCACCCCATGGCTGTCGCACCACCCATCGATATCGGCATCCCCGCTGAGCAGCGCGCCCAGATTGCTGAGGGCCTGGGGCGGGTGCTGGCCGACAGCACCGTGCTTTATGCCAAGACCCACGGCTTCCATTGGAACGTCACGGGCCCGATGTTCAACACGCTCCATCTGATGTTCATGGAGCAGTACACCGAGCTGTGGACAGCCCTCGACGAGATCGCCGAGCGGATCCGGGCCCTGGGCCACAAAGCCCCGTTTGGAGGCAAGATCTACGGCAGCTTGTCGTCGATTCCCGAGAGTGAGGGAGTGCCGGCGGCCATGGACATGGTGCGCGAGCTGGTGGAGGGCCATGAGGCCGTGGCCCGCACGATTCGCGATGTGTTCGCCACGGCGGATGCAGCCAATGATCAGCCCACCGCCGATCTGTTGACGCAACGTCTCCAGATTCACGAGAAGACAGCCTGGATGCTGCGCAGCCTGTTGGAAAGCTGACCAGCGATTGCACCATTGGCTACCGCCAGTTGTGCCACAGCTGTGGAGGAGTGTTCTGCTCTCGCTAGAACACGCTCATCAACTCACACTTTGAGGATGAAGGAGCTCACTCGGGCCATCAACAACCACCTCGCTGCCGAGTTTCAGGCCAGCCATACCTACCTGGCGATGTCGATCTGGTTGCGGGAGAAAGACCTGGTGGGCTTCTCGGCTTACATGCTCACCAAGAGCAATGAAGAGCGGGGGCATGCATCCCGGATGATCGCCTATCTGGTGGATAGTGATCAGGATGTGGAGCTCCCTACGATCGATGCTCCGCAGCGTGATTGGAGGTCCGTTGAGGCGTTGTTCGACGACGTTTATGACCTGGAGAAGGGCGTAACCGCATCCATTCATCACCTCTACACCCTGGCGGAGGGCTTGGGCGAACGCAGCGCAACAGCGATGCTCGATTGGTTCGTGTCTGAGCAGTTGCAGGAAGAGGCGGAAGCGCGATTCGTCTGCAAGCGGTTGCGTTTGGCTGGTGACAACAGCGCGGCTCTGTTGCTGTTGGATCAGCAGTTTCTCGAGGGAACGGCCCTCGCCCATGTGAAAGGAGGCATGGGAGGAGGAGGGCCGCAAGCCGGCGAGGCGGGCTGAGTTGGCGTCAGTCGCGGCCGCAGCGGCACTGGCCGCCCTTCCAGTGGGAGCACTTTTGCTTTTTGCAGCCTTTTTTCTTGCTGTGCTCCGTGGCGGTGCGCGTCTTGGGCGCCTCATCGCTGTGACAGCCGATCTGCTGAGCCATGGTGCGGCGATGCGTTGCTGTTGAGAATCAATCGCATCGTAGGTGCTCCAAGTGCCGCCGCTCCGCTGGGGGTGGGATCGGCACCTGCTGATGTGCTTTTTGCTACCGCGGCTGGTCTGGAGGCTCAGCGAATGGCGTTCCAGCTCGCCACGAGTGCGCCGGCGCTGGCTGGGTTGCAGCGCCCCCCCAGGGCGTCCACGATCAGGCAGGTGTTGGTGGTGAGAGTCGCCATCAAGTTGTCTCCGGCGGAGTCGGCCCGCAGGGGTTGGCTGGCGAGCGGCACACCGCTGAGGCTGCTGATCCGCTGCAGTGCCTTGCTGGCCGGCGTTTGTTCGGCGAACAGGCTGCGCACGCCCTGGTTGCGCAGCGCTGCCACCACGTTGGCGAGGGCCTGAGGCCGGAGCGCTTCGCTCGTGCTGGTGGCATCAATCACCGGCAGTTCCTTGAGTTGATAGGCCCTGGCGAGGCTTGCGAAGGCCCGGTGACCGCTGGCGAGAACGCGCGGCGAGGGGATCGTGCTGAATTGCTCGCGGTTCCAGCGATCGAGGGCGTTCAGGCTGCGTTGCATCGCCTTGGATCGCGCCTGAATCTGTGGAGCGGCCTGCGGATCGAGCTGTTCGAGCTTCTTGCTCACCACTTTCACCATTGCTGCTGCTTGGCGTGGGTCGTGCCACACGTGGGGATCCTGATCGCCATGCCGGTGAGCCACTTCGCCGTCGTCTGCGTGGGCGTGATCGTGTTCGTGCTCGTGTTCGGTCTGGCTGTGCTTGTCGCCATGGCCGCCATCGTTGAGATCGGGGCTGTTCGGAACCGCGATTTCCGCCACCTTCACGGCCCGGCTGAGCTTGTCGAGGGCTGGGGTGAGTCCATAGCCGTTGATCAGCAGCAGCTTGGCCTGGTTGATCTGGCTGGTCTGGGCGGGCGTGAGCTGCAGCTGATGGGGGTCGTCGCTTGGGCCCAGCAGGCACTCCACCTTCAGGTTGCCAGCGGCGAGGCGCTGGGTGATGTCACACAGGGCGCCATCGGCGGCGATCACATCCACCTGGGAGCTTGGGCTGCAGGCCTGAACCGCCGCCAGAGCCAGTGGCGCCAATAGCACCGATGCGGTTCGCCGCATGCTTCAGCCAATTTCGAATAGCAACGATAATGGTTCTCAGAAGCTGTAGGTCTTTCTTTTGTGGCGATTCGATGAGGGAGGCGCTGCCGGGCTGATTGACGCGCTGCATCGATCCAAGCTTGCTCACTCCGTAACGTGGATGGAGTGAGGCCAGAAGCGGTGCTCAGCGTTGATCTGCTGTGTGTGCGCCGCGGACCCGAGCTGGTGCTGGATCAGCTCTCGTTCACGCTCCAGCCCGGCACCCTCACCGCTCTCGTGGGGCCCAATGGTGCTGGAAAGAGCACCCTGCTTCAGGCCCTGGAGGGGCAACTGAGCCCTGCAGCTGGTTCCATCACTTGGGAGGGTCTTCCCCTCACTCCCGCCCTGGCGCGTCAGCAGCTCGCCCTGATGCCCCAGCGCGGAGAGATTGCCTGGGGTTTCCCGATCACGGTGCGGGCATTGGTGGCCCTTGGTCGCTTGGCTGGTCAGCGCCCGGGTTGCTGCGATGTGGAGGCTGCGCTGCAGCGGGTTGGATTGATGGGGCTCGCCGGGCGTCGCCTTGATCAGCTCTCCGGCGGTCAGCAGCAGCGGGCCCTGCTGGCGCGCACCCTGGTGCAACCGGCGCGGCTGCTGCTGCTGGATGAACCCTGCGCAGCGATCGATCCGCCCTCGCGCACGGAGTTGCTGCGGGTGATGCGTCAGCTCAGTGATGCCGGGCTCACCCTGCTGGTGAGCAGTCACGACTGGGGTCGCGACCTCGACGCCTACGACCGGGTGCTCGTGCTCGATCGCCAGCTCCTGGCCGACGGCACGCCCCAACAGGTTCGCCAGGCCCTGGGCGATCTGCGGGTGGGCAACCACTGCTGCGGTTAGGCGTTCTGGCGGTTCTGGCAGCTGCGGCACAACCCGAAGAACTCCAGGGTGTGAAACAGCAGCTGAAACCCCTCTGCCTGATCGCCGTGCAACTGCACGTTGTGCATCGGGCAGTGCTCCAGCACCAAGGTGGTGCCGCAATCCACGCAGGTGAGGTGGTGTTCATCGCGCTCCACCGGCGCGAACAGGGCCTCGCCACTGGGGAGATGGCGGCAGCGGATCAAGCCCCGCTGCTGCAGCTGGCGCAGGTGCCGGTACACCGTGGCCAGTCCCATCGCCTGGGGGCTCTGGCGCAGAAGAGCGTGCAGGTCTTGGCCGGAGAGTTCCCGATCGGCCAGCTTCAGTTGCTCCAGCAGCAGCTGCTGGCGATCGCCTGAGGCGGCAACCTGGGAGGGCATGGCCGAACCAGCGGGGCGGGAGGCCCTGATCCTATGGAGCGTGTGTGGTGGCTGCTGCCGCTCGCGGTGGCGTTGGTGGTGGGTGGGCTCTGCCCGCTCACGGGCACCGTGCTGCTGGTGCAGCGGCGCTTGTTTCTGGTGAACTTGGTGTCGCATGCCGTGCTGCCCGGGCTGGCCCTGGCGGTGGCGCTCAGCATCGATCCGGGGGTCGGGGGTGCGATCAGTGGCCTGGCGGGGGCACTGCTGGCGGAGCGTTTCAGCGGCGCCTCACGCCCAGGACAACCCGGCGATGAAGCCGTGCTGAACACCGTGCTGGCGGGCTTTTTAGGGCTGGGGGTGCTGCTGATTCCCCTGTTGGGTATCCGCGTGGATCTCGAAGCCGTGCTGTTTGGGGATCTGCTGGCTGCGGCGCCGGCCGATCTGGTGCGAAGCCTGCTGGCGCTGCTGGCCATGCTGCTGCTGCTGCTCTGGCGGTATCACCACTACGTGTATCTGGGGGTTGATCCCCTCGGGGCTACCAGCGCCGGGTTGCCGGTGCGCCGCCTGCGGCTGCTGCTCACCCTGGTCACGGCGTTCACGGTGGTGAGTGCGATGACGGCCGTTGGGGTGGTGCTGGTGATCGGCTTGATGGGTGCACCGGCTTTGCTCGCACTTCCTGGTGCCATGAGCCTGCGCCAGGCCCTGTGGCGAGCAGCCTGGCTGGGCATGCTGCTGAGCGGGGGCGGCTTTTTGCTGGCGATTCAGCCCTGGATCAACCTGCCGCCAGGCCCGCTGATCGGGGTGCTGTGCCTGTTGCTGTTGCCGCTGCAGCTAGCCCGGCGGTAGCCAGAGGGCCTGCCGCACCGGTTTTGCCAGCGGCTGCAGAGCCCAATCCCGCACCGGGATCAACACCGGTTGCGCGTCGGCGCGCCCCTGTTGCCGCAGGGTGAGCAGCAGCTGCTGACGGGTGGGGTCGTAGGCCATCGGCACACCGGGCTCAACCTCCCAGCCGTTGAGATCTCGTGTTCGCACGATTTGGCCCTGGCGGTTGATTTCCAGCAGCCGGCTGCGTTGGGCATCGCGCCAATGGCTCACCAGCAGCCACACCCGTTCACCACCGCGATCGCAGGCTGTGCTCAGCACCGCATCACCGCCCAGCCACAGCTGGCGTGGCGGCTGACCGGGTTCCACCAGCTCCAGAGAACGCCGGAAATCAGGCCAGTGGCGCACCAGCAGCGCCCGCCCGCTCACCGGGCAGAAGCTGCTCAGATCGCGGCTGCCGGGCAGCAGCTGGCGGCGCTCGGGCCGACCCGGCAGGTTGCGCAAGCTCAGCCCTTCCAGCTCAGGCATCACCAGTGCGCCACCGTCGGGAAGCAGCTGCATTGGGCCGGAGGCCTCCAGCTCCAGTTGCTGGCGGTTGCCCTGGCGGGGCCAGAAGCTGGTGATCGAGCGGCCCAGGGCCTGGGCGCTCCACTGCACCAGCAGGTCGCCGCGCTGGTTGCTGCTCAGGTGCGTGAAGATCAAAGGCTCTGGCAGCAGCGCCCGAAGGGGGCCAGCTTTCACCGCCTTGCTGTCCGGTTCGCCGCCACGCTGCAGGGCGCTCTGCTCCAGCGGCAGGAGCCACAGCCGCTCACCTTGATCGTTGCGGCTGGCCAGGGCGATGCCCGATCCATCCCCCAACGGGGTCACTGCGGTGATTCGCTCGAACTCCGGGGTGAGTGGCTGCCAGTTGCCATCGCGTTGGAGCAGTTGCAGTTGCTCACCGCTGCCCTTGGGCACCACCGCCAGCAGCCGCGGTCTGGGGTCCCAGCTCCAGCGCTGTGGCCGCAGCGCCAGGCCCCTTTGATCCACACCGCTGATCAACAGCTCGATCGCTCCGGTGATCGGTTGATTGGCGGCGAGCAGCAGTCGTAAAGGGTTGGTCGCCCCCAGCCATTGATGGGGCAGGGCTGGCTGCAGCTGGCTGCGCGCCGCCAGGCTGGCGCGGTCCATCGGGCGGCTGAAGCGCAGCGACAGGGCTGCCGGCCCTGAGCTGGCGGTGCTCGAGTGCAGCCCCAGCAGCCGAGGTGGGCGTTGCAGCAACAGCTGCTGCTGCACCAGGGCCAAGAGTCCGCCAGCGGCCAGCAGCAGGGCTGGTTTGTTCATGGCTCAAGCGGTCTGGCGGGCCGCGGAATCGTGCGGATGCGCTCCGGCAGCACCACGCTGCGCTGCTGCCCCGCCTCGTTCTCCACGCCCATGCGGCCCTTGATCGCCAGCCATTGGTCGGCCTTTGGGCTGAAGCCCTTCGGCCAGCGCACAGGCAGCCCGATCGGTGTGGCATCGGCCAGGCAGCAGCGCACCAGCAAGCGCCCCAGCTGGGGCGGGCCATCCGGCTGCGTGAGCACAAAACCGCTGATGCGCACGGGGTCGCCTTCGTACAGCTGTGGGTCGGGCTGGCTGCGCAGCAGGCGCACCCAGTCGGTGAGGCTGCGCTGGCCTGGCGGCAGCAGGAAATCCAGCTCCACCTCGCTGCCCAGATCGCTGTTGCGGTTGGAGGCCAGATCGCTGAAGGAGGGGTTGGGCGGCACCAGCAGCACAGCGATCGCGAGCAGGCCGCTCAAGGCCCAGCTGCGGTTCCAGCGCCGTTCGCGCCGGCCCTGCACCGCCTGTTGCATGGCGATCGCCAGCAGCACCACGCCGCTGAGCCCCACCAGCGGATGAAACACCCCGCGCAGCAGCAGTTCCAGCCGGCCTGTGAGGGTGCTCACCAGCAGCACGGCACCCCAGAGGGCCAGGGCCAGCGGGCGGATCAAAGCAGCCAGAGATTCACCCATTGCCCAATTAGCAGCACCACCACAGAGGCACCAGCCGCCGTGAGCGCAATGGCTCGCGGCTTCAGCACCACACCAAACAAGCCCAGCAGCTTCAGATCCACCACAGGTCCCAGCACCAGAAAGGCCAAGAGGGCACCGGGGGTGATCTGAGCGGCAAACCCCAACGCGAGGAAGGCATCCACGCTGGAGCACACCGACACCACCACAGCCATCAGCATCAGGCTGAGCACGGAGATGGTGGGAGCCCCGCCCACCGCCAGCAACCAGGTGCGCGGCAGCAGGGTTTGCACCACGGCTGCCAGGGCACTGCCGAGCACCAGCAGGCCGGCTAGATCGAGAAATTCCCGGCTGCTGTGCTCCAGCACCGTGGCCAGGCTCGGCCGCGCCGGCGGCGGCGGTGGTGCGGCTGGCGCGGCCCCAACCAGGCCGCTGCGACGCTCCAGCAGCCCGACTTCAGCCAGGGGTTGGCTCAGGCGCCGTTCCTCCAGCAGTGCCGGCTCGAGCAGCTGCCCTTCCGGCCATTGCTGCAAGAGGGCAGAAAGGGCCAGGGCTAGCAGCAGAGCCGCCAGGGGCCGCGCCGCCAGCAGCCAGGGCTGATCCGGAAAGGCGGCCCAGGTGCTCGCCACCACGATCGGGTTAAGCACCGGTGCGGCAAAGAGGAATCCCAATGCGGAGCCCAGCGGTGCGCCGCCGGCCAACAATCGCCGCGCCACCGGCACGTTGCCGCACTCGCAGGCTGGCAGCGCAAAGCCCAGTGCGGCGCCGGTGAGCGGAGCCAGCAGCGGCTGGCTGGGTAAACGCTGCAGCCAGCGGCCTCCTGGGGCGATCCAGCGGGCCAGCCCTGCGATTAGCACGCCGATCAGCAGAAACGGAAGCGCCTCAAGCAGCAGCCCTTGAAAGATGGCCCAGATGGTGGCCAGCCTGCTCAATCGGGTTCAGCCACGCCGGGTAGCCGGGGATCAGGCGCGCATCATGGCCGCGTCTTCAGGGCATCTGGCGAGCCGCCGATGGCATAAGGCGGTTGGGGTTGCGCGATCGGCAGCGTGGTGGGTGCCTCTTCCACGAGGAGGGAGCCCAGCAGTTCGGGGCGGTTGGTTTCGAAATGGAGGTGAGGCCCGCTGCTCCAGATGCCGGTGTTACCGCAGGTGCCGATCTGATCGCCCCGTTTGTAGTGGCCGGCGGGCATCACGGTGTGCAAGTGGCTGTAGCTGGTTTCCAACCCATCGGCTCCTCGCAGCTCGAAGGTGGTGCCGTGGGTGTGGCTCCGCCGCACGGAGCCGTGCCCGTCGTGGGCGGCCCGCACCGGTGTGCCGGTGATGCAGGCGATGTCGATGGCGGGATGGCCCTCTCGCACTCCTTGGGTGATCACCCCGGGCATGGGGTGAAGCAGCTGCAGAGCAGGCAGAAGAAGGGCGATGGGCAACAGGCTTCTGCGGGATGAACGTCCGCGACGAGAATCGGAAGCGAATCTTAAGTTGCGACGCGCTGGACCTGTCTGTTGTCTATGCGACTGTCTATGTGACGGATTCAAGGGTTGCCCGGGTGCTCCGAGCGGGCGTTCACGGCGTCCCCATGGCGTAACCTCCGTGGGCCTTGGGGGGACTGTCCAGCGCTGATCAGAAGCTGGATAGTTGGCTTGGTTCTCCGCCGCAAGGCTTTGATGCGAACCACCGTGGCACCGCTTCAAAGCAGGCGGCGTTCTTCTCGTTTTCGCGCGCTTCCACCTTCCAGCAGCAGCTGCGGCCGCCTTCGCGCGGCTCCAGCAGTTGATTGGCCCAGCGCCACACCAGCTCGGCGCTGGCTTCCATTCCCACGTTGTCCATCACCCGCAGGTCGAGCGCGCCTTGCTCGTGTAACGCCTGCCACTGCTCGAGGAGCGGGTCGTCGGCATTCACCAAAAAGGTGTGATCAAACTGCTCGGCCAGCTGCCCCTGCAGGGCCTCGAGGCTGGAGAAATCCACCACGAAGCCATGCACATCCAGTTCTCTGGCTTTGAACCAGAGGGTGAAGCTGCGGCTGTAGCCGTGCACGAAGCGGCAATGGCCGGGATGGCGCCACTGGCGATGGCAACAGGGATAGCCGCTGAAGGTCTTCGTGCAGGTGAAGGCGGCGCTCATTCCCGGGCCTGGTTCGGAGTTGGTCGGTGTTGCGGGAGGATCGGTGGAGATGGATCGGCAGCCCTTGCAGGCATCATTTCAGCTCCCGGATCCCGCCCTGATCGGCTCCCTTCGTTTTAACGACGCCGGCCTGATCCCCGCGGTGGCGCAGGACTGGCTCGATGGCGCCGTGCTGATGGTGGCCTGGATGAACCGCGAGGCGATTGAGCGCACCCTGGCTACCGGTGAGGTGCACTACTGGAGCCGCTCACGCCAGGAGCTCTGGCACAAAGGTGCCACCAGCGGTCACACCCAGAGCCTGCGGGGCCTCCGCTACGACTGCGATGCCGATGTGCTCCTGCTCACGATCGAGCAGAGCGGTGATGTGGCTTGCCACACCGGCGCCCGCAGCTGCTTCTACGACGATGGCCCTGCCCCCAGTGCTGGTGGTGCTGCCGCCGCCGCGCCACCGGCTGATGTGTGCACGGAACTGATGCGGGTGATCGAGGGCCGCCGCGACCATCCCGAACCCGGCAGTTACACCAACAAGCTGCTGGAGGGTGGCGACAACCGCATTCTCAAGAAGATCGGCGAGGAGAGTGCCGAATTCGTGATGGCCTGCAAAGACAACAACCCTGCCGAGATCGCTGGCGAAGCGGCCGACATTGTGTTTCACCTCCAGGTAGCTCTGGCCCACCACGGTGTGAGCTGGCGTGAGGTGCAGCAGGTGCTCGCCCAGCGCCGCGGTGCCCCGAGGCGCGAGTGAGCCGTCGCCTCAGGGTTTCAGCTTCACCGGGCTGCCATGGCGAAGCCCAAGGCTGCCGCTAACGATCACGCGGTCGTTGGCACTCAGGCCGGAGAGCACCGGATAGAGCTCGCCTTGGAGCGGGCCCAGGCTCACCGGTTTCTGAAGGGCCAGCAGGGTTCCTTTCGGCAGGCGGCGTAGGGCAGCGAGATCGGCCTTGCCGGGATCCCGCTCCAGATCTTGGAGGGTGCCCACCACGAACACAAAGTTCTGGCCAAAGCTGCGGGTCACCGCCCCAAAGTGCACGGCCCATTGGCGTTCGGCCCCGAGGATCACGCGGGTGCGCAGGCGTTGGCCATTGCGCAGCAGACCGCGAGGGTTGGCGATGCTCGCTTTGGCCAGCAGCGTTTGGCTGGCGTTGTTCACGCCCGGATCGATCAGGTTGATCCGCCCTTCGGCCAGGGGGCGGGGGTTGATGCCATCGAGCAGCTGCACCCGCTGGCCCTTGGCCACCGCATTGGCCTGGTTGGCGGGAATGTCGATGCGGGCCTGCAGCTGGTCGTTGCGGATGATGCGGCTGAAGGGGGTGCCGGCCTGCACCACATCGCCAGGCTTGATCGTCACGTCGCCCATCACCCCGCTGATCGGGGCTCGCACGTCTTTGTAGGCCAGATCGGCCTGCTTGGCCCGTAGGGCCTGCTGGGATCCGATCGCCTTGGCACGCACCTCATCGCGTTGCAGCGCGGTGGCGGCCCCCTGGCTTACCAGCCCCGCGTAGCGCTGATAGGCGATCGCATCGGTTTCGGCGGTGGCACGCAGGGCCGCCACATCTGCCCTGAGCTGGGTTTGATCCAGCACCACCAGCATCTGCCCGGCACGCACGCTGTCGCCGCCTTGCACAAGCACCTGCTGCACCCGCCCGCCGGCCTGAGCGGCCAGATCGATCTCCTTCGTGGCTTCGAGGGTGCTCACCGTGTCGAGGCTGCGCACGAAGGCTTCCTGGCGCGGGCGCTCCGCCTGCACCGTGATCGGTGGCCTGGCTCCCGGCTGGCTGCAACCGGCAACAAGGCTGGCCAGCGCAACAGAACGGATGGCCAGTTTCAGGCCGCTTGGCATCGCGAGGCTGTGGGATTCAGCCATGCTGCCCTCCATGCAGGCGGCGCTGGGGCCGTGCCAGCTCCCATCCCTTGATCAGGCGGTACACCCCCGGCACCACAAACAGGCTCAACACCGTGGCCACCAGCAGCCCGGAGAACACCACCGTGCCGATGCTGATGCGGCTGCTGGCGCTGGCACCACTGGCCAGCACCAGCGGCAGGAAGCCCGCCAACGAGGAGATGGCGGTGAGCAGGATCGGCCGCAGACGGCTGATTGAGGCCTCGCGGATGGCGGCATCGAGCGGCAAGCCTTCCCGTAGCCGTTGATTGGCGAATTCCACAATCAAGATGCCGTTCTTCGCGGCGAGGGCGACCAGCACCAGCAGTCCCATCTGGCCGTACACATCCAGCGGCAGGCCGCGCAGGATCAGACCCGCCACTGCGCCCAGCAGCGCCAGCGGCACCGTGATCAGGATGATCAGCGGGTCGAGCAGGTTCTCGTAGAGGGCGCCAAGCAGTAAGCCCATCACCAGCACCGCCAGGGCAAAGGCCCGGATGCTGCCGCCGCCGGCCTGCCGCTCCTCGCGGGCCAGTCCTGCCCACTCCAGCTCCACAGTGCTGCTGCCCTGCTGGCGCTGGATCTGCTCAAGCGCGGCCATGGCCTGGCCGGTGCTCACGCCCGGAGCTGGCAGGGCCTGAATCGTGATCGAGCGCACCAGTCGGCTGTGGTTGATCACACTGGGCCCAGTGGAGGGCACCACCTGCAACACCTGGCCGATGGGGATCAGCTGGCCGTTGCGGTTGCGCACCTGCAAAGCGAGCACGTCGTTCACGTCGCGGCGCCCCTGGCCTTCCAGCTGCACGATCACCCGTCGCACCTGATCGCCTTCAAAGCTGTCGTTCACATAGGTGCTGCCGAAGCTGGCCTGCAGAGTGGCCACCAGCTCATCGAGATCCACGCCCAAGGAGGCCAGCTGCAGGCGATCCGGTTCGAGCCGCAATACCGGTGAATCGGCATTGAAACGGGTGGAGACCCGCGTAAAGCGTCCGCTGGCATTGGCGGCCTGGATGAAACGCTGGGCCTGCTGGGCGAACTGCTGAATGTTGAGCTGACCATTGCTGGTGTCGAGCAGTTCCAGTTCCAGCCCCCCTTCGCTGCTGAAGCCGCGCACGGTGGGGGCTTCGCTCAGCATCACGACCGCCCCTTTGACGCGCTGCATCAACTGGCGGTTGAGCCGTTGGGCCACCGCGGCGGTGGAGGGTTGCCCCTCGCCGCGTTGGCCGATCGGCTGGAGCCGCACGAAGAAAATGCCTTTGTTGGCGCTGCTGTCGCCAAAGGAGCGGCCGGCATACAAGTTGGCGCTGCGCAGGGCCGGATCCGCCGCCAGGGTGCTGCGCACTTGCTCCATCACCGCCTGGGTGCGCTGCAGCGCGGAGCCCTCCGGCAGCACCACCACGCCGCGCAGCTGACCGTTGTCTTCCTGGGGGATGAAGGCGCTGGGCCGCAGGCTGAGCCCAACGATGGTGAGCAACAGGCCAAGGGCCAGGGCGATCAGCAGACGGCCCCGGTGCTGCAGGCTCCTGTCGAGCCAGCGGCCGTAGGGCTGCTCCAGGGATTCCAGCCAGCGGCGCGGTGGATCAATCCAGCGCAGCAGCCAGGCCGGCTCGCGCTGCTCCGCATGCAGGATGCGGCTCGCCGCCACCGGCGTGAAGCTGATGGCATTGAACGTAGACACCACAATCGTGGCGCCGATGGTGATCGCAATCGGGGCGTAGAGCCTGCCCACGCTGCCCTGCATGCCCAGCACCGGGATGAACACCACCAACAGCACCAGCGAGGTGGCCACCACAGCGCCGCCCAGTTCGGACATGGCCTCGCGGGCTGCTGCCAGCGGTGAGGCCCCCTGCTCCAGCCGGCGGCCGATGTCTTCACTCACCACGATGGCGTCGTCCACCACCAGGCCCGACGCCAACACCATGCCGAACAGGCTGAGGGTGTTGATCGAGGTGCCGCTCAGGTTGATCAGGGTGATCGAACCCAGCAGCGACACCGGCACCGCCAGGGCGCTGATCAGGGCCAGGCGGCTGTTGCCCAGCCCCAGCAGCAGGGTGAGGAACACCAGCAGCACGGCATCGCGCAGGCTGCCGGCCGCTTCGCCGATGCTCTGGCGCACGGTGTCGGCTTCATTCACGATCAGCTGCAGATCCACCCCTGGCGGGAAGCGGGGTTCGAGCTCCGCCAGGGCGCGCTCCACCGCTTCACTCACCTTCAGAGCGTTGCTGCCATCGCGCTGGAACACCCCCAGGGCCACGGTGGGATCACCCTTGAGGTTGGTGGCCACGTTGCCGTAGCTCTCGCTGCCGAGGCTCACCCGGCCGATATCGCGCAGCAGCACCACACCGCCATCGGGGCCGCGGCCCACCACCAGCTGTGCCAGCTCCTCCGGGCTGCGCAGCCGACCTTCCATCTGCAGCGGCAGCGAGGTGGCCTGCCCGGGCGGCACCGGTTCCTCCCCCACCTGGCCTATGGCGGCCAGCACGTTCTGCGCTTCCAGGGCCTGGCGCACATCACTGATGGTGAGCTGCCGCTCCAGCAGGGCTGCGGGGTTGAGCCAGAGGCGGAAGGCCAGGGGGCTGCCGCCAAAGAGCGTCACGTTGCCCACACCATCCACGCGCTGCAGGCGCTCCTTCACCACCTGGTTCACCCAGCCGCTCAGGAAGACATCGCGATAGCGGCCCTTTTCAGCGCTGAAGCTGAGCACCATCAGCAGATCGTCGGAGCTGCGGCGCACCTGCACCCCCAACCGTGCCACCTGGGCGGGCAGCTGGCGCAGCACCTGGCTCACCTCGTTCTGGGCGTTCACCTGATTCAGTTCAGGAGCACCGCCGCGGAAGCTGAGGTTGATGCTGCTGCTGCCCGAGGTGCTGGTGGAGCGAATGCTGTCGAGCCGCTCCAGACCGTTAAGTTGCCGCTCCAGTAGGGCTGTCACCCCCTGCTCCACCACCTCAGGGCTGCCACCGGGATAGGTGCTGCTCACACTCACGCGCCCAGGCGCGATCGGGGGCAGGTTCTCCACCTGCAGCTGCACCAGGCTCAGGGCCCCCAGCAACAGCAGCAGGGCGGTGAGCACCAGGCTCAGCACCGGCCGCCGCAGAAACAGATCCGAGATCGTGCGCTTGGGAGGGCTCATGGCGTGGGAGATGGGCTCAGCCCGGGCTGCTGCTGCAGCCAGCGCAGGGTGCGCTGGTCGCGCTCACTCAGCTCGAGGATGGGCGTGGGTCCTGGTTTGGCGGTCATCGCGTCGCCGGGTTGATCGCTGTGGCCCCAGAGCCCGAAGGCATGGCCCAGTTCATGCAAAGCCGTGGCCTGGATCGCCGGCTGGGCCTGGCCCGGGCTGATCAGCACGGTCACCCGGGGCTCGAGCTGCCACGTTTGCTCACGACGCACCTCCAGCAGCTCCAGCACAGCTCGGCCATGGCTGGCCCGGTTGTTCAGTCGCGGCGGCCGCCGGCGTTCCACCAGCACCTGGGCGCGCTCGGGTTGATCCACCAGCGTGATTGGTAGATGCCGTTGCCAGGTGGCCAGCGCAGCCATCACGGCTTGGTGCCAGCGTTGCTCCCAGATCCCCGTCGGCCCGCCGTCGCGTACCGGTTCCACCCACACACACCAGTGGGTGCGGATCGGCCAGCCGGCGGGGGTGGGCTTGAGCTGATGGCGGTAATCGCCAGCAGGCCTGCCGTGCTCGGAATCGGGATGGGGTGCGGAGGGGGCTGCCGCAGGGGTGGCTGTTGGCGGATCTGGATTGCTGGGTGGAGCTGTCCACGGGCGGATATCCGCGGCTATCCCGCAGGAGACGGAAGCCGGAGGTGCTAACTCCACAACGCCACCGCCGATCAGGCGCCCAAGGTGCCGGGCAAGCCCACACCCCGGGCCATCAACGTCGCCAGCAGGGGGATCAAGGCAAAGCCCACAAGTTCAATGTTGAGGATCCAGGCCAGGCGGTTGGCCAGGGCTTCGCTCACCTGGGGCAGCTCACCTTTGCGCAGCGGAATCGCCCAAAGGATGTAGGTGATCGTGGGATAGAGCGACAGGCCGCCCACACTCAAATAGAGGCCCACCTTCCACCAGAAGAGCGGGTTTTCGGTGTAGAAGCTGCCTCCCTGGCCGAAATACATCACCCGCAGGATGCCGCTCACCAGCAGAGCCAGAGCAGCCATGCCGTACACCACATCGGTGATCACCATCAAGGTGGCGTCTTGCTTGCTGGGGTTGGGGCGAATCAAACGCCGCTCCAGCACCAGGGCCCCAAAGCAGAGCATGAAACTCAGGTAATGGACGTAGGCCACCCCAGCGCGAGGCAGCACATCGCTGGGGAGGTCGGCGAGCAGGGCCGCGAAAGCGGGCATGGCGCAGGGCAGGCACGAAGGCACGACCGTAGCGGGCTTGTCCGCGCTCAGGGGGTGTCCGTTCTGGCGCTGATGGTGCCCTTGATCACAGCGAGATGCGTTGTTTGCACTGGAAAGCTTCCAGATCTGATGTGGTTCTGTGTCGAGCCAGGGTGAACAATTGGGAAGCAAAGTTGAAACCTGGAAACCTTTTGGTCGCTTTCCTCGTTGAGCGAAAAAGCTTCTAGGTTCAATTCAGTGGATGGACCTCTGCATGGCCAGCTCTCTGAGTGCCTTTCTGGGCGAAATAGGCCGCCATCAGTTACTCACTCCCGAGCAGGAGTTGATGCTGGGTCGCAAGGTGCAGGCCATGGTGGCGCTGCACGATCGCTGCAACAGCGCTGGTGGTGTGGGTGAAGCCTGCGCCTACAACGACATCGAGAAACGCACCCTGCGCGTGGGAGAGCGAGCCAAAGATCAGATGATTACTGCCAATCTGCGTCTGGTGGTCAATCTCGCCAAGCGCTACCAGGGCAAGGGGCTTGATCTTCTCGATCTGATCCAGGAGGGCACCCTCGGGTTGACACGAGCGGTGGAGAAATACGACCCCACCCGCGGGCACCGCTTCAGTACGTATGCCTACTGGTGGATTCGCCAGGGTCTGAATCGGGCGCTCTCCACCCAGAGCCGCACCATTCGCATTCCAGTGAATGTGAATGAGAAGCTCACTCGGCTGCGGGCAGCCAAGGCGCGGCTGCTGCAACGCCATGGCATGCAACCGTCCGCCGAGCAGCTGTCGGCGGCGATGGATCTTCCACTCTCCGAAGTGGAAGATCTGTTGGGCTGCGAGCTACGCAGCGTCACGGTGAGCCTGCAGGGGGTGGTGAAGTCGAAGTCGGATCCCACCGAACTGGTGGATGTGCTGCCCAGTGAGGATCTACCGCCGATGGAGCGCTGCGAGTTGGCTGAGCGCAATGCAGCGGTGTGGAAGCTGTTGGATCAATCCAACCTCACCCCCAAGGAGCGCACAGTGGTGATGCTGCGCTTCGGTCTGGATGGCAGCCATGAATGGCGCACCCTGGCCGAGGTGGCTCGCCTGCTGGGCTGCAGCCGCGAATATTGCCGCCAGGTGGTGCAACGGGCCCTGCGCAAATTGCGCAAGGCCGGGATCCAGGCCGGTCTGGTGGAGGTGGGCAGCTGATGGCTCAGCCGCTGGCCTGCCGGTTCATGATGGATTCAGTGACTGCGTGAGGCTCCGCCCGTGGCCAACACCGGCTACACCGAAACCGTGGATGCCGATGTTCTGGGCAGCACTGAAGTGGATGAGGGTGCGCTGCGGCGACTGCTGCGGCGCGCTGGGCGAACCTTGGCTCGCCCAGCGCTCGAATGCCTGGAGCTGCTTTTGGATGCCAAAACCCCACCACAGGTGAGGCTCACCATGGTGGCGGCCCTCACCTATCTGTTGGTGCCGATGGATTTGATTCCCGACTTCATTCCGGCGGCCGGTTTCAGCGACGATCTGGTGGCGCTCACCGCACTCCTCGGCCTCTGCACCACCCACATCAACGACGAGATTCGCTTGCGGGCGCAGCGCAAACTGGATCGCTGGTTTCCCCTGGGGCGCTGATGGCCACGCTCACCGCCGAGCAGCTGGATGATCTTCAGGCGTTCCTGAAGGATTGGCTGCGTCATTGCGGCCGCACGCAAGCTGATCTGCGCCGGGCCCTGCGGGCCAGCTCGATTCGCATGCCCGTGCTGCTCGAAGAACTCGCTCTGGTGCACAACCGAGATGGGCTCACGGGTCTGGCCCAGCGCCTCTGCGAGATCGAATCGCTCTGGCAGGGAGAAGATCAGGGGATCGATGGCGACGATCAGGTTCCGATCTCCCTCGACGACTCGCTTGGTCAGCTGGATCTGCTGCTCCAGGAAATCCGGCTCGACGTCGGCGAAGCCTGACGGAGCAACGCGGAGGCGTCAAAGTGGTGACACGCTCCGCCGCCACCATGCCGTTGCATCGCCTGTTTGTGTCCCCGGCCACCTTTGGCCTCAAGCTGTGTGCCGGCATGGTGGTGGCTGGTCTGGAGTTGCCGGCTTTGGCTCAGGTGGAGAGCTTCCTCTGGGGGCCGGGCAGCAACGTGGGCCCAGAAACCAGGATTGAGCCTCAAAACTGCGTCACCGCAGCCGATGGCAGCATCACCTGCGACACCAAGGTGGTCAATCCTCCGGGTGATACCCCTGCCAAGCCGCAGTACAGGCCCTTCAGCTACTGACGACCGCTCTGATGCGTTTGTTTGACGATCGATCTTTCCTTCGGGCGATCACAGCCTTTGAGCGCGCCCTCGCCAAAGTGCTCTCCGTGGTGCTCACCGGCGTGCTGGTCGTGGCCACCCTGCAGCTGCTGCTCTTCCTCGGTAGCGATCTGCTGGATCTCAACGTCAACTGGACCGGCGAGGGATTGATTCGGTTGCTGGATCAGGTGCTTGTCATCCTGATCGCTCTGGAGGTGCTGCAGAACCTCACGGCCTACTTGCGGGAGCATGTGGTGCAGATCGAGCTGGTTTTGGTGACGGCGCTGACGGCTGTCGCCCGAAAAGTGATCGTGATGCCACCCGGGGTTCAGAAGAGTCCTGCCGATCTCATTGGCCTGGGCTTTGCCGTGCTCTCATTGGCAGGCGCCTACTGGCTGGTGCGCCAGTCGCATTTCAAGCGCCTGCCGACCAGAAGAGAGCAATCCACAGTGTTCCAGGATCAGGATCTGTCGTCACCACCCGATGCCGCCGGTGAGGCCTGATCAGCAGGCTGTCACCGACGCACAGATCGCGCGGCTGCGGTTCATGTTCAAACTGCAGTCGCGCGCTGCCGCGCAGAACCATCACCCACTCGGTTTCAGCCTGGTCGTACCAGAAGCCTTCCGGGCTGCTGGCGAGGCAGGAGTGAATTCGCTCCAAGCGCCAGCCCGATCCCTCGATTAAGCGATCCACCCGTTCTTCCCCTGTCGCCGGGCAAGAACTGGACAACACATTGCTTTGGTTGCTCACCCGTTCCCTGGGTTGCTCCGGTGCTGCCTGGCTGTCGCCCCAGCGTCGCCCGATGTCAAAGCCATGCTGGGCGGCCAGGGCCACCACTTCATGGTGTTGATCGCACGCCCGTAGGGCATCTCGCAGGGCGGGTTGGCTTTCGCTCAAGGCCACAAAGGCATTGAGTTGGCGCACCTTCTCGAGGAATTGCTGCAGCTGGGCTTCGGCCATGGGATCAGTATCTCTGCCCCAGCTGCTTGTGCATGCGAAAGCGCTGGAAAGCCACGCCGCCGATGCGCAGCTCCTCCCGCCAGCTCACCTGCCAGCCAAGCCGCTCGAACAGTGGCCTGGAGATCAAACTCGCCTCTGTGCGCAGAGTCTTCACCCCGTCCGCCTTGGCGGCTTGCTCGATGGCGTTGATCAAGAGCCTTCCGCAGCCCTGCCGCTGGGCGCCTGGATGGCTGTAGAGCAGGGCAAGGCGATCGGCTGGGTAGCGCAGGCTGAAGGCGATCGGCTCATCGCGTTGATTGCGGATCACCCATCCTTCGCCCTCTGGCAGCAACGATCGCAGCGTGTTGCTCTGATCTGCCCAGGCCCATTGCTGCGCTTCGCTGTAAAGCTGTGCGGTGGAACCCAGCACCGCTTGGCGATAGATCTCCACGAGTGCATCGTGATCGTTGCTGTTCAGGCGTCGAACCTGATGGGGCATGTCTGGAACAGCGCGGAATCACACCTGCATTGTGGTTCGCTGCGCGCTGGGATGTTGGTTGTCGAACGCATGGCAACGCTGGTCTCGATGTTGTAGGTTATTAATGTCTTCTTCAGCACATCTCCACGCAATGCTCACCGGATCGGACCTGCTGGCCAAAGTTAAGGAGCTCGGCGATGTGGGTAAATCTGAGATCGTCCGCGCCTGCGGCTATGTCTCCACCAAGAAAGATGGTGGTGAGCGGCTGAATTTCACGGCCTTCTACGAGGCCCTGCTCGAGGCCAAGGGTGTCGAACTTGGCGGCGCCAGCAAGGTCGGCAAGGGTGGCCGCAAACTGAGCTATGTGGCCACCGTTCAAGGCAACGGCAACCTGCTGATCGGTAAGGCTTACACCGCCATGCTCGATCTGCAGCCCGGCGATGAGTTTGAAATCAAGCTGGGCCGCAAGCAGATCCGTCTGATTCCCGTTGGCGGCACCGACGAAGACGAGGAGTGATCGAGCGTAGAACGATCTGAGCGGATCGGAACCTCTGGGTTCACTCCAGCTTCACGCTAACCCGATCTTCACCCCACTCCCACATCTGTGCTGTCCCCCCGATGACCTCGGGGGGATTTTTTTGTGCGTGCTGTTGCGCAGGTTCGCTCGAGGCGTTGTTGGGCAGCAGCGCGGCGTAGTCGTCGGCGTGGCAGGTGAGCAGCACGATTTGGATCCCTTGCTGGATGCCGCGCTCGAGCATCCTGCGCAGGCCAACCAGGCGTTCACGATCACTGTTGGTGAAGGCATCATCAAACACCAGCGGCAAAGCATCGGCGTAGGCCGGCTTGAGCACTTCGGCCATCGCAAGGCGCACCGTTGCCCCCAATTGTTCGCGCATGCCTCCGCTCAAGCGCTCGAAGGCAAAGGCCTCCTCGCCTTGGCGCAGTTGGAGATCGTGAAAGCCCTGTTGCGGATCGAAGGCCAGCAGCGGTTGATGCGGTTGGCTGGCCAGTTCTGTCAAATCCAGCTCCGTTAGATAGGGAGTGATCGCGGCGCGCAGAGGTTCGCTGTAGCGGTTGGCCAGAGTGCTCTGGGCACTGTGAAAGCGCTCCAGCAACAGCCGCAGAGCCATGGCGCGTTGCTCCAGAGCTGCTCGCTCCTCCTCCGCTTCCTCCCAAGCCACCTGCCGTTGCTCCAGCTCGGCCATGGGGTTGGTGGCCCCCAGGCTTTGGCTGCGCTGCTGGGCTTGCCCGAGCTGGCTGAGCAGGTGATCCTTCTCTCGCTCAAGTGCCTCCAGCTGTTCAGCGGCATCGGCGGCAAGGTTGGCTGAGCCGCCGTGCAGCCTGGCCCTCTGCAGGTGTTCGAGTTCGGCGCGCAGGGCCCCGAGCTGTTGCTGCTGAGTATCCAGCTCACCAGCCGCTGCTTCGGTGCTGTTCAGGTGCTGCAGCCTCTCGCCCAGCACCTGCAAGGAGCCTTCCAGCTGGCCGCAGCGGCCGCGCAATTGCTCCTGGGCTGCTTGGCGGCTGAGTCGCTTCTGCTCCAGCTCCCGCAGCTGTTGGTTGCTGCGCTCCAGGCCGCGGCTGAGTTCGCCGCTGCGCTGGCGCAGGCTCTCTTGCTCAGTGCGCAGCTCTCCAGGATCGAGGGGGGCAACGTCGCTGCCACCCAAGGCCATGGCCAGTTGCTGGCGCCTGGGCTCGATCTGCTCCAGCCGTTGCTGAAGCCCCGACCAGGGGATCGCCTTGGCGGCTTGACGCAGGTTGTTGAGCTCGCGCTCCAGAGCAGTGCGCTGCCGCTCGATCGTTTCCGCCTGATCGCTGCTGTTCAGCTGGAGCTGCTGCTGCAGTTGCTCGAGCTGCTGGCAACACTGCCGCTGCTGCTCGAGGGCCCGCGGTAAGGCCTGGCCACCGCCCGGGCTGATCTGCAGGCGCACGCCGCTGCCCACCGTGAGTTCGGCAGCGGCTTCAATCCGGCGCCGTTCTCCGTTGACCAGCGGTTCCCCATTGAGTTGGATGGGCTGATCGGCAGCCAGCACCTCGAGCCCTGCCGCCATCGCTTCGCAACGGGCGGTGGCTTGGGCCAGGGCCTGTTCGGCCTGCCGGAGCTGCCGCACCTGCTCGGCGGTGATCTCCGGCAGCTCAGCCAGTTGCTGTTTCAGGCCTTCGGCCTGTTCCTGCAGCCGCTGCAGTTGCTGTTGGTGCTCGCGCAACTGCCTCACGTCCTCGTTCAGCTTCTGCAGATCCAGCAGCCGTTGCACCTGCTCCTGGCGCTGCGTCAGTTGCTGGAGGGCGGCACTCGTCTCCTTGATCTGCTCCTGGAGCTGCTGGTGTTGCGTTTGTTCCTCTTGCTGTTGCTTGAGGGCTGTGTCCAGTTGCTGCTGCGCCAGCAGCAGCTCCTGTTGCTCTTGGCGCTGCTGCTTCAGCAGCTGCTGGTGTTCGTGTTGCCGCTGCAGCAGCGGTTCCAGCTGGGCTTGCAGCAGCAGGGTTTGTTGCCGGAGCTGGAGCTCCCGTTGCAGGGCGGGTCGTTGTTGCTGCTCGATCGTCTCCAACCGTTCGTTGATGCTGCGCCATTGCTCCATGGCGGCTTCGAGATCCGCCACCTGCTGCTCGGCCAGGGCGAGGGCGGTGGCGGCTTCTTGGCTGCGTTGCTGCGCTCCAGCCAGGGGGGAGCCGGCTTTCACCTTGCCGGTGGCGGTGAAGAGCGTGCTCACCTGCTGCTGGATCTGCTCCATCACCAGCCTGTCGGTGCTCGATTGCAGGGGGCTCTGGCTGCTCTGCTGTTGCAGCTGCGCCACCAGGCGCTGGTGGTCGTAGCGCTCCTGGCTGCCGCTGAAGGGGTTGAGGCCGGCGTCGCCCTGACGCACCCAGAGGTGGGCCCAGCGCTCGGGGAGTTGGGCAATGCGGCGCCCTTCCACCGGCGCCTCGTAGCCCAGCAACCGAGCCAGCTGCTCCTCGGCTTGGGGGCCGTTCAGGGCGACGCCGCTGCCATTGCTGAGCTGGCAGGTGCCGCTGGCGCCCGCAAAACGTTTGCGCAGGCGCCAGGTTTCGGCGTCGGCTTCAAAGCGGATCTCCACGTCCGGCAGTCCTGGGTGGAGGCGCGAGCGCAGCTCCTCCACTCCGCGTCCGGTGGCGGTGGCGCGCAGGAAGAGCGTCTTGTGCAACGCCTCCACCAGGGTGCTTTTGCCGGATTCATTGGCACCGGCGATCAGGGTGAGCTCCCGGCCGAAGCGCAGCTCAAGGTCGCGGTGGCGCCGCACGTTTTGCAGCCTGCAGGCGATCAGGCGCATCCGGCTGCTCCTGCTGCGCGGTGCAGCTCCGCCAGCGCCAGCTGCAGCAGCTGGCGCTGCACGTTGTCGCCGGCGAGCGTGGCCTGGGACAGTTCCGCCTGGATGCCGCCGGCCACGCTGGCGATCAGGGGGTCTTCGGCTCGTTGCAGCAACAGCTCCAGTTCCTCAGGATCGGCTTGCTGCTCGATGCGTCCCCGTCGCTTCAACCGCAGCAGCTGGGCCTCCAGGCGCTCCAGCAGCTGCCCGTAGCGCTGGTGCGCTTCGAGGCCAAGACTGCCGCTCTGCTCCAGCAGCAGCAGCTGCTGGCCGGGTTCGGCCTCCAACAGGGGCTCCAGCTGCCGCTCCAGCCGTTGCAGATCATCGAGCGAGGTGAGATGGGCTCTCAGCTGCAGCCACTCCAGTGCAGCGGTGGATGCCGGTTCCACCGTTGGAGTGGCGCCGCGCTGGGCCCGAACCACCAGCACCTGCCCGCACTGGTAGTCGTTGTTGCGGGGAAAGCGATCGGGTTCCGGCGTCCCGCTGTACCAGGTGCGGGCATTGATCTGTTTGAGGCCGTGCCAGTCGCCTAAGGCGACGTAGTCGAGCTGATCCAGCAACGCCGCATCGAGATTGAGGCGGTTGTTGGCGCTGGTGGGGTTGTCGTCGTCGGCATCGAGATCGGCTGCTGCGAAGCCATGCACCGAGCCATGGGCCAGCAGGATGCGAGGTTTCTCGCTTGGCAGCTCCTGCCACGCCAGCTGCCGCACCCAGTCGGTGGGATCGCTGTTGTCGCTGCGGCGCAGCAAGGGGCAGGGCAGCACCACGGCACCCTCCAGCTCCAGCGGTTGGCGCTCGAGCAGCACCTTCAGATTGGGCGCCCGCCGCTGTTGTTCGCTCACAAAGAAGGGCGACTGCCACACGCTGCCCGGTGCACCATGGTCGTGGTTGCCGGGGATCACCAACACAGGAATCGCCAGCTTGCCGATCGCCTGACACACGGCGGTCACGTCACTGCTGGTTGGTGTGGGTGCGTCGAACAGATCTCCGGCCACCACCAAAAACGCCGGCTGATAGCGAGGGATCAATGCACCGATCCGGCCGATGGCATCGATGCGCGCCTGCCGCAGTCGGGCCCGTTTGTCGGGATCGTGGACGCGGGCGTAGGGCTTGCCGATCTGCCAGTCGGCGCTGTGCAGAAAGGTGAGCATGCACGGAGGCTCCACTGCCTCCATTTCAGCGTGTCCGTCTGGTCTGCAGACTGATCCCACCCTCACCTAGCCCTGCGTGCCTGTCTTGATTGCCTGTTGGCGCCGGCTGGGCGCCGCGTTGCTGGCTGGTCTGGTTGCCCTGATGCTCTGGCCTGGGGTGGCCCTGGCCGATGGCGCTCAGTTGTTTGGGCAGCATTGCGCCGGCTGCCATGTGAATGGTGGCAACATCATTCGCCGCGGCAAAACCCTCAAGTTGGCTGCTCTGGAGCGCCAGGGTCTGGCGTCTGAACAGGCGATCGCTGCGATCGCGGCGGAGGGACGAGGCCAGATGAGCGGTTACGCAGCGGTGTTGGGCGAGCAGGGCAGCCAGGAGGTGGCGTCCTGGGTGTGGCAGCAGGCTCTGGCCAACTGGCCCCGCAGCTCAGAGGCGCAAGCGCAGCTGCAGATTGCCGGCTAAGCCATCCAGGCCCTGATCCTGAGACTGGGTGAGGTAGTCGATCGACGTTTCGATGCCGAACCGTTGGCTCAGGCGCCAGACCACACCACCGCCGAGCTGAATGGTGGTGTTGCCGTAGTTGGTGTTGAGGCTGACGCTGTCGTCGAACGTCACGCCATCGCGACCGGCAAAGGTGGTCCAGAAATTGGCACGCAGGAACGGTTGCAGCGCACGCCCCTCGTAGGCAAGACGCACGCCTGAGCGCAGCAGCGCTGCCCATGGGCTGTTGAACGTCATCGAGGCGATGCCGTCGTTGAAGCCGTTGATGGCACTGCCGGTGCCGATCAGCTGCAGTTGGGGCTGGAGTTGCCAGTTGTTGCCCAGCCGGATCGGATAGCCGGTTTCCAGCGAGAGGGTCCAGCCCCAGCCATTGGTGGTCTCGTTGATGGCGTCCAGCGATTGGGTGGCTACGTCGAAGAGGTTCATGCCAGCCACCGCATCCACATACCAGCCGCTGGGATCCACCAGGGTGCCGTAGACACTGAGGCCATACGACTGCATCTGGGTGGACCCCGAGCGGTTGCCATCGGTGGCATAGGTGAATCCCTGCACCGATCCGGCTGCGTTGCCGAAGTTGAACATCGCCCCCCAACGGCGACTACCGCCGGAGCCCGTGGGCTTGATGCCGAGATCCACCCCGAGGTTCACCGCGGTGAGGGTGCCGTTGAACTGCGGTTGGCTGCTGCCGCTCCAGTTCTGATTCCAACCGGACACCGCCACCCGGCTCCACACCTGTTGCTCTGTCGCCACCCCAAGGGCTCCCTGATCACCCCGGCGGTCGTGGAAGGTGCTCAGATTGAAGACGTTGATGTCGCGGCCCAGCGCAGGCAGCAGCGCATACACCGGCGTTTCATAGCGGTAGATCGGCATCGGCTCGCCTCCAGAGCTGAGGCCGTTGTTTGGAAGTTCCGGTGCTCCGGCCGGTGGGGCGGCCAGTTCAGGTGTGGGCGTTTCCGGTTCAGGTGTGGGCGAAGGGGATGGTGTCGGCTCCGGTGTTGGAGTCATGGGCGTGGGGAGGCTTGAGCGCAGGTACCAGCTGTTGCCCGTGCCGCTGCTCACGCCTCCTTTGTAGAGGTAATACTCGTAAGCGCCGGCCCTCACCCGTTGCTGGAGGCGAAAGGCATCACTGGTGCTTGTGGCCCCAGCACTGGCCTGCACCAGCAGAATCCCATCCGCCACGGTCTGCCCACCGGCTCCTCCGGCGTTGGTCACTGCCAACTGACTGTTGCCACTGATGAGACCGCCGTTCACGATCAGGCGATCCGTGGCTGAGTTGTCATCACCCAGCACGGTCTGCAGTGACAGCAGGCCGTTGTTGCCGCTGTAGTTGCCGTTGATCGTGAGGCGATGGTTGGGACTGCCGGTGGCCAGGTTGATGGTTCCCGCATTGCTCACCGTGGCCAGAGCTGAGCTGACTGCTGGGCCGATGCTCATGCTGCTCACTCCGCTCGTGGCCTCGAGGCTGCTGCTGCTGTCGAGGCTGAGGGTGCCCGTGCTGCTGCCGCTGTCCCCCAGGTTGAGGTCGCTATCGAGGTTGAATTGCGAGCCGTTGGTCAGCTGAATGCTCTCCCATTCCGTGAACCGGCTGATGCGGCTGGCCTGGGTGTTGTCGAGGGTGATCGTGTCGTTGCCAAGCCCGCCTTGGAAACCGGCGGTGTTCTCGATCTGACTGGCCAGATTGCGAAGGGTGGCCACGTCGTCGTCCGGTCCCAGATCAATCAGGCCCAACACCACGCCATTGTTTTGCCAGAGGAAGGTGTCGTTACCGGTGCTCATCCGCACCTCGCCATTCACCTGGCCACCGGTGATGGTCACACGGTCGGTGCCTCCACTCACGCTGATATTGCCGCCGATCTGTCCAGCGGATAGTTCAATCGTGTCATGGCCAAATCCCGTTACCAGATTGCCGTCAATGTTCCCGCCCGTCATCGTGAAGATGTTGTTGTCGAGCTTCATATCCACCCGTCCGATGCGTCCGCCGCTGAACGTGGCGACATCTCCGTCTTCAAAGGCGCCGATGATCTGACCACCGCTCATCGTGAAGGTGTCGCGGCCATCGCCCTGCGCCAGAGAGCGGAGTACCCCGCCGGTCATCGTGAAATCGTCGATGCCGTTCCCCTGGTTGAGGGGTGCACTCACGGTGCCGCCGGTCATGGTGAAGCTGTCGGCACCTGCGCTGCTGGTGATCGAGCCGGCACTGATGTCGCCGCTGTTGGCGAAGCTGCCGGGGCTGTTGATGTTCAGTTGGCCGCTCCCAAGGCTGATGTTGCCGTCGTTGCTGACGGTGGCGAATGTGCTGAGGGAACTTCCAATCTCCAGCGTTGCATTGCTGCCACTGAGCGGCGCCAGGCTGCTGCTGGTGTGGAGCGTCAGTTGCGAAAGCCCGCTGCCGTTGTTGATGGTGAGTGTTTGGCTCCCCGTTGTGTTCAGCTGAACAACACTTCCATTTCCCATCACCAGGCTGTTCACCGTGGCCGGCAGCGCAATGGTGCAGGTGGCGCCTGCGGCCACGGTGATGCTGCTGCCACTCACCGTGCAGGCGCCTTGGGCCTTCAGTGGTGCCTGATGCAGCCCAAGACTGCCTCCAATCAGCAGCAGTCCAGCTAGAAGACGTCGAGAGAGGCGCACTGGGCCCAACCACTGCTGGCGGGAAAGCTAGAGGTGCGATCGCGAATGTCTACTGATCCGTCGCGATTCAACGGTGATCAGCAACCCGCGGCAGTTCAATCATTGCGTGAACAGCAAAACTCGGCGCATTGGATCGGGTCGCTCATGCATGCTGCCGGCCTCGGCGTGCTGCGTTGGTGTCAGAACGCCTGGATCCAAGGGTGGATCTCCACGGCCGTCCAGATGCCCTCGCGCCAGTAGACGTCGCTCTTCACCAAGGTCTCCACCTGCTGCTGGCTCTCCGCTTCGAAGATTCCGAACACATGGCTGCTCGTTTCTGTGGGCCCCAAGGTGATCAGGCTGCCGTCCTGTTGGAGTTCTGCCAGCCGGCTCAAGTGCTCCTCCCGGTAGGGGGTGCGCAACTCCAGAGCGTTGTCGCAGTAGGTGCCCCAGAGAACGAAACGCATCGCCGGATCAAGCTGTGGGCCGCAACCTACAACCAACCGGCGGCGAAGATCGGCTGGGGGATACGGGAGGGGAAGAGGATCGGCCGACCATCGGCTTTGGCGCCGGCTGCATCACTCCAGCGCACCTTGCAATGGAAGCTGTTGCCATTGGCGCTGTTGCTCATGCGATAGCGAAATTCCTGCACCACGGCCTTCTCCGGCATCAGGTATTGGGCCTGGTTGCAGGCATCCACCTCGGAGATGGCCGAGCTGAATTCGCTCCAGCCGGCCTGGGCTGCCGTGGGGGCGAGGGTTATGCCACCAAGAAGCAGGACAGCGCTGAGCGGAACGCGGAGATTCATGAGGCGCTGCTCACAATCAGATGCCCCGATTCTGACGGCTTCGACAAGGGTTAGCGGCTGATGCGTCCCCAGCGCCCCATCAAGGGCCAGCGCACCAGCAGCTGTTGGTTGCCCGCGTCGGGCCACAGCTGGCGCAGCTCGGCATCGAGTGGTTTCAGTGGGTCAACGCCCTGTTGCCTGGCGCGTTCCACGGCCGACCACGTGCCCACATAGCCCAGCAGATCGGCCAGGTTCCACTGCCGCTCGATCCAGAGTTGATCGGGGAAGGCCCATTCCTCACCCGGAAACGGCAGGCCTTGGTAGCTCCGGTCGACCCATTGACGCTCCGGCGGCCACCAGGGTTCCAGGGCGGTGCCATAGAAGTGATCGAGGCGGTTCTGCAGCTCTGCCGCTGCCAGCTGCAGCGGCAGGTAGCCGATCCAGGCCAGGACGGCCCCCGCCCTGGCCACGCGGCGCACCTCGGCGTTGAAGGCCTCGCCAGCAAACCAGTGGACGGCCGCTGCCACCAAGACGCCATCGACGCTGGCCGGGGGCAACCCACTGGCCGTGGCGGGGGCCTGTTGGTAGCGGATGCGGGGGTGGGGGGGAGCCTGTTTCAGCTGTTCGGCACTGGCATCGCTGGCCAGCACCTGCTCGAAGTGGTCGCTCAGCGCCAGGGAGGCCTGACCACTACCGCAGCCGCAATCCCAGACGCTGCCTTGCGCGGGGCAGCGGGCGGCGAATGCGGAGAAGAACGATTCGGGATAGCTGGGGCGGTGTAAGGCATAGGCCCGCGACACCGCTCCGAACAGCGCCGCAGCCTGATCAGTCATCGAGTGCTGAACGGAGCTGCCGGCAGAAGGCCCCGGCCGCAGCGGCCACATCAGCCTGCTGGGCATGGGCTTCGGCCATCACCTTCACCAGCGCACTGCCAACGATGGCGCCATCGGCGCCCCAGTCGCGCACCTGACGGGCCTGCTCGGGGCCGGAAATGCCGAAGCCCACCGCCACGGGGGTCGACCCCATGCCTTTGAGCTGCTTCACCAGAACGGCCACGCGCCCCTCGAGACTGGTGCGAACCCCTGTCACCCCTGTCACGCTCACCAGGTAGGTGAAGCCGCGGCTGGCGGCTGCAATCCGTTCCATCCGATCCGCTGGGGTGGTTGGAGCCACCAGCAGCACGAGGTCCAAGCCATGGCTGGCGGCAATGCCGGAGAGCTTTTCAGCCTCCTCCAGAGGCAGGTCAGGAACCACCAGACCAGCGGCTCCGGCAGCGGCAGCGGCCTGGCAGAACGCATCCATGCCCCGGTTCAGCAGCGGATTGCTGTAGGTGAACAGGATCACCGGAATGGTGAGCTCGCCGCGCAGGCCCGTGAGCATCTCCAGCACCTTGCCCGGCGTGGTGCCGGCATCCAGGGCCCGGCTGGCGGCGGCCTGAATGACCGGTCCATCGGCCAGGGGGTCGCTATACGGGATGCCCAACTCGATCATGTCGGCGCCGGCTTCCTGCAAGGCCAGCAGGGTGGCGCGGGTGATCGTCAGCTCGGCGTCGCCCGCCATCAGGAAGGGCATCAAGGCACAGCGCCCCTGCTGCTGCAGTTGGCTGAAACGCTGCTGGATGGGGGTGCTGAGGGTCACGGCAGCGCAGGATCTGACCGTGAGCCTATGGGGTCACAGACGCGGGACTTTCAGGACGCGTTGTCGTTGTTCAGCTGGCCGAGCTCGCGCAGCAGCTTCTCCTGTTCTTCCGGACTCAGCGCGTCGAAGCGTTGTTGCAGCTCTTCGTCGGTGGCGGCCTCGTAGGCCGAGCGGTAGCGGCGCCGCTGCTCCATGTAGGTCATGTTCCCGGTCACCACCCGAAACAGATAGGAGCCCGTCCATACCAGCACCACAGCCACCAACACGCCCTGAGCGGCGATGCCAGCTGAGAAACCTTCGAAGCCAGCGGCTTGGAAGCCCCAGTAACCCAGGCCCCCGAGCGCAAAGATCGCGAGTCCCGCCAGCAGAGCCTTGCCGCGGGTGATACCAGAACCCATCAAACCTGCCCTTGACCCTGCAGGCGCAGATTCACGAAGGGAGCCAACACGATCAAGCCAGGGAAGAACAGAAACACCAGCCCGTAGACGGCTGTGCGCTCGATCTTGCCCATCACGGTCCAGCGCTTGGTCATCCAGGCCATCAGTGCCGCTGGAACCACAAGCAGATAGGCACCGCCCAGAGCCAGGTAGGCCCCGATCACCAGCAGCGTTTCGCTCGAGAGTGAGCTGAGAAACCCAGGCAGGGGCACGGCAGCAAGGCGGTTGCAATTCAAATCTAGGATGGAAGCCTGGCCGCAGGGTTTGCACCCGGCGCCCGGGAGCATGGCGGAATTGGTAGACGCAGCGGACTTAAAATCCGCAGA
>VFQS010000759.1_pt1 | contig 33384 bp, 37 predicted proteins | sample 3512361 | NCBI WGS metagenome assembly VFQS01 (sample SAMN10412375, study PRJNA504923) | tailings metagenome | isolation source: Relicate 1 Philex TSF3 active mining | place: Philippines
GTTGAAGCTTCAGCGCGGGCTGCAGCGTCGCCCCGTTCGATCCGGTTGGCCAGGGACCGCAGCGGTTTGGCCAGCTCGAACAGCACCGCCAGGGCTGCGGAGGTGTTGAGGTCGTCGTCCATGGCCGCGGCGAAGCGCTGGCGGGCTGCGGCGAGCGGCGCTGATCGCTCGGGTGCTGATGCGCTGCCGCTGCCTGAGCTGTTCGTGCCCATCAGGGCCAGGGCGGCGTTGAGGCCTTTCCAGCCGGTGGCCGCGGCGTCGAGCGCTTCGGCGGTGAAGTCGAGCGGTTTGCGGTAGTGGGCCTGCAGGGTGAACAGGCGCAGTGTCATCGGCGACACGCCCGAATCCAGCAGGGCGCGGATGGTGGTGAAGTTGCCGAGCGATTTGCTCATCTTCTGGCCGCCCACGTTCACCATGCCGTTGTGCAGCCAGTAGTGGGCCAGCTCTTGGCCGGTGGCGGCTTCCGACTGGGCGATTTCGTTTTCGTGGTGCGGGAACACCAGATCGGCGCCGCCGAGGTGGATGTCGATCGTGTCGCCGAGCTCCTCGCGCACCATCGCTGAGCATTCGATGTGCCAGCCCGGCCGGCCCTGGCCCCAGGGTGAGGGGAAGCTGGGCTCGCCGGGCTTGGCACCTTTCCAGAGGGCGAAATCGAAGGGGTGCTGTTTGCGGGCTTCTTCTTCGGAGGCCACGCGGCCTCCAGCGTTGTCTTGTTGCTGCTCGAGGTTGCGGCCGCTGAGCTTGCCGTAGCCGGCGTGCTTCATCACGGCGAAATACACATCGCCATCGGCGGAATAGGCAGCGCCTTTGGCCTCCAGTTCGCTGATCAGGGCCCGGATCGCATCGAGGCTGCGGGTGGCCCGCGGCATGCGGTCCGCCGGCAGGATGTTGAGGCGCGTCATGTCGGCCACGAAGGCCTCGATGTTGCGCTCGCTCACCGCCTCCATCGAGCTGCCTTCTTCAGCGGCGCGGTTGAGGATCTTGTCGTCGATGTCGGTGTAGTTCTGCACGAACGTCACCGCGTAGCCGCTCCAGCGCAGGTAGCGGCGCAGCACATCCCAGGCGATGTAGCTGCGGGCGTGGCCGAGGTGGCAAAGGTCGTACACCGTGACCCCGCAGCAGTAGATGCTCACCTTGCCGGGCTCGATCGGCTGGAAGGCCTCCACGCGGCGCGTGAGGGTGTTGGTGAGCCGCAGGGTCACAAGAAGACAGGGTGCGTGGTCTACGGCAGAGCGTAGCGATCGCACCCTTTGGGGCTAAATACAGGAGTTAGTTATTGAAGCCGCCGTTGCCACCAGCGTAGCCGACAGACGGTTTGTTTTTGCAATCATCTTTGTCTTTGCGGCATTTCTTGTCTTCTTTTTTCTTCTTCTCTTCTTTTTCTTTTTTCTCTTCTTTCTTCTCTTCTTTCTTTTTTTCTTCTTCTGCTTTCTTCTTCGCTGCTTCTTCTTGTTTCTTTGCTGCCTTGGTCTGCTTGGCCTGTTGGGCGGCGGTTTGTTCGGCCTGCTTGGCCGTTTCGACAGCGGCTTTCTCGTCTTGTTTGGCGGCTTTGGAAGCGGCTTTCTCAGTTTGCTTGGCCGCCTTGGCTGCGGCTTTTTCAGCCTGTTTGGCTGCCTTGGCGGCGGCCTTATCGGCTTTTTTGGCCGCCTTGGCAGTGGCCTTGTTGCTGGAGTTGCTCTGTTGGGCGGCTGCGGGCTGGCTCAGCACCAAATCCAAGCTCGGCGCGGCGCTGATGCTGAGGGCCCCAATCAGGGCCGCCGAACACAGGCGGGCTGGGGTAAGCACGAGAAGACCTTTAATATTGTTCGAAATCTACCGAAAATTTCTTTCTCCGCAACTCATGGCGAGCGCCGGTTTTGATTATTGAACAGTCTTGATTTGGGACCGGCGGGTCTTATTGGTGACTGGGTATTGCTTGTTCGCCTATTGGTGGCTGCTGTATTGGCGCGATGCCTGGTGATCGGGCTGCTCGGTTGGGGGGTTGGATCAACCGGTATGAGGGGCGCTCGACCGCGATATTTGCAGCGATCGCCCCCCAAGCTCTACTCCAGTGCTGGGATTAGAAGATGCCGGCGTTGCCACCGGCCTGCCCAACTGAAGGTTTGGGGCAATCGCCGACCTTGCGGCACCTCTTCTCCTCTTCTTTGCGCTGTTTCTCTGCGGCCTTCTCAGCTTTCTTGGCTGCCTTCTCTGCGGCCTTTTCCTCTTTTCTGCGCTGTTTCTCTGCAGCCTTCTCAGCTTTCTTGGCTGCCTTCTCTGCGGCCTTCTGAGCCTTGGCCGCCTCCTTCGCGGCTTTCTTGGCAGCCTTGTCGCTGGCGCTGCTCTGTTGCTGGGCAGCCACCGGCTGAGCCAGCATCAGATCAAGGGTGGGCGTGGCGCTGAGGCTGAGGCTGGTAGCCAGCAGGGCTGACAGAAGGTGGTTGCTTCGGCGCATCGGAAGGTCGTTAATGGTTTCTTTGCAATCTAGCGCCAGGTTGTTGGGAAGCGGCCAAGTTGGCTGCCAGGACTTTGAGCTCAGCGGTAGAGCTGGCGGCCGCCGAAGCGCAGGCGAAGCACGCCGATGGTGCCGTAGGGGTTTTCATCGAAGATATTCACGGCAGCGAGATCCAGGTAGAGCGGGGTGTCGCGGTTGGGCAGATAGGAGAGCAACAGGTTGGTGCCGCGCCCGCTGCGGCCGATGGAGGCTCCGAGGTTTGGGCTGATCTCCATGCCTAAGGCCAGGAAATAGCCGAGGTCGGGGCTTTGAAACTGATCGTTGATGGAGGCGAAGCGGTTGCCCCCGATGCCGGCGCTGAACTGCAGCAGCTGGGGAAAGTTCTGGTTGTTGGGGCGCAGCACTGTGGCGGCGGTGAGCACACCGAAGCCGTTGGCGTCGTCACGGCCGGTTTCGGTGCCGTAGGTGTAGAGCGAGAGCACACCACCACCGGCGGTGAACTGCCAGCGCGGGGTTTCGGCGAGCACGCGGCCGGCTCTGATGTCGAAGGAGCCGTTGGCGTTGAAGTTGTTGGTGCTGCCGATGTTCCAGTTGAGTTCCAGCGCTGCGAAACGGTCGGGATCACCGAGGCCAAGCCCGAAGTTCACGGAGCCATCCACCACTCCATCCCGCTGGTTGCCTGGTGTGGCCGCCGAGCCGCTCACGAAGCCTTCCTTCCATTGCAGGCGGTAGGCGGAGATCTGGGCACCGCCGATGTTGGGGGTGTAGTAGAAGGGGCGAAAGGGTGACGTGGTGATGAGCAACAGGCTGCCTGGCTCGGATTGCCGCGCTAGCTCCTGCTCCACATCGATTTCCTGACCGCTGGCTACGGATTCCCAGGCGAGGGCCAGCAGCTGGTTGATCCCCTCGCTGGGTTCGGGATCCAGCTGCCAATCGAGGCCGACTTGGCGGGTGCGCGTGGCGATGTCGGGCTTTGATCCCAGCTGAACGCTCTGCCAGGGTGTGGGGATCGGCGGTAGAGGTGGTATTGCCTCCCATTCCACGGCAGCGGCCGGCAGAAGCGAACTGCTGCAGAGCCATGCGATGAGCAGCGTGCGCTTGCGGCTCATGTGTCCAGCCAGCGCATCAGGCGCTGCTGCTGGCGTTTGAGAGTTTGGCGAAGCTCCTGGATTGCTCTGGCGGTTGTCTTGGCGTCGCCTTTGTCGTCTGAAGCTGATGTGCTGTCACCATCTGCATCGGCGTAATAGGCGTAGGCGGCGCGGGGATCGAGGCTGCTGCCGCTGGTGCCGTAGCCGTAGCCGTAGCCGTAGCCGTAGCCGTAGCCATAACCCCCGTAGCCATAGCCATAGCGGCCATAACCCCCGTAGCCGTAGCCGTAGCCGTAGGCGCCGCCGCGGCTGCGCTCTTCCTTCACGGCGTTGGTGACCACACCGAGCAGGCTGGCGCCGGAGCTGCGAATGCGGGCGGCGGCCTCTTTGGGCATGGAGCGATCCACGCGCTCGAGGCTCACCAGCAGGATCAGGCCGTCGATGTGTTGGGCGACCAGGGCGGCATCAGCCAGGCCGAGCACGGGCGGGGTGTCGTAGATCACAAGGTCGAACTGGCCGGAAGCGGCGAGCTCATGCACCAGCTCCTGCATGCGGCTGGAGCTGAGCAGGCGGGCAGGATCCGGGGGGCGGGTGCCGGCGGTGAGCACCGTCCAGTTGGGGTAGCCCTGCACCGTTTGCACCACCTTCTGCCAAGACAGCTCTGGGTTGCTGATCAGATTGCTCAGGCCGGTGATGTTGTTGAGGCCGAGGCGATGGTGGATCTGGGGTTTGCGCAGGTCGGCGTCGATGAGCAGCACGCGCTGGCCCATTTCGGAGATGGTTTTGGCCAGCAGCACGTTCACCAGGGTTTTGCCTTCCGCAGGCAGGGAGCTGGTGAGTGCCACCGAGCGCAGTTGCTGGTCGGAATTGAGGAAGCGCAGGCTGGTGAACAGGTTGCGGAAGGCTTCCTGATAGAAGAAGCGCTGGTAGCCGCTGAGGCGTTCCGGTTGTTCGGAGGTGGAGATAGAGGCTCCTGCAGAGGCCGCTGTAACAGCCGTGGCGCTTGGCTGAGCAGGCCCCTCAGCGGCTTCGGCCCCCTCGCTTGCACCGATGCTGCGATCCAGCTCCTGCAGTAGGAAGCGCTTGTTTTCACGCACGCCCTTGAAGAATGGCACGTGGGGGATGTGGCCGAGCAGGGCTTCACCAAGATCGAGTTTCACTTCCACCGGGTTGCGGAATACGTGATCGAGGCGATCACGCAACACACCAGCGGCGATGCCGGCGGCGGCTCCGAGCAGCAGGCCTTGGATCAACCCTTTCTTGAGGCTGGGCTCCTCCGGGTAGCCCTTCACCTGGGGGGGGGCAATCAGTTTCCAGGGGTCGGTGTTCTGGGCCTGCTCCAGCTGGAAGGTGGCGCGGGTGCTGAGGAAGCTTTTGAGGTTGTTCTGCGCCACATCGAGGCGCTTCTGCAAAGCGTTGTACTCCTTGATCAGGTTGGGCTGCTTGAGAAACTGCTGATCCAGCTGTTGCATCTGCGCGTTGAGGGCGCCGCTGCGGGTGGCGTTGAGGGCCAGGGCGGTATCCACGGCCTCGAGCTGCTGGCTGCGGCGCTGCTCGCCGAGGCGATTGCGCAGGCCTACGAGGTTTTGCACGCGCGGGGCATCACTGCGATACACGCTGCGCGCTTGGGCCAACTGCTGCTCAACGCTCTGGAGCTGATCGAGTAGATCGCTGCGAGCCTGCGTCACGCTCACTCCATCGGCGCTGGCAGCGGATCCCCCGGCGGAAGCAGTGCCGTTGTTTCCACTGCCACTGCTGAAGTTGGCAGCTGTGAGCCGGCCGGCGGCGATTTCCTGGCGCAACTTCAGCAGGCGGGTGCGCTCGGCCTGGGTTTGGCGCTGTTGCTGCAGCATGCCCAACGATTCCTGTTTGAGCACCTCGGCTTCCGCTTCGGGGGCGAGGAGGTTGTAGCGGCGGCGAAAGGCCGCCAGCTGGCCCTCGAGCTCGTTCACCTTGCGGGTGAGCAGCGGTTCTTGTTCATCGAGAAACACCAGGCCTTGAGCCAGCCGTTCGCGCTTCTGGTTGAGGGCAAAATCGATGTAAGCCTCACTGAGCGCTCGTAGGGCGAGCTGCAGCTCGGCCGGCTTGCCGCCCTGCACGGTGATCTGCAGCACACCAGGCACTTGGCCCGCCTGGCGGCGATCACCGGCCTGGCTGATCTGAAGAGCGTCGATCGGGGCGGCCGCTGCCCCCAGGCGCTGGCGAATCGGATCCAGCACCAGCGGGCTGGTGAGTGTTTGGATCAACGTGGGCACATCCACGCTGGTGCGGTTGCGAGCCAGGCTTTCCACTATGCCGCCGCCGAGGCTTGGATCGGCTGTGGCGCTACTGGATCCACCGGCACTGATCGGATCGGTGATCAGGATCTGGAAACCGCCTGAATAAACGGGGCTGGTGATGCGTTTCACCACCGTTGCAGCGAAGCTCACGCTGAACACGAGCCCACTCACCACGAGCACCAGGCGGCGACGACGCAAAATGGCCCGCCAGATGTCTTGCAGTTGGAAGCCGCCAGCCTCGGGTTCGGCAAGCTGCTGAATCCCGCCACCGATGGGTGCAGAGATGGTCGCGGGCAGCTGTGTCAACCGTGCAATGCACTAGGGCCTTCAAAGCTATCGGAATCCATGCACTGGTCAAGGAAAAACAGGTGTGGTTCGATAAGACTGATCGTGCGACTGTCTTGGTTGGTGTTGATCGCAAAGGTGACCGCATCACCAACGCCACAGCCCAGCGTGGTGACCCGTAGACCGCTGCGGCTCGCCTGGCTTGCGCTGTTCGCTGTTTGGAATGGCGCCTGGATAGCACCGGTGCTGGCCAGTGCCACTGGAGTGCCGGTGCAGCCTGCGGCCTCAACGATGGTTGCAGTTCCTCAGGATGATGCCTACGTGATCGGCCCCGGCGATGGACTCGAGCTGCGCTTCTTCGGCGCCACGGAACTCAGTGGCCCGATCGAGGTGCTGAGCGATGGCACCGCCAGCTTGCCGTTGATCGGCCCGGTTCGGCTGCAGGGCACAACGTTGCCCCAGGCCAGCCTTTGGCTGCAAGGGCTATATCGCAATCAGTTGCTCCAGCCTGAACTGCAGCTCAGTTTGGTGAAACCGCGGCCGTTGCGGGTGGCCCTGGTGGGGGAGGTGGAGCGGCCAGGGATCTATACCCTCACCACCAGTGAGGCCTCCCAAACCGAGGCGAAGGTGACGATCAGCGGTCTGCCCACGGTGGTGGATGCGATTCAGAAGGCCGGTGGGATCACTCCCCTGGCCAACCTGCGCCAGGTGGTGCTGCAGCGCCGCTTGCCAGGTGAACAGGTGCGCTACAAACGCGCCAAGTTGGATCTGCTGGCTTTGGTGCAGCAAGGTGATCAGCTGCAGAACCCGCTGTTGTTTGACGGCGACACCATTCGCATCGAGCGGGCACCGGAACCGGTGGCTGAAGCGATTGAGCTGGCTTCCACCACCCTCTCCCCGGATGCGATCACTGTGAATGTGGTGGGCGAGGTTGAGAGGCCGGGGCCTGTGAGCCTCAAGGCCAATACGCCCCTGGTACAGGCGGTGCTCGCGGCAGGTGGTCCGAAGGCGTGGCGAGCAAACCAAGGCAAAGTGGAGCTGGTACGCATCAACCGCAACGGCACGGCGACCCGCCAGAGCTATGCGCTGAATCTGAGCCAGGGAGCCAGCAACAGTAAAAACCCGCCGCTGCGGGACGCCGATACGGTGTACGTCCGCCGCAGCGGCCTGGCTGTGGCTAGTGATGGGATCACGGCGATTGGCCAACCGCTCACGAGCCTGGCTAGCATCCTGGCCTTGCTTCAGCTGGTGAACAACAACAACTGATCCGAATGGCGGGGCTCGAGCGGTTTCGGATCAGTTGGGTGCTTGTTGGCGAGCTGGCTGTGGGGCCGGCGCCGCGGGCCGAGCGCCATCTTGATCGGCTCGAAGCGGAGGGGGTGAAGGCGGTGCTGAGCCTGTGCAGCGCAGATGAAGCGCTGTTGCCGGATGGCGTGGAGCAGCGCTTCATCCATCAGCGGGTGTTGCTTCCAGACCATCGCGCGGGTCGCCTGCCTCAGCTGCAGGAATTGCAGCTGGCCTTGGCCGCTCTGGCGGAGCTGCAGCAGCAGGGCCCGGTGTATGTGCATTGTGTGGCGGCGATGGAACGCTCGCCCCTGCTGTGCCTGGCCTGGCTGGTAAGCCGCCATGGCCTCGAGCCCTTGGCGGCTTTGGACTACTTAATGCAGGTGCACCCCGGCACCAACCCTTTGGCAGGCCAGCTTCAGTTGTTGAGTGCTCTAAAGGTGTAAGCGCATTTACGTCTGACGGCCACTAGGTCTATGTAACAAGCGCATGGGTCCGTTGGGAATCAATCCCTTCAAAGCCGTTCGCTTTCCACGGACCCCAGAAGCGTGCGATCATATTGACTGCAAGTTTGAGGCGATCGAGCATAGTCTCTCGCCCAGCTTGCTGGGATCGTAGATTTGGTGTGATTAGCTGCCAAATCCGAGAGTCTTTCATTCATTAATTGGTTTTGATTCCACCTACTCCAGCCAAGACAGCCTTAATCACTGGCATCACCGGTCAAGACGGCTCTTATCTGGCCGAGTTACTCCTGGAGAAGGGCTACGAGGTGCATGGAATCAAGCGCCGCTCCAGCACCTTCAACACCAGTCGGATTGATCACCTCTACCAGGATCCCCATGAGCAGGATCCGCGCCTGGTCCTGCACTACGGCGATCTCACTGACAGCAGCAATCTCACCCGGATCATTCAGCAGGTGCAGCCAGATGAGATCTACAACCTTGGTGCCCAGAGCCATGTGGCGGTGAGCTTCGAGGCGCCCGAATACACGGCCAATGCCGATGGTCTCGGCACCCTGCGCGTCCTGGAGGCTGTGCGCATGCTCGGCCTCACCGCCAAAACACGCATCTATCAGGCCAGTACCTCAGAGCTCTACGGCCTGGTGCAGGAGATTCCCCAGCGCGAAACAACGCCCTTCTATCCCCGCAGCCCTTACGGGGTGGCCAAGCTCTATGCCTACTGGATCACGGTGAACTACCGCGAGGCCTACGGCATGTATGCCTGCAACGGCATCTTGTTCAACCACGAGAGCCCGCGCCGCGGTGAAACCTTTGTGACCCGCAAAATCACCCGCGGCCTTGCTCGCATCGCTGAAGGGCTCGATGACTGTCTTTTTATGGGCAACCTCGATTCCCTGCGCGATTGGGGTCACGCCAGGGACTATGTGGAAATGCAGTGGCTGATGCTGCAGCAGGAGGCCCCGGAAGATTTCGTGATCGCCACGGGCCGGCAGGAATCGGTGCGGCGCTTCATCGAGCTGGCGGCGCAACAGCTTGGCTGGGGTGGCCTCCACTGGCAAGGCAGCGGCCTGGAGGAAACCGGCCAGCGCATTGATACAGGCGCCACGGTGGTGCGCATTGATCCTCGCTACTTCCGGCCGGCCGAGGTGGACACGTTGCTTGGCGATCCCAGCCAAGCCCACCAAAAGCTGGGCTGGCACCCCAGCACCACGCTGGAGGAGCTGGTGGCGGAGATGGTGACCCACGATCTCGATCAAGCCCGCCAAGAAGCCATCCTGCGCCGTGAGGGGTTTGCCGTGGTGGGTAGCCGCGAATGAGCGCTCTGATCACAGCATCCGATCGGATCCTGATCGCGGGGGGGCGAGGCATGGCCGGGAGTGCCATCACCCGTGCGCTGCAGCGCAGCGGCTATAACCAGCTGCACACCCCTAGCCGGCAGGAGCTCGATCTGCTCGATGGAGCGGCGGTGCAACGCTGGTTCGCCGAGCAGCAGCCCACGGTGGTGGTGCTAGCAGCGGCGAAGGTGGGCGGCATCCACGCCAACAACCGTTATCCAGCGGATTTTTTGCTGGATAACCTCAAGATTCAAACAACGATCATCGAAACAGCCTGGCGCAGCGGTGTGCGGCGCTTGCTGTTTTTGGGCAGCAGTTGCATCTACCCAAAGTTTGCTCATCAGCCGATTAGGGAAGAAGCGCTAATGAGCGGGCCGCTCGAGCCCACCAACGAGTGGTATGCGATCGCCAAAATCACGGGGATCAAACTCTGCCAAGCACTGCGGCTGCAGCATGGCTTTGACGCGATCAGCTTGATGCCCACCAATCTGTATGGGCCAGGTGATAACTATCACCCTGAAAATAGCCATGTGCTGCCTGCTTTGATTCGCCGTTTTCATGAGGCGGCAGAAGCCCACACACCGAGCGTGAGCTGCTGGGGCACGGGCACACCGCGGCGCGAATTTCTGCACGCCGATGATCTAGGCGAAGCCTGTGTGTTTGTGTTGGAGCGTTGGATGCCAGGGCCTGAGGATCCGCCGTTTTTAAACGTGGGCACCGGCGTGGATCTGTCGATCCGCGAACTCACGGAAGCGGTGGCTTCAGCCACAGGCTTTCAGGGCCACATCGATTGGGATGCGAGCAAGCCTGATGGCACCCCGCGCAAGCTGCTAGATGTGAGCCGGCTCGCTGACCTCGGCTGGAGCGCCCGCATACCCCTCACCCAAGGCTTGGTGAGCACCGTGGCGGAGTTCCGCGCTGAGCTCAGCCAGCAGACGGTGCGGCTCTGATCCTGTCGCGATGTCTTTGATCCTCGTCACCGGCGGCGCCGGCTACATCGGTAGCCATGCCGTTCGAGCGCTTCAGCGAGCAGGCTTCCGGCCTGTGGTGCTCGACAACCTTGTGTATGGCCACCGCCGCATTGCCGAGCAGGTGTTGCAGGTGCCGCTGGTGGCGGCTCAGCTCGGGGATCGCCCCCTCCTCGATCAGCTGCTCAGCGGTCGCCATCCGATCTGCGGCGGTGAGCCGATAGCCGCGGTTCTGCACTTCGCTGCCTACGCCTACGTGGGCGAGAGCGTTCAGGATCCCGCTAAGTACTACCGCAACAACCTGGGCGACACGCTCACCCTGGTGGAAGCGCTGTTAGCGGAAGGCCAACGTCGCCAAACAACCCCGCCCCCGTTGGTGTTCTCCAGCACCTGCACCACCTATGGCATCCCCGAGCCCGATCAGCTCCCGATCGCGGAAACCTGCCCGCAGCGCCCCATCAACCCCTACGGCCGCAGCAAGTGGATGGTGGAGCAGCTGCTGGCGGATGTGGGTGTTGCCTATGGGCTGAGCAGCATGATCTTTCGCTACTTCAATGCGGCTGGCGCTGATCCTGCCGGTGATCTGGGAGAACACCACACCCCTGAAACCCATTTAATTCCGCTTGTTCTGGATGCCATGGCCGGCCGCAGCCCCTACCTCCAGATCTTTGGCGACGACTACGCCACGCCCGACGGCACCTGCATTCGCGACTACGTCCACGTGGCTGATCTGGCCGATGCCCATGTGCTCGGATTGCAAAAGCTGTTGGAGGAGGGCGGCCAAGATGTGTTCAATCTCGGCAACGGCTCCGGTTCTTCCGTGCTGCAGGTGATCGATGCCGCCAAGGCTGTCACTGGTCGTGGCCTCCTCGCCCATGTGGCACCACGCCGCCCGGGTGATCCGCCGGTACTGGTGGCCACCGCTGAGAAGGCCCAGCGTGAGCTGGGCTGGCAGCCGCGCTATCCAGACCTGCGCACGATGTTGGAGCACGCCTGGGCCTGGCACCAAAACCTCCCTGCCAATTGATGCCCGCTTCCCTCACCCGCAACTTGATCACCGGTGGCGCCGGCTTCCTTGGCTCTCACCTGGTGGACCGGCTCATGCAGGCCGGTGAAGAGGTGATCTGCCTCGACAACTACTTCACCGGCCGAAAGGCCAACATCGCTCAGTGGATCGGCCATCCTCGGTTTGAGCTGATCCGCCACGACGTCACCGAACCAATCCGGCTGGAGGTGGACCGGATCTGGCACCTGGCTTGCCCTGCCTCGCCGATGCATTACCAGTTCAATCCAATCAAAACCGCCAAAACCAGTTTCCTCGGCACCTACAACATGCTCGGCCTGGCCAGGCGGGTGGGTGCCCGGCTGCTGCTGGCGAGCACTAGTGAGGTGTACGGGGATCCGGAGGTCCACCCCCAGCCAGAGAGCTACCGCGGCTGCGTGAACACGATCGGCCCGCGCAGCTGTTACGACGAAGGCAAGCGCATCTCAGAAACGCTTTGTTTCGACTACCGGCGCTTACACGGTACCGACATTCGGGTGGCGCGGATCTTCAACACCTACGGGCCGCGGATGCTGCCAGATGACGGCCGGGTGGTGAGCAACTTCATCGTGCAGGCGCTCAAGGGCCAGCCGCTCACTTTGTATGGCACGGGCAGCCAAACCCGCTCGTTTTGTTATGTGGACGATCTGGTGGAGGGCCTGATCCGGCTGATGAACGGGGGGCACACCGGGCCGATCAACCTTGGCAACCCGGGCGAATTCACGATCCGCCATCTGGCGGAACTGGTGCGAGCGCGGATCAACCCGGAGCTGGCGCTGGTGGAGCAACCGCTGCCGGCGGATGATCCTCTGCTACGGCAACCGGTGATCGCGTTGGCGCAGCAGGAGCTCGGCTGGCAGCCCACGGTGCCGCTGGAGCAGGGCCTAGAACCCACGATCGCCTACTTCCGCGAGGCGCTCAGCGCATGAGTGCTCCGACCACGTCCATCTGTTGCATCGGCGCCGGCTATGTGGGCGGGCCCACGATGGCGGTGATTGCCGATCGCTGTCCTGCCACTCAGGTGACGGTGGTGGATCTCAACGCCGAGCGGATTGCCGCCTGGAACGATGCCGATCTCAGTCAGCTGCCGGTGTACGAGCCAGGGCTGGATGCGGTGGTCGGCCGCGCCCGCGGCCGCAACTTGCATTTCTCCACCGCCGTGGAGGAGGCGATCGCCGCCGCCGAGATGGTGTTCATCTCGGTGAACACCCCCACCAAGACCAAGGGCCTGGGCGCCGGCCAGGCCAGTGACCTCAAGTGGGTGGAGGCCAGTGCCCGCACCGTTGCCAAGGCGGCCCAGGGGCACACGATCGTGGTGGAAAAGAGCACCCTGCCGGTGCGCACCGCCGCCGTGATCCAGGAGATCCTCGCCTCGGCCGAGGGCGGCAAGACCTTCTCGGTTCTCTCAAATCCCGAGTTCCTGGCCGAGGGCACCGCTATCCCCGATCTGGAGGCGCCCGATCGGGTGCTGATTGGCGGCGACGACCCCGCGGCCATCGCGGCCCTCGCATCGATCTACGGCCAGTGGGTGCCGGCTGAGCGCATCCTCACCACCAACCTCTGGAGCAGTGAGCTGAGCAAGCTCACCGCCAATGCCGTTCTGGCGCAGCGGATCAGCTCGATTAACGGCATCGCTGCCCTCTGCGAAGCAACGGGCGCTGATGTGCGTGATGTGGCCAAGGCGATCGGTGCTGACAGCCGCATTGGCTCCAAGTTTCTGCAGGCGGGGCCGGGCTTTGGCGGGAGCTGCTTCCAGAAAGACGTCCTCAATCTGGTGTACCTCTGCCGCCACTACGGCCTCAAGGAGGTGGCGGCCTACTGGGAGCAGGTGGTAGCGCTCAACATCTGGCAGCAGCAGCGCATCGCGCAGCTGGTGATCACCAAGCTGTTCGGCACGGTGAACGGCAAGCGCATTGGCGTGCTCGGCTTTGCGTTTAAAGCGGATACCAACGACACGCGCGAGTCGCCGGCGATCCGCATCTGCCGCGACCTGTTGGAGGAGGGGGCGATCCTGCAGATCCTCGATCCCAAGGTGAGCGAACGCCAGATCGCGCTTGCTCTCGATCACGGCCATGCGGCCGGCGATGGCAGCTGGCAGCAGGTGGCGGATGTGCACCAAGCTGCTAGCGGTGCCGACGCCCTGCTGCTTCTCACGGAGTGGCAGGCCTTTGCTAAGATCGACTGGCCGGCGGTGGCGGCGCTGATGCGGCAGCCGGCGTGGCTGTTTGATGCCCGCGCCAAGGCCGATGCTGCCGCCGCTCGGGCCGCAGGGCTGAGTGTGTGGAAAGTGGGGGATGGTTGAGGCATGTTTAGGAGCTGATGCCCTGCACGCTCACCATCTCCACCGAGCTGCTGGAGGCTGGAGCCACGCAGCCATCGCTGGCGAAGCCTTCCAGATCGAACTGGATGGCAGCACGGATCTCCTCAGCACGGCCTCGCGGCTGGAGGCATCCGCCACACAGCCCGGCAGATCGGGCACGTAGGCCGAAAAGCCGTTGCCGGCCGGTTCAATCACCACGGCGTAAGTCTTGGTCGTAGCAGGAGAACTCCAGACGGCTTCTCAATGCTGCGCAGAGTGCCGGTCGCGAGTTCAGCACTGGGCTTTCCAGCAACCGTAACCCTGCTGGGCCGGATCCGATGCTTGAACTGGGGATGGCTTCCGCGCGTGTCCACCAAGAACCAGTCGGCCGCCTCAAGTTGTTTGATCACCACACCAACCTTCACCGCATTCGCCTATTCAGCCTTCTAGCCAGCGCAACACAGGAGCTCCCTTGGGGGCATCAGTGAAACCACGGCTTGCAGACATCACCCTGATCTGAAGGACTTTCCCCAAAACCGCCAGCCCCCCAGCCCGAAGCAACCACTTAGCCGCCGCCCGCCGTCGAGTACCCGGCCCCACTAGCCCCCTCACGACCTACAGCTCCACCCCACCAGCTCCCTGATGCCCACCGCCACCCGCTCCCGCGGCCCAGCCAGCCAATGGCTGGTGCTCGAGCCCAACCGGATCGAGAAGCAGTATTGGAAGGATCTGTGGCGTTACCGGGAGCTGTTCGCGATCCTGGCCTGGCGCGACATCACCGTGCGCTACAAACAGACCTTCATCGGTGTGGCCTGGGCGCTGATCCGCCCTTTCCTCACGATGGTTGTGTTCACAGTGATCTTTGGCCGGCTGGCCAAGTTGCCCACTGAAGCGGATGCGCCCTACGCCATCTTGGTCTTTGCAGCGATGCTGCCTTGGCAGTTTTTCAGCACGGCCCTGAGCAGCTGCTCCGACAGCCTGATAACTAACAGTAACCTGCTCACCAAGGTCTATTTCCCGCGGCTGATCGTGCCGGCCTCAGCAGTGATCACCAGCTTCGTGGATTTCCTGATCTCGTTTGTGATCCTGGCGGGGTTGATGGTGTGGTTCCAGTGGTGGCCCAGCTGGCGACTGCTCACCCTGCCCCTGTGGGTGGCGGTGGCGTTTGCGGCCAGCATGGGCGCCGGGCTCTGGCTGGCCAGCCTCAACGTGCAATACCGCGACTTTCGCTATGTGGTGCCGTTTCTGGTGCAGTTCGGCCTCTATGTGAGCCCGGTGGGCTTCTCCAGCGCCATCGTGCCGGCCAAGTGGCAGCTGCTCTATGCCCTTAACCCAATGGTGGGGGTGATTGAAGGCTTCCGCTGGGCGATCGTCGGTCGGGGAGCCTTCATCAACCCACTGGGCTTCTGGCTGTCGATGGCAATCGTGGCGCTTCTGCTGGTCACCGGGATTCGCCAGTTCCGGCGGATGGAGAAGCGCTTTGCGGATGTGATCTGACCAGACCCACCCAGACCGCCTTAGCGCTTTTGCTCGAAATCCCTAAGAACTGTGTATGTGCATGAAGCCTGACATGGCCGTGCGGGAGCTCGGGACGCCTCAGCTGAGGATACGCGCCTGATTGCCGAGGCCTGCCTGCGGGCAGCCTCTGAGGTGGGCACGACTAAAGAGGAGTTGGTGCCGATCGTGGGGCGGCACCGCACCTGCCTGGAGCGCAGCGGCCTGCTGCCGCAGAGCAAGGAGGGGCAGCTGGGGCTGTTGTTTCTGCGGGTGATGCGCAGCCTCGATGCCCTGATGGGCTCCGATCCGGAGCTGATGCGCCACTGGCTGGTGCAGCCCAACCACCATCTTGGCGAGCAGGCGCCCTTGGCGAGCAGGCGCCACGTCAGTTGCTGGCCTCGGTAGAAGGCCTGGCTCGGGTGGCGGCCTATCTCGATGCCACGCGTGCTTGAAGCCCATCTCCAGCCACTGGCGGGCGCGGTGGTGCTCATTATCGACCGCCAGGCCTACCAGCCCAGTGAGCGCTGGACTGATTCGCTGCAGGATCAGGCCCGGCTGGAGGCCCTGATCGACACGGCGAAGAAACCGGCCCCGGCGGGGCAGCACCGGCTGCTCACCAGCCCCTTTCGCTATCAGACCTTGCGCAGCGGTTCCCGTTTCACAGCAGCAGGCCAGCGGAAGCTGTTCGACGGCGCCAGGGGCCTGGGCTCGGTGTTGGCCTAGCGGGCCTTCCATGCCCTCCTGTTTCTGGAGGGTTCACCCCCAGAGCCTATTAGAAGTCCGTCCCAGTCCCCACCAGCGAACCCTGGCCGCTGAGGATCGAGACGATCGCCAGCAGCATCCACCATTGGGGAAAGCGGATACTCCGCCGCATCCGGCAACCGGGCAGTGCCTTGAGGAAGCTGATCAGATCGCTTGCGGCAGCTGGCGAGGCGCGGGCTGGGAGGCCAAGGGACAGGAGCGGTGCCCGCGCAAAGCACCGTAGGCGCGGCGCCCCAGCCCGACCTACTGGGACGGACTTCTAATAGGCTCTGTACCCCGATCCTCGGCATCAGCTGCTGCAGCTGCGGGCCAGAAGGCACCACCGCAGCCTTAGCCAGCAGGCGCTGAGCGATCTGCAGCAGGTGTGTGGGGGAGAATCCCGTGAGTTGCACCGGCAGGCACTTGCGGATTTCCAGGCGCTGGCCGATGAGCGGGGCAGGCAGCGCTTCGATCCGGCACTTGAGGACCTGATCCGTCACGACAGGGCCCGCTGAGATGGCCAGCCCTGTGCTCGATGCCTCTGCTGTGGTGCGGATCATTGAAGGTGCTGAGCCATCCACCCCGTTCCAGGAGTCTGTGCTGCAAGCCGATCTGGTGCTGGCGTCGTAGCTGATGCTCACCGAGGTGGCCAATGCCCTCTGGCGGCTGCAGCGCGGGGGCCAGCTGGAGGCCAATGAGCTGCAACGGCGGTTGAGCCGTGCCGCGGAGCTGGTGGATGTGATTGAGCCCGACCGCCACCTGCAGGCAGACGCCCTGGCCTTAGCCTGCCATCTGGGTCACCCGGTCTACGACTGCCTCTATCTGTCCCTGGCCCGCCGCGAGGCTGCCGTGTTGCTTACCGCCGATCAGCGCCTTCAGCACCTGGCTCCCGCGTACTCCCCTGAGCTTGTCCTCATGACCCCCCACCCGCCTGCATGAGCGATTCCGACGTGGTGATTCGAGTGGAGGGTCTCGGCAAGAAGTACGCCCTCCACCATGAGAAGAGTGAGCGCTACACCGCACTGCGCGATGTAGTGGCCCGCCAGGCCAAGGCCGCCGGCCGCCTGCTGAATCCCTTCACACTGGCGGGGCAGCTGCGCAAGGCCCAGCGTGAGGCTGCGCAGGCGCGGGCCGAGACCGAAGAAGACTTCTGGGCACTGAAGGATGTGAGCTTCGAGATCCGCCGGGGTGAGCGGGTGGGGATCATCGGCCGCAATGGCGCCGGTAAGAGCACATTGCTAAAGATCCTCAGCCGCATCACCGAACCCACCACAGGCCGGGTGGAGATCCGCGGGCGAGTAGCGAGCCTGCTGGAGGTGGGTACGGGTTTTCACCCAGAGCTTACGGGAAGAGAGAATATCTACCTCAATGGAGCCATTCTGGGGATGACGCGCCGAGAGATTGGATCGAAGTTTGATGAAATCGTTGAATTTGCAGAGGTCGATAAATTCCTAGACACGCCAGTAAAGCGCTACTCAAGCGGAATGTATGTACGTTTAGCGTTTGCAGTTGCAGCCAACCTAAGCCAGGAAATCCTGGTCGTTGACGAAGTCCTCGCCGTCGGCGACATACGCTTCCAAGAAAAGTGTCTCGGTAAAATGGATAAAATAGCAGAAGAAACAAATCGAGCAGTAATATTCGTAAGCCATCAGATAAATGCCATATCCAGACTGTGCAATAAGTGCCTAATACTCAAGGCAGGCCGTGTCGCGTCGGACTCCACTAACGTTCAAGATGCAATCAACGAATATCTCGACAACAGAGATAGCGCGAGCTCCGCAATCTGGTCAAAACAATCACATCAATACTGCAGTGCAGAAATAACCCCAGTGTTGTTCTCAATTCGATCGAGCTTCAGCCACGCAAGTTCAAACTCTGTTTTCCCAAATAACATACCGCTGGTCATAGATGCGTGTTTTGATTCAAAAGTAGATGATGTCTCACTTAACATAGGAGTCGCAATATACAGTTCAAGCGGAGAACTCCTCTTGTGGTCATTCACCTCTGATTCGCACCCGACATTATGGCCAAGCATAACTAAAGGACCAAATCATCTATCGCTTACCATTCCCAAGCATTTCTTCAATGAAGGATTGTATAGAGTCGAGATGTTAGCAAGCTTGCATATGAAGAAGTGGATCATACATCCGAATGAAGCGCCAGAAATCTGGTTTACCATTAGCGGGTCTCTTAGTGAGTCTCCTCACTGGATACAAGCCAGACCGGGCCTAATGGCTCCAATATGGGATTGGCGCAACGCATTAGAACCAAACCTGAGCGGCATTTAATCTACATGGCAAAGGCTCTCTTCTCTAACGAACTGATTAATGAGGAATGACTGATGAAAACGCTATTAGAAAAGACACTCTTAGCTCTAAAGCCAATACGTATAGACAGAGAACTAATCCGGATTGGCTGCAAAGGTGACGGTGGGTATCTTTGCCCTGATGACCTTAAAGGAATTGGCGCCTGTGTATCGCCGGGAGCCTTCAATACAAAGACGTTTGAGGATGATTTGTACAGACAGTGGCAGATTAGCTCATTATTAATCGACCCCACATCAGATGAAGAACTCTTCAGTACACCGATGATGAAGAGCCAAATCTTGATTAAAAAGTGGCTAGCTGCTGAAGCAAATAGTGATTCAATAACCTTAGAAGATGCATTGATGCATCCATTATTAAGAGATAGCACTGATTTGTTGTTGCAAATGGATATCGAGGGCGCAGAATACGCTAATATACTTAGCTGGGATGCCACGATAATAAAGAGGTTTCGAATACTAGTTGTTGAACTTCATGGCCTCGATGCACTCCAAAGGCCATGGAGAAATCGAGCTAGGCAGATAATGAATTCTATTTTAAAGATAAATAAAACTCACAAATGCCTCCATATTCATCCAAACAATTGCTGTGGTGAATTTCCTTTAAGAGACCCTAACATCATGATTCCTAATGTACTTGAATGCACATTTATTCGCAGAGATCGATTACCGCCAAAGAACCAATGGAAACAAGTGGAAGAGTTACCCCACTTACTTGACAGCAGAAACGTGGCAGAGCTTGATGATTTACGAATAGATAAGTCCTTTTGTGATACAGACGATCATTTCTTAGAGAGATTAAAGAAAGGTAGACTGAAAAGAATGCAGAACAGCTTAAAAATAGAATCTTTAGCATTTTTACGCAAATTCTATTCGTGAATAAGCTTATTAGTATCGTAACTCCTTCATTTAACCAAAGAGAGTACATAGAGCAAACTATGGATTCTGTACTATCCGGCAAACCAGATAATGTCGAATATATTGTTGTTGACGGTAACAGTACGGATGGATCTATAGACATTATCCGTAAATACGAAAAGCATCTAGATTGCTTGATCGTAGAAGAAGATGCTGGTCAGTCAGACGCAATTCTAAAAGGTTTTCGTAATTCTTCTGGCTGCTGGTTTAACTGGCTAAACTCAGATGACTACCTAGAACCCAATATTCTCAAAACTTTATCTAAGGAACTAAGCTCGCAACACACTAATGCAAACATTGTATCCGGAAACACAACTATTGTCAATAGGCAACGACAATGCATAGGACGTTTAGAAGCAGTCGCTTCAGCATCTGTATTTGATATCTTGCTAAATGCTGCTCCATTTGTTGCGCCTCAGCCTTCAACATTTATAAGACGTAATGTATTCTGGCTTAGACGTAGTTTGCACTTTGTTATGGATTGGGCGTTATATCTGGAGATTCTTGATGTGCATCCGGGCTCCATGTGTAAAATCGACTTGGATATCGCGAATTTTAGGGTTCATGAAGAGTCTAAAACGTCTACCCGGTCGAATTCTTTCTCATTAGAAGCAAAGCATTTCTTGTCCAACAAAAGATTTCTTTGTCCCAAGAATAACATTGCTAGGAAAAGCTATCTAAAAAGAATGGAGAAGTATGAGATTTCAAGAAGGATTCAAGAATCAGACTCATTGACAAGATCAGTTTTATTTACCTTACAGAAAGATCCGTCCCTTTTTCTAGATAGAGCTGTTCTGTCGGCATTCCGCAGACTTTTATCACTAAGAGATGACAAAAGCTTTGAATAAAATTCTACTTTGCCTGGCGAGAAGCAAAAAGATTCCATGTGCACTAAGAATCTTTTCACTATTAAAGAATCTTCATCCAACCATCATTGCCCCAATTCTTGTCAATAAACGCACTACAAACTCCAGTATTATCATAGACCAAATAAGCTGTATTATACAATCTTGCATTTTGTATGAAGGCAGCTACGAACCTGAGCTATCAGAGATTTTTCTCGGATCAGTAAATTCTCAGGATTCGTTTTTAGATATAGGATCGAATATTGGGTATTACTCAGTATTAGCAATTGGGGCTAATCTGAAATCAATCTGCGCTGTTGAGCCTTCCAAGGAAATATTTGATAGCCTTTTAAAAAATCTAAAGTACAATTTCTTCGCTTCTAATACCTCGGTAATTCTTCCATTTAATCTTGGATTTAGTGATACATGCCAATTATTAAACTTCATTCCGCCAAAGTCAGGAAATCTAGGGGTAGGAAGATTTATTGATATAGATCACAAAGATACACTGCCTTCTCGCTCATTAGTCTTGCCGGTCGTTCCGGGTGACCAAGTAATAGCTTCACTGCCATTCAGGCCGACAGTCATTAAGATTGATGTAGAAGGCTTTGAATTCAAGGTCTTGATGGGGATGAAAAACTTTCTAAGAAGTGCCAACAAACCTAGATTAATCTTTATTGAGACATCATTTTCTTATTGGGAAAACGAAGATCACCAATGCAGCCCACTTTCATTACTTTCTACTTTTGGCTATCGAATCAAACACATCAAAAGGCGCAACGGACTTATAGAGAAATATGAAAATTTCTTGGCTTACCTATGAATACACATTACGACATATCAGTTCTCATAACTTACCACGAGGAGGGTGCACTGCTTTCCGAGTGCATCGAGTCAATATTATCCCAAGATTACCTCAACTTAGAAATAATTATCTATGATGACTGTTCTGAGGAAAATCCAGCTGCGCTGTTTATTTCAAATCCAGAGATAAAGATCATTACTGGCTCAAAAAACAAAGGACCTGGGTCCGCAAGAAATTGTCTACTTGCAGCATCTAGTGCATCATATATTCACTTTCATGATGCAGATGATCTCTTTGCACCAGAATGGTGCGCACGAATCTCTTCAGCCCTATCCAAAAAGCCCGATATAGTCTTATGTGATGTTCTTTCATTCTGCTCAACCGGAACAGTTTGTGATTCCGTCTTAAACATTGGCCCGTTCCATGAAAATCTTCCAGATTACCTTAGCATGGCACTCAATGGCTCTATTCTTGTGCCATCAACTGTTATCAAAAGGGAATTAGTTCAGCAATTAGGGGGGTACTTAGAGAGGAATATCCTACCGCAGTCTGAAGATAGTGACTTTCACATTCGACTTTCAATGCTAGTCAATAGTTTTGAGTTTATCCAAGAACCTTTAATATATCAAAGACTAAGATCTAACAGTCATAGCTCCTTGGCAATAGTTTCTTGCTGGCAGTCTGCAATTGCTTGCATACCACATTACCTATCAATATTTCCTGCATCAGTTCATCCATTAATTGCTCAAAGAGCTTCTCGTATAGCCTCAAATCTATATGCACTGGATGACAAAAAGAATGCAGCCATTGGTTTTAAATTAGCAGATACTTTTGGAGCCTCGTATGAACACAGATCATTAATGTTTCGCGTGCTTGCGAAAACTTGCGGTCAGTCTATAGCTGAGTTCGCAGGAGCAATATACATAACACTTAAACTGCTGCCAAAGAACCTGGTGAGACGTCTAACTCCATTACCTACCCAGGAGAGATGTTAGCATTAATCAAAAATAGAATACACATAACCCACCAAAAAATGAGACATGGCTTTAGAAAAAAACAGTTCAGATCATAGTCCGGTCTATGTGACAAAACCTTTTTTGCCACCTTTGGCAGATGTAGTGAAATATTTAGAAGGCGTTTGGGATTGCCGGATTCTTACAAATTCTGGTCCTCTTCACGAACAACTTGAGAATGAGCTGGCTTCATATTTAGGTGTCCCTTACATCTCTTTATTTGCCAATGGAACATTAGCTCTACTCGTGGCGCTTAAAGCTCTGAGGCTTCAAGGAGAGGTAATCACTACTCCGTTTTCGTTTGTAGCCACCAGTGAAGCATTGACATGGAACGGTCTATTGCCTGTGTTTGCAGACATTCAGGAAAAAAATTTTGGACTCAACCCTTCCAGTATCGAATCATGTATTACTCCAAACACGTCAGCAATTCTCGCAGTTCATTGTTATGGCATGCCAAGTAATGTGCATGAAATTCAGGAGATTGCAGATAACTATAACCTAAAGGTTATTTATGATGCTGCTCATGCTTTTGGAGTACGTTGCTGCTGTGGCTCAGTCCTCTTGCAGGGTGACCTTAGCGTACTAAGCTTTCATGCAACCAAGGTCTTTAACACTTTTGAAGGAGGTGCTATTGTTTGTGCTGATGCTAAAACAAAAAAAAGGATAGATCGTCTGAAGAACTTTGGTTTCGTAGATGAGACAACAGTTGCAGCTAATGGAATAAATGCTAAAATGAATGAGATTCAAGCAGCAGTTGGTCTTGCACAGCTGCCTTTAATGGAAAGTGTCATAACAAGGCGGCGGCAGATCGCTGAAATGTATATAGAGTTACTTTCTGATTTGCCAGGGCTTTTACTCCCTGACTTCAGTGAGATTGAGCAGCCAAACTTTTCATACTTTCCAATTCGCTTGATAGATTCAGCTCCTGTAACACGTGAAGAACTCCTCTCGTTCCTTAAAAGGTATAATATCTATCCTCGGCGATATTTCTACCCTTTGATACCAGAGTTTCGCTTATACTCAGCTTTTTCTGGTCCTGATAGGCTTCCGATTGCTAGGATGCTGGCAAGCCAAGTTTTATGTTTGCCCATTTATCCTGATCTAAGTAATAATGAATTGCATCGAGTATGCTACACGATTCGCAAATGTTTTAATAGGTGATCGCATGTAATTCATGCTTAGAAAATGCTTCGCATCAACTATTGGGTAGATCTAAGCTGAAGCCAACCCGTGTTTTTTGGCTAAGGAGAATCTGGAAAACCCAGGCCATTCGCGAGAGAGCCTGTGATCGCAGGCTATGCATTTGGTTGATGGGCGAAAACCAGCTCGGCTTCTCGGATTACGAGCTGACCACCGCCAAGAAGCAAACCAAGCGGGAGAAATTTCTCTCTGAGATGGGGGCGTTGGTGCCATGGCAGATACCGATCGGCTTGATCGAGCCTCGCTACCCCAAGACCAGCAAGAAGGGAGGTCGGCCTCCTTACCCGCTGGCCACCATGCTCCGCATCCATCTGCTGCAGCAGTGGTATCCGGTCAGCGACCCGGCCATGGAAGAGGCCCTCATCGAGGTGCTCACCATGCGCCGCTTTGCCGGCATCGATCTGATCAGTGATCGAATTCTGGATGAGACCACGATCCTGACCTTCCGCCACCTACTAGAGAAGCACGATCTGGGCGAGCAGATTTTTGAGACCGTCAAAGCTCACCTAAGTGCACTTGGAATGACAATGTGCCAGGGAACGAGCCTGGATGCCATCTTGATTGCGGCTCCCAGCTCGACCTAGAATAAAGAGGGGAAGCGCGATCCGAAGATGCACCAGACCAAGAAGATCAACCAATGGTATTTCGGGATGAAAGTCCACACATGCGTGGACAAAGATTTGGGCTTGATCCATTCGTTTGCCGTTACGGCTGCCAGCGTGCACGTCCTCACGCCAGTTGCCGATCTGTTGCATGGTAATGACAAGGTCGTCTACGGCGATGCTGGCTACCAGGGCATCGCCAAACGACACGAGATGTCAGGTGCTGCAGCGGAACTCAGAGTGGCGATGCGGCTTGGCAAGCTGCGAGCGCTACCCGATACGCCAGAAGGGAAGCTGCAAGATCTGATCGATACTGCCAAAGCTCATATCAGCGCCAAGTTCGAACACCCATTCCCCCCGGTTTCAGGAAAGATGTCACCCCTTTGATCCTTACCCTAGGCAGGGCCTTTTAGAAGTCAGATTGAGGGCGTCTCCGCCGCCGGTCTCCAGACAAGCACTCTGAGCAGCGCCCGGATGTCGTGAGCCAGCGCTGCGATCTCCTCGGTGATTGACCAGATCCCCTCAAGCCCCAGGGCATTGATCGCCAGACTCTGCAGCGTGGCAAGGATCTGGACGCCGTTGAGCTCACGGTAGCTGTGGGAGTCTTCTCGCAGCGGCTCATCCCTAACCAAGTGCCAACTGTTTTCGATGGACCAGCGCTGTCGGATGGCTCTGAGCAGGGCCTTTGGTCCAGTCCTCAAACTTGATACGTAGCGACGGGTCTCGCCTTGTGGCTTGCCCTCTCGGATCCCATGGCTGCGCACCGAGATGATCGTTGCGCTGCTCGGCCAGTTCTCCACCACCCACTCCGGCGCCGGCATCGCCCGCATGCTCCAGGTGATGCCGCGGCCCTGTTTCGCCTCACGGTGGCTGGTCTTCCAGGGTGCACGTCTACCGTATGTGAACCGATCACGGATCAGCTGAAACCCTTTGCGGCGGTTGTGTTTAACCGCGATCAGGAAGTCGGCGTTGCGCTGGGCGAGGTAGAAGAAAAAGGGCGGTTCGCATGCAGCGCATCGGCCTGCACAAGCGCACCCGCATGTTCGACGGCCTCCAGCAGCTGGCGGAGGGCCTGGATCTCGCCACTGGGATCGGTGGCGTAGGTGGTTTGGGCGATCGCCAGACCGAACGTCTGGGAGTAGAGGCTCACCTGGGCAATAAAACGCTCTGCGCCGGTTTCGTTCTCGACGATGGAGCCCCGCAGTGTCTTGCCGTCACACACCAGGGAGTCGAGCTCCTCGGCCACGCCCGGCTGGACCACCATCCAATCACGCAGCAGGGTCTCAAAACCAGGCACGTCCAGCTGGGCCAGCAACAGACGAAACGTCGAGTTCGACGGCGACTTGCCGAAATCCGTGCCCAGCAGCTCGTTGAGCGTCTGGCGGTGGCGTTTGGCAAATCGCTCGATCCCCACCAGCGAACCCTGGCCGCTGAGGATCGAGACGATCGCCAGAAGCATCCACCATTGGGGAAAGCGGATACTCCGCCGCATCCGGCAACCGGGCAGTGCCTTGAGGAAGCTGATCAGATCGCTTGCGGCAGCTGGCGAGGCGCGGGCTGGGAGGCCAAGGGACAGGAGCGGTGCCCGCGCAAAGCACCGTAGGCGCGGCGCCCCAGCCCGACCTACTGGGACGGACTTCTAATAGCCCCTGGTACCCCGGGGGCTTGAGGAGATGAGCAATGCGTTGTTACAGCGAGGCCGTCAAGGCTGATGTCAGGAGACGGATAAGCCCGCCAATGCGGCGGCAGTCCGTCGCCAGGATTTCAGAGGAGCTGGGCACTCACGTTGTCTCCCTTTACAACTGGAGGATGGCGTGGCGGTTGCAGGAAGAGGTGGTTCCGGCATCCGAGAAGGAACCAGAGGGCTGGTCTGCTGCCGACAAATTCACGGTGGTGCTTGAGACCACTGGGCTGAACGCCACTGAGCTCAGTGCCTACTGCCGGGAGCGAGGCCTGTACCCGGCGCAGGTGGATCGTTGGCGGCAGGTCGCCCAGGATGCCAATGAAAACCCAGTGCTCAGCTTGAAAGAGCAGAAGGAGCTGGACCAGCTCCGCGCCCAAGACCAGCGGGAGATCAAGGCACTCAAGAAGGAGCTCCAGCGCAAGAGAAGGCCATGGCCGAAATGGCGGCCTTGCTGGTTCTTCGAAAAAAGTGGGAGGCCTTCTGCTCGAAGGACGCGGAAGGCTGACCAGCGCCGTTTACCGGCTCAAGGCGATCGAGCTGATCAGCGAGGGGCATGCTGCTGGCGCGAGCTTGGTCAAAGCATTCAGCGAGATTGGTATCTGCCTGCGCACCCTCAAGCGCTGGAGCAAGGCTGTGATCGGTGATGGCGTTGGTCACGATCGTCGCAAACGCAGTCCGCGCCGTATCTTGCACAGGCTGAGCGAGGAAAAGCGTCAGCGAATCTTACCGACCTGCAACCACACCCAGTACGCCGAACTGCAGCAAGGTCAGATCGTCCCAGCCCCTGCCGATCAGGGACGGTACAACTCCTCCGGAATAGACATAGTCTACGCCTCAGAGAGCAGCTACTACAGGGTGCTCCATGCCCACGGCCAGGCTCACCTGCGCGGCCGAGCACGGCGCCACTGGAACCGAGACCAGTGCCAAGGCTCCGGACCGCAGGGGCCAATCAGGTCTGGAGCTGCGACATCACCTATCTGCCCATCACCGTGCGCGGGATCTGGCTGTACCTCTACCTGTGTAATCGACATCTTGAACCGCAAAGTGGTGGCCTTGGATGTGGATGAGCGGGAGGATCCAGCCATTGCCTCGGATCTGGTGAGCAGGTCTTGCCTTAGAGAGCGGGTCAGCAAGAGACGGAAGCAGCCGCTGATCCTCCACGCTGATAACGGCAACCTATGCGTGCGGCCACGCTGGAGAGCCGGCTAGAAGAACTGGGTGTGCTCAGGTCGTTCTCCCGGCCACGGGTCTCAAACGACAACCCATACTCCGAATCACTGTTCAGGACTGTGTAGACGAAGTCCCGCGGAGTTGTCAGTATCGGCCTGATTACCCTCGCAAGCCATTTGCCTCCAAAGAGCAGGCCTGTCTGTGCGTCGCCGATTTCGTCGACTGGTACAACCATCGGCACCGTCACAGTGGCATCAAATTCGTGACAGCTGTTCAGCGGCACAGTGGATCGGCCATTGTCATTTGTAAACAACGTGCCGCTGTCAACGATAAGCCACGCAGAGCGCATCCAACACACTGGAGCCGACACACCCGCTGCTGGAATCAACCAGAGGATGTGTGGATCAACAAGCCAATCGAAGAGCCCAATTCGAGCCAGGCGCTAACCTCATCCAGGCTGCCTGAGCGACAGCCCAGTACTGACACCTTTCCTGAAAGTCACCGTTCCGGGTGATCAATCAGCAGTTCGGCTTCTAGAAAACCCGGCTGCGTGGCCTGGCCAAGAACCGCTGCAAGATCCATGTGCTGACAGCCCAGACTAATATATATCTCGCTCATGGTCATCTACTGGCTGAAGCATCAACACAGACATAGTGTGCATTGTTGGATCGAATAGCGGGCCAACAAGGGATGGCAAAAGCGTTGTAACCAGTTCTGGGCCTGATTACGGTCTCAATGGAACACAAAACCAGATCATTCCGGTTTTACCGGCCTAATATCACTTAGCACGGCGTTACCCAGAGATTCCATAATTAAATTTTGCAAGAACTACTTAACATTTCCAATCCAATCACAAGTTTCACGGCATGAAGCACTTAGGGATTTATGGGGCTGGAGGACATGCTAAAGAAGTGGCGTGGCTAGCAACAACACTAGGTTATCCCCTTTCATCATTAAAGCACTTTGTTGACGAAGAATTCTATTGCAACAGGTGCGCCTTCCCTGAGCTATCTTTATACCAGGACTTTCTTTCCAAGTATGGTCAATCTGATGTTGTTATTGCAATTGGTTGTCCTGCTGCACGCGAAAGAGCATTTAATAGAATACGCTGCCATGGCCATTCATTTCCGAGCCTAGTTTCTCCAACGGCGATGGTTTCTAGAAATGCGAAATTAGGAGAGGGAGTAACCATATTCCCTGGCTGTATCATTAGTGAAGATGTTGAGTTGGAAGACTTTGTGTGCATGAATGTTCTGAGTTCGGTCTCGCATGATTGCAAGTTGGGTCGCTTCTCTACTCTCTCGCCACATGCATCTATTTGTGGCTACGTATCTCTGGGAGAGAGAGTTCTAGTTGGTGCAAACGGCTGTATTCTTGAGGGAAACCCATATCAGCTAAGGCACATCGGATCTGATTCTCGCATTGGTGGCGGTGCTTTAGTTACTAATGACATTTCTCCTGGGCTAACGGTTGTTGGAGTGCCTGCTCGTCCGATCACTTGCGATGAATAGCCAATCAGCACCCACTCTCAGCATTTTGATGCTTGCTTATAACCATGAAGCCTTTGTAAGCGATGCGATTGAGTCCATTATCCGACAGAACACTTCTATTCGATATGAGCTGTTAATCGGTGAGGATCAGTCTAGCGATAACACCCTGAAAACAGTTCAATATTATGCCTCAGAATATCCAGATATCATTCGAGTCTTGCCTTCTGATCGCAAGTACGGGTTAGGGGATAATCTTCGCCGTCTAATTGCAAATGCGTCCTCTGAGTATATTGCCTTTTGCGAGGGGGATGATATATGGCTTGACAACGGCCGAATTGACTTCCAAGTTAGTGCATTACGACGTAATCCAGGCGCTTCATTTGTGTATGGATCCTTTGATAGGATTTTACTTTGCAATGGTGAGTGGCGTGTATTCCGCCAAGCCTGTCGTCAATCGCAAAGCTTGCTTGATCACGGCTTCATCTTAGAAGACCTTATGGATCGTATTGATATTCATCTGTCTACGATAATGTGCAGAACTCTGATTTTAAAGGAATACATTAACAGCATTTTCTACGACTCATCCCTTTGGCTTGGTGATGTTCCCATGTTTCTATATCTTGCATCAAAGGGTAGAGCTTTGTCGGTGCAGCAATCAGTGAGTATCTACAGGCATCATCCAGAATCAATTACCCAGTCTTCGTCTTCATCAAAGTTGCAAGTTGTCCGCGATCATGTTAAAGTGGTTAAAGTGTTTGAAAATCTTCTAAAGTCTGATCCTGCTCGAAGTAGGAATAGAATTCCCATCCTAAGGAAGATGCTCGCCGATGCCGCATACTCGGACGCCGAGATTTTCTTATTTCTTTCAAACGCACGCATAAGTATTGCAAACTTGTTGCGGCTGATAATCATGCTTATAAAGCCACTGCATCATTTCTGGATCTATCGGGCTCTCCAATTGGCTCGGATTGACTTCCATGCTAAATCAGAGCGATTTCAGATTCCCGCTGCTAGAATTTGAGAATGCGTATACTGCACGTTCCATACACCTACTTTCCAGATCCACATGGAGGCACAGAGGTTTACGTGCGCTCTTTGGCATTGCATCTTCGGGATTTCGGTTACATCAATACGATCGCGGCACCTGGCTCAAGGAGATCATGCACACAGCAAGACGGCTTAGAAGTGCATCGCTTTCGTTTTAGCGATTCTAGTGATTCGGCGCAAGGTGTGCCAGATCTTGTTTCGGCAAGTGAATTTAAAGAGATACTTGCATATGTTAAACCCCATGTCGTCAACTTACATGCTCGATCCGCTGCGGTTTCTGAATTTTTCTTAGATGCAGCGCACAAGTTGGGTGCACGCACTGTTGTCACATATCACACCCCAACTATGAGCTGCATCCGGGGTACGTTGTTACTCAATGGCAATAGCCGATGTGATGGCCTATTGGAAGCACAGCGCTGCACAGCATGTGTGTTGCGGCAATACGGCTTGATCGAGCCACTACCTTCAGCGCTCTCCAGACTACCCGCACGCCTTGGCAAGGGAATGCGGCATCTGCGTCTGCAACGAGGTCTCTGGCTGGCACTGCGCATGCGTCAAATAGTGAACGACCATCTTGCTCGCACCGAACGTTTCCTTTCGCTCGCTGATCTTGTGATCGCACCCTCCCAGTGGGTGTATGAATTACTAAGCGCAAACGGTGTGCCGGCTGAGCGGCTGAGGCTATGCCGCCAAGGATTGACCCAGGCTCAGACCAGAGGCAAGAATATGGAAGAAGAGAATCTCGATGGGGCATTACGGCTAGGTTTTTTTGGACGAATAGATCCTACTAAGGGCATCGACCTATTGATTGATGTCATGCAGCAAATTCCTCATGTGCCTCTAGCCTTAAGCATATACGGGGTAAACCAAGAGGGTACAAACAACTTCATCCAGAAGCTACGTACCAGAGCGCAGCACGACAACCGCATCAGGTTTCTGCAATCTCTTCCAGCCGACCAAGTACTCCCAGCGATGCAAAACCTCGATTTGGTGCTGGTTCCCTCTCTCGTGATGGAAACCGGCCCACTGGTAGTGCTAGAGGCATTTGCTGCTGGCACACCCGTTATAGGCTCCGATCTTGGTGGTATTGCCGAGCTCGTACATTCGGATATCAATGGATTGCTTCTTCCCGCAGGCAACGTGCAGTCCTGGGTCAATGCGCTGACCCACCTCAGCGCAAACCCCTGGATAATCCAGCGTTGGCGTCTTGGCATCCACAAGCCACGAACTATGGCACAGGTAGCTACTGAGATGGCGGGATTCTACTGCGAACTAATGCATTAGAATTTATCAGAGTTCAGCATCAATCCGGTGATGAGTCTTTTGCCGGTAGATTAGTCGGGTCTATTTTGTTTAAATTCATAAAACTTTGAAGATAATATGTGCGAGATACTTTGCTTATGTACTTTTGTCGACATAGCTTAATGCGCTTGTAGCCTGGCCAAGAGGGCGGTTTAGGTGAGCTGGCAGCCCTGATCAGAGTTGAAGATTTCTGTCTTGCGTCCACCCTCCAGCGCCATTTCTAGAGTCTCGTTCGGTAATCCATGATGTTCACTTCTCTTCCATCTATTGCTTGGGGAACTGACGCAACCCTGTTGAGGGTAATGCTAAAGCTCAAGTATAAGAATGCATGGGGCCAGTACCAGGATACCTCATGTGTTTACATTCACATACCAAAGAATGCAGGTACGTCAGTATCGCTTAAGCTTTACGGTCACACCATAAATCATGTTCCCGCAAAAGTATTAAATGTCCTTGATAAAGAGCGCTATGAAGCGTCGACTACTTTCTCAATACTAAGGCAGCCAACCGATAGGTTCATAAGTGGGATCTCGCATTGCCTTAATGGTAGTAGAGCATCTTCACAAGATTTGGCCCTTGGATACAGGTTGCGAAAATATGGTTCCGATCCGCTATCCATTGCATGTGCGCTTGTCTCACTTCCTCGCTATCGTATGTTTATGCTTATATCACCTTCAGTTATCTTTGCGCCTCAGAGCCACTTTGTCTGTGACAAGCATCTTAACGTTCTTGTTGACCACTGTTTTGCGTTGGAACGGTCTCCGCTCGTGCAATCTGATTGCAATACCGGTGATTACCAGCGCTCGCAGGTGATCCCGGAATGCCTAGAGAAAGAAATCAACGGAATCTACGCGCATGATTTCATGATGTACGATAGTATTCCGCCCGAACATAAGTTTGTAGACGCTAGGAGTGCTGTCAGCGCTATAATAACTTAGGCTACATTCAATTCTTGCCTGCTATAATCCCCGCCTTCAGGAATGTTGTTGCCCGTGCTTTTGATCACGCGGGGGCTTACGGAGATGACCAGTGCGGCGTTACAGCGAGGCTGTCAAAGCTGCCATCAACAAGCGGATGAGTCCGCCCGCTCGTCAGAGCGTGGCGAGGATTTCCGAGGAGACGGACATCCACATCTGCACTCTCTACGCATGGGCTGGCGGCTGCAGGAGGGGTGGTGCCGGCATCGCAGAAGGACCTTGAGGGCTGGAGCGCTGCTTTCAAGTTCACGGTCGTGCTTGAGACCGCTGGGCTCAACGCCACCGAGCTCAGCGCCCACTGCTTGGAGCGGGGCCTTTACCCGAGGCAGGTGGAGCGCTGGCGGTAGGCATCGCACCATGCCAACAAGAAGCCGGTGTTGACGCTGCTAGAACAGTGGGGTCTGGAGAAGCTCCGCGCCCAAGACCAGCGCGAGATCAAACGTCTCCACAAGGAACTGTGCAATAAGGCGGAAGCCCTGGCAGAAGCGGCGGCGCTTCTGCTGGTCACAAAAAAGATGCAGGCCCTCTGGGTAGAGGTTGAGGAGGACTGGCCTCCGCGGCGGATCTCCGGAGGTCATTGGAGATTCTCTATGGCGCGGTGGCTGCCTGTGCCACGTCGGTGCGTGTGGCAGAGCGGTTGACGATCAGCCTTCGCACGCTGCAGCGCTGGAGCCGCCAGTTCACCGCGCATGACGCCAGAGGCGGTGCTGCTGATGTCGGCGGTGGAGGTTACCGCTGCAAGGGCAGTGCGCGCCACGTGCCGCACCGCCTTAGCGATCAGGAACGGCAGCGGATCCTGGCGCTTTTCAGCGAGCCGCAGCACGCCTCGCTGCCACCGGCGCAGATCGTGCCGGATCTGGCTGACCAGGGCGAGTACCTGGCCTCCGAGAGCAGCATCTACCGCGTGCTCCACGCCCACCAGCAGGTGCAGCGCCTCGGACGGGCCAGCACGCCGCAGGAGCCGCGCGCGCTCCTGCGGCGTGCTGTTGGCCTCCACCAGCTCTGGAGCTGGGATATCACGTCTTGCCGACCAGCGAGCGGGGCGTGTGGCTGTACCCCCCACCTTGTGGTCGACGACTAGAGCCGGAAGATCGTGGCCTGGGACATCGCCGAGAGAGAGGATGCACAGGTGGCCGCTGACCTGATCAGCAGGGCCTGCCTCAGAGAGCGCATCAGCAGGCGCCGCCAACGGCAGCTGACCCTGCACGCCGATAACGGCGGTGCCATGCGCTCTGCAACACTGGAGGTGCGGCTGGGGGTGCTGCGCTCCTTCTCAAGGCCGCGGGTGTCGAACGATAACCCCTATTCCGAGGCGCTGTTCCGCACCGCCAATTATCGGCCCGACTACTCCAGGCGGCCATTTGCCAGCAAGGAGGAGGCCTGCCAGTGGTCGGCGGCATTCGTGAGCTGGTACGTGCATGAGCATCGCCATAGCGCAATCCGGTTCGTCACCCCGCAGCAGCGGCACATCGGCCAGCCCAATGCGATCTGTCAGCAGCGCACGCTGGTCTATGAGCATGCCCGACAGCGCCATCCCAGACGTTGGTCAAGGTCCGTTCGCTGCTGCCGTCAACCCGCCGTTGTCTGGTTCAACGAGCCGCCCGATGACACAACAGAGAAGGCAGAGCTACTCTTTCTACAGGTGGCCTGAGTAGGCGCCAACCGGCGAAATCTTTCCTGAAAGTCACCGTATTGTATCGGGTCTAGCGTCTCATGTGAAAGTCAAGATGCTTTAGAGATTTTATTATTGCCTCTTCGCGGGGCCCTTGCGCAGGAAAACTGCCTCGAGGGTCAATAAAGCGAGATGTTCTCGTATCATTCCTCTTACTAGACCCGCTTGAGAGTGTGTCGCGTTCGCGTAGATCTGCATGCAGCCAGCCATCAGTCTCTATCAGGTCTGCCCGAAACCCATTTAATGCATTGGATCTGCTTGGTATGAGCATGAGCAAGGGCTAATTCAAAGTTTTTATCCGGTTCTGTTCACTGAGGTGGGTGCCTTTTATTGGACAGTTCCGGCCCCTGACATCGTTAACTCCGGGCGGGAGGAACAGTGTTCGGTCTCAATGTAGACCTCATGGGGAGTTTTGCCTCCCAAGGAGCTGTGTGGCCTTACATGGCAGTACCTCCAGAGGAAACGGGCCAGGTTGAGTTCAGCCTCCCAGCCATCGCTGTAGGCACGTAGGTAGACCTCTACTCGGCTTCGCCGAGAAGCCTTCGGCTACGTATTTGACCGTGCGCCACAGCCTCTCCACCAGGATGTTGTCGTAGCAGCGTTTCCTTCCTGACCAGCTGATCT
>VFQS010000761.1_pt1 | contig 33210 bp, 36 predicted proteins | sample 3512361 | NCBI WGS metagenome assembly VFQS01 (sample SAMN10412375, study PRJNA504923) | tailings metagenome | isolation source: Relicate 1 Philex TSF3 active mining | place: Philippines
CGTGTCGTATATCGCGAACAACGCCGTGATGTCGCCACCGGGGCTGTTGATGTAGATGTTGATGTCCTTGTCGGGGTTCTCGCTCTCCAGATGGATGAGCTGAGCACAGACGAGGTTGGCGATGGTGTCGTCGATCGGCGTGCCGAGGAAGAGGATGTTCTCCTTCAGCAAACGGCTGTAGAGGTCGTAGGCCCGTTCACCGCGATTGGTCTGCTCGACCACCGTGGGAACGTAATAGTTGAAGGCCTCGAGATTCATGCGGAGTCTCCGTCGTGGTCGTGATCGTGGTTGTGGTCGGCTTCGGAATGTCCGACGACCGTATCGGAGTCGAGAGCGTTCCCGCTCGGATCGACGTACTCGACGTGATGCACCAACCAGTCGAGAGCCTTGGACTTGCCGATCTCGGCGGCCAGTTCGACCAGCGCGTCGTTGGCCACGTAAGCGGCCCGAACCTGATCGATCGTCACCAACTTCGGCTTCTTCTTCGACCCCGACATCAGCTGCTGACGAATGGCGTTCTCGTTGGTTCGCTGAGCGATGCCAGCCAATTCGCGTTCGACGTCGTCCTCGGATGCCGCAAGGCCTTGCGCCACGACCACGGCGCGCAAGGCGAGATCGACCTTGGCGGCCTTCACCGCCTGCGGGCGGAACGAATCGACGAAATCGGACGGTTCCTGACCGGTCGCCTGCAACCATTGCTCGAGGTTCATGCCCTGCGCGCTGAACTGCCGAATCACGTTCTGCACGCGATTCTGGAGATCGGCCGACACCATGGATTCCGGTGGGTCGATCGACACCAGTTCGGCCAGTCGATCGGTCACCTTCTCCACCAGATTGTTTCGCGCCTGATCCCATCGGGCGGCGTCCATGCGTTCGCGAATCGAGTCACGCCAGGCCGACATGGTGTCGAAGCCATCGACGTTCTCGGACACCCATGCGTCGTCGGCTTCGGGGAGAGTCAATTCCTGAACCGCCGTCACCGTCACCGCGAAATCCGCGACCTCATCGGTCCCGTTCGGTGTGTCGGAGAACGACAACTCGGCTCCGACGACCGCGCCGGTGAGCTGCTCGTCGAACGTCGGACACACCCACTTCTTGCCGATCTCGTACGACCAGTCGTCGACGGCCAAGCCCACCACGGGCTCGCCGTCGCGGCTTCCCACGAGATCGAGGGTCACGAAGTCGCCCTCACGCGCCGGACGGCCCGCATCGACCAGCGTGCCGAGACGGCGTCGCTCGGCGACGACCACCGACTCGATGTCGTCGTCGGTCACGGAGACCACGTCGATCTCGACCCGCAAGCCGGCGTATCCCGGCACTTCGACGACTGGACGAACTTCGCAGGTGGCCGTGAACGACACCGCTCCCCCGTCCTGACCGCCGGTGATCTCGATCTCCGGCGTGGCGATGATGTCGACATCGTTGTCGCGCACGGCGCGGGCCAGATACGACGGAATGCTGTCGTTCAGTGCCTGACTCCGGGCGGCGTCGAGTCCGATTCTCGCCTCGAGCACCCGACGCGGGGCCTTGCCCTGCCGGAATCCGGGCAGACGAACGTCACGGGCGATCTTGTTGAAGGCGGCGTCGATGTCGCGGTCGAAGTCGGTTTCGTCGATCTCGACCGACAGTCGGACCTTGTTGCCCTCGAGGGTTTCAGATGTCGATTTCACAGAAGGGCGAGTGTACCGGCGGTGAAACGTGCGTCCCCGGGGGCCGTCGACCTAAGGTGTGTCCATGCCGACGTGGAAGCCCCATGCCCTCGCGAAGCCTCACGGAGACCAACTCGACCTGCGCCTTCGCGACACCGTGGTGGCCACGGTCGACCTTCCCGACGTCCCGGCGGGAACCGAAGGCCGCGTCCTTCTCGCCAACGGCTTCAATTGGCTGCGCTACCGGGTTCAGTTCGCCAATGGCGTGGAAATCGGCGACCTCGACGGCCGCCATCTCGCCCCCACCGGTCGCGCCGCCAAACGTCTCCGTAAAGCCGCCCGCTGACTCCCGATCGCCGCTGACACCCGATCGCCGGTGTCACTCCGGGTTCGACTTACCCCGCGAGAACTCGAGCCGGGCGGCGAACACCGCCGCCTCGGTTCGCCTCTCCATTCCGAGTTTGGTCAGCATGTTGCTCACGTAGTTCTTGACGGTTTTCTCGGCGAGGTGCAGTCGCTGGCCAATCTGGCGATTCGTGCACCCTTCGGCGATCAGATCGAGAATTCGACGCTCTTGTTCGGTGAGACGAGCAAGTCGTTCGTCCTCGGGTGACGGTTCGCGCAACCGCCGCAAGACGCGACCGGTGACTGCCGGATCGAGCAGTGACTCGCCTTCCGCGACTCGCAACACTGCGTGCACGAGTTCGTTTCCACGAACCTGTTTCAGGACGTAACCGGACGCTCCGGCCATGATGGCTTCGAAGAGCGCCTCGTCATCGGAGTACGACGTGAGCATCAGGCAATAGACATCGGGCAGTTCGCTACGGATCTCGCGACACACCTCCACTCCGTTGCCGTCCGGTAGGCGGACGTCGAGAATCGCAACTCGCGGTCGGACCGCCCGGATACGCGGGAGAGCCTCCTCCGCCAGGCCGGCCTCGCCCACGACGACGATCTGACCGGTCGACTCGAGAAGGGAGCGCACTCCTTGACGAACGACCTCGTGATCGTCGAGAAGGAAGACGGGGATGCTCGCATCGACCATGAGAGCAGTGTGGCAAACGTCGCCACGAGTGGGCAGGGACCAAGGTCACATTCGAGAAACCTGATTCGCACGACGTCGAACCGGTTTCACCTAGGGTCGTCATCGTGCTCGATGAACCCGTGTTACGCAGGGCGCTCGATCAGAACCCGGACGGAATCGTGATCGTCGACGACACGGGAACGATCGTGTACGTGAACGTGGCGCTCCAGAGCATCACCGGCTTCACCGACGACGATCTGATCGGCCGTTCGATCGATGTCCTCGTCCCACACCGTGTTCGCGAGAACCACGTCGATCTCCGTCGCCGCTATCTCGCCCAACCGCGGACGCGCCCCATGGGACAGGGACTCGACCTGACCGCGATGCGTGCCGACGGCAGCGAAGTACCGGTCGAAATCAGCCTCTCGCCGATCGGCGCAGCCGGGTACACAGTGGCCAGCCTGCGTGACGTCACACAGCGTCTGGCGGCCGACGACCGCTTGCGGTCGACTCGCGAGGCACTCACGTTGTCGGCCGAGCGAGAACGGATCGCCCGCGATCTCCACGACACCGTGCTCCAACGTCTGTTCGGTCTCGGCCTCGAACTCCAAGCCGTCTCGTCGACCGCCGGCGACATCGCACCGCGGCTCGACTCGGCTGTCGACGAGATCGATCGGATCATCAAGGAGATCCGAACGAGCGTGTTCACCCTCGGTGCCGCCAACCGCGAAGGATCCCTCGGGCAGGAGATCGGCGACATCATCGCCCAGTCGGCGCGGGTCCTCGGCTTCACTCCACGCCTACGCATCGAGGGTCCCGTCGAGAACATGCTGGGTCCGGCTCTGCAAGCCGATGTCTCCGCAGTACTTCGAGAGTCCTTGGCCAATGTGGCCCGTCACAGCCGGGCCACGTCGTGTTCGGTGGAATTGACCCTGTCCGGATCCGACCTCGAACTCGTCGTGACCGACAACGGGCGCGGAATTCCACCCGACGAACCATCGGCCGGCAATGGTCTGCGCAACATCGGAACTCGTGCCGAGAACCATCGTGGCCACTTCACCGTCGAAGCAGTCACCGCTGGAGAACTTCCCGGGACTCGTCTCGTCTGGTCGGTCCCGGTGATCTGACCCACCGATCCGACCCCACGCCACGACATCTGCGCCCGCGAACAGGAACTTCAGGACCAAAGTCCCGGAGGTTTCCGCCGGTCTGCCCTGAACTTCGTTCGTCGTACGAGACACGATCGTGTCCATGAACCGTGACGATCGCTCGATCCTGTTGTGGGGCGCCTTCGGTGTCGCCGTGGCCGCCTTCTTCATCGCCATCGTGAGCCTCACCGGTCTCGCCGGAAACGAGAGTGCGAGTGGAACATCCGGCGGATCGGGCGAGACGGGACCGACCATCGTCGACGTTCAACTGTCGGAGTTCGCGATCACCCCGGCGGCCATCGTCGCGCCACCCGGACGAGTTCAACTTCGGGTCACCAACGTGGGTTCCATCGTGCACAACTTCTCCGTGCCGACCCTCGGCGTGAAGACGGCCGATCTCTTGACCGGAGAGTCCGAAACGCTCGATCTCGGCGAACTCGATGACGGCGTGTTCGACGTCCTGTGCGAGATCGCCGGACACGCCGGATCGGGAATGGTCGGCACTCTCTCGATCACGAGCGGCGCCGCCCCCTCACCGTCGAACGACGGCACGGACGGCCTGCATGGTTTCGCCAACTGGCAGGAAATGGACGCCGCCATGGAGTTACGCGCCAAAGCCTTTCCCGCCGAAACGATGGGTGAATTCGGCGGCCGAGTGATGGAGCCCGAGATCGAGGCCGACGGAACCAAGGTGTTCCGCTTGGTCGCCCAGAAAGTCGACTGGGAAGTCGAACCCGGCAAGATCGTCACGGCCCAGGCCTACAACGGGGTCGTGCCCGGCCCGGAGATCCGCGTCGACGTCGGCGACAAGGTGAAGATCATCCTCACCAACGAGCTCACCGAATCGACCAACATTCACTTCCACGGTATTCGGGTTCCGAACTCCTTCGATGGTGTCGACCCCTACACCCAGATGCCCGTGACCCCCGGCGAGACCTTCACCTACGAGTTCACGACTCTCGAACCCGCCGTCGGCATCTATCACCCGCACCACGACGCTCAGATCCAGATTCCCGATGGACTCTTCGGTGCGTTCATGGTGGGCGAGATGCCCATTCCCCAAGCGATGATCGACAAGGGCTACACCCAGATCGACAAGGAAGTCACGATGGTGCTCAACGATTCGGGCGCAATCGGACTGTCGCTCAACGGCAAGTCGTTCCCCGCTACCGAGCCGTACACACTGCGTATCGGTGAGGTGATGATGGTGCACTATCAGAACGAGGGGCTCATGGGGCACCCCATGCACCTCCACCAACCGGTGGGCTGGATCGTCGCCAAGGACGGCGTTCCCCTCGACGTTCCACTGCCGACCGACACTCTCTGGGTGTCGCCCGGCGAGCGCTACACCGTGCTCTACAAAGGCGTCGACCCGGGCGTGTGGGCGTGGCACTGCCACATCCTCAGCCATGCCGAAGGACCTCAGGGCATGTTCGGGATGGTCACGGCCCTGATCGTGTCCCCATGAACGATCCGGCCACGATGATCTAGATTTCGACCATGTCGAAAGCCGAGCTCACCGCCAGCCGAGTCGACGGCCGGCGCGAGCGTGGCGAGCGCAACAAAGATGCCGTCGTCGCCGCGCTCTTGTCGCTCTACGACGACGGCGAGGTCGAACCCTCCGCGGCGCGTATCGCCGAACTCGCCGGAGTCTCGGAACGGTCGGTGTTCCGCTACTTCCTCGACAAAGACGACCTTGCCGCCACGGCCATGACCACTCAGATGGAACGTGTGCGCCATCTCTACGACGGCCTGAGCGTCGACGGAGACTTCGAAACACGGCTCGCCTCGATACTCGATCATCGACTTCGACTCTTCGACACCGTTCGCGGCATGGTCAACGCCAGCATCGTTCTCGAGCATCGGTCACCGATCGTGCGCACGGCGGTCGAACAGCGGCGCGCCTTCTTGCGTGCTCAAGCGGTGGATCAGTTCCGACCGGAGCTGTCGGAGATCGACGATCATCAAACAGTCGCTCGGGCCATCGACATCGCCCTGAGCCTCGAGACATTGACGGCCCTGGGTCGACAATGCTCACGCCCGAAGATGCGCGAGACCGTGTCGTTCATGGTCCGCTCAGCTCTCTCACGACCGTGACGGTGGTCGAGGGGGCTCACTCGCCTCCGTCACCCACGAGACCCAGAGCGTCGGATCGTTCGGCCCAGTCGTCGAGAACCCGGTCGAGATCACTCGGTGCCGACGGTTTGCCGACCAGATAACCCTGCACCTCGTCACAACCGAGACGTCGAAGTAGTCGGTACTGCTCCACGGTCTCCACCCCTTCGGCCACCACCGTCATTCCGAGTGAGTGCCCGACATCGATGCCTGACGTCACCATCGGATCAGGCTCTTTGGCCGACGGGTCGAGGCGATCGACCATGGCACGATCGATCTTCAATTCGCTGAAAGGCGCGACGAGCAGTCGTTCGTAGTTGCTCGTGCCCGTCCCGAAATCGTCGACGGCGAGGTGGAATCCGGCCAAGCGAAGTCGCGTGAGAATGGCCACCGCCGGCGCGATGTCGGCGATCGGTGCCGTCTCGGTGATTTCGAATGTCCAACCTTCGGCAGGTGCGCTCGGCGTGAGAATTCGTGCCGCTCGGCGAGGAAGCTCGTCGTCGTCGAGATCGAGAACCGAGACATTCAGCGAGACGTCCGGCATCGACGCCAGAGCCCGATGCCGCGATCGGTCGTGCGCCGCCATCGACATCACCGCATCGAGCAGATCGGTCGTCCGTCCACGCTGCTCGACCAGGGCGACGTACATCGACGGAACCACGTCTCCGCGCTCGGGGTGACGCCACCGAACGAGCGCTTCCACTCCCATGATGTCACCGGTGAGAGCCGACACCTTCGGCTGGTACGCGAGGCGCAGGAACTCGGGGTCGAAGAGTTGATCGTCGTCGATGAGCAGACTCGGACCGGTCGGGTCGATCATCTGCTGTGCCAATCGATTCGCTTCGGTCAACGCCGTGCCAAGGGCATCGATTCCGAAGGGTTTGGCCAGAGTGGCGACGACACGCAACTTCTGCATCTCGGCGATCCGACGGGCGCTGGAGAGCAACACCTCGTCGGCGCCGCTCACGAGGATGACCGGGAGACCCTTGCGGATCGAGGCCAGCCTCCCCATGATCTCGATGCCGTCGATGTCACCGAGGGAGAGGTCGAGCACGACGACCTCGAAGCGTCCGCGAAGAGCATCTTCGATCTCGACGCGAGAGTTGGCCGACGTCGTGCTGAAGCCGACCGACTCGGCCACCGTTTCGATGAGTTCGCACACTGCGGGCTCGTCGTCGATCACCAGCACTCGCGACATGTCAGGAATTCTCCGCGAGATAGGGCGTCAGCGTCACGTAGAGATCATCGCGCGAGAACGGTTTGGCGAGAGTGCGTTCTCCGAGTTCCTGAAGGGTGCGCATACTCGAGCTGTACCCCGTCATGAACACCACGACCAGTTCGGGTTCGATGGCCACGGCCAATTTGGCGAGCTCGATGCCGTCCATGTCGTCGCCGAAGTTGGCGTCGGACACCAGGACGTCGGGCCGGAACTCTTCGACGAGTTGCAGGGCCGCTTTCGGCGTGACCGCGAAGCGCGCATCGATCCCGACGTCGATGAGCCAAGCGGCGACCATTTCGGCGAGCGACTGTTCGTCGTCGGCGACCACGACGCGACGACCGGCCCGACGATGTGGAACCTCGTTGGTTGCCACCTGTTCGGGGTCGTGCACCGGCAGAAAGAGAGACACCGTCGTTCCGACACCGAGTCGACTCTGCAACGTCGCCGTGCCACCCGACTGACGGGCGAAGGCGTAAACGGTCGCCAAACCGAGTCCGGTACCCGAACCGGCACGTTTAGTCGTGAAGAACGGCTCGAAAGCCCGTGCAACGACCTCGTCGGACATCCCGGAGCCATCGTCGGTCACGCTGAGCGAGAGATACGACGGTCTCGTCGCCCACGCGGGATCGAGTTCGTCATCGGCAAGTCGGCGAACAGTGATGTTCAAGCTGCCGGTCGGGCCCATGGCGTCCCGGGCGTTGAACGCCAGGTTCAGGATGCAACTCGACAGACGACCGGCATCGACCATCAATTGGAGGTCACCCTCGGGAGCATCGAGAGTCACGTTCCGGCCGGCACCAAGAGCCTGGCGAACGAGCGGAAGAATTCCCTTCACGAGATCGTTCACCGACACGGCCGACTCTTCGAGAGGTTGCGAACGCGCCACCGCCAACAACGATTTGGTGATCTCCGCCCCTCGTTCGACCGCCGACATCGATCTCGACACGAACTTCGACAACTTTTCGTCGGACGTCACGACGTCGTTCATCGCCATCAATTGAAGATTGCCCAACGTGACGAACAACAGATTGTTGAAGTCGTGAGCGAGACCACCCGCCAATGCACCGAGCGCTTCCATCCGCTCGGCCTGAGCCGACCTCATCGCCCGTCCCCGACGCTCCGTGGCGTCGACGAGCTGGAGAAAACCGAGCGACGATTCGGAGTCGGCGGGCCGCCCCTCGACTTCGAGGATTCGCATCGATCCGTCATCGGCTTCGTCGGAGAGTTCTGCGGTCGAACTTTCACCGGCGAGCACTCGGGACAGCAGGTCGTCGAGCACCCCGATCGCAATGGGATCATGGCCGAGGCCAAGTGCGTCGACGACTCGTCGTCCTGACGCATCGCCTCCACAATGGCGGTTCACCCCGTCGTTGGCCGCGACCACTCGACGATGACGATCGAAGAAGAGAGCGACACCGGCCGACGCAGCCAATGCCGAGACGAGTACCGACTGGCGTCGCCGACGTTCGACCACGATCGCTCGTCGACTGAGTACCGCGATCACTACGACGCTCGTCACCCAACACAGGACGAGAACGATGACGGCGAACACGTCGCCGATCGTAAAGCACCCCGCGGTAACATCACGGGGACCGGGGAGTGGCGCAGTGGTAGCGTTCCTGCTTTGGGAGCAGGCGGTCGGGGGTTCAAATCCCCCCTCCCCGACCAGGTCTCTGCACTGCTCACGGACTCGCCCGGCTGACACCGGCGACGAGTTGGCGGGTAGCGGGGTCGAGTGTCAGTTTCCAGTCGTCCTCGTGAGCGATGTGATGATGTCGCGAACACAACGAGACCCGATCCGAGAACTCGTTACGGGCATCTCCCCCGTGATTCGACCGGCGGTTGCTCGTGACACAATGCGGCCATGAGCATCCTCGATCACTCCATCAGCACCCTGTCCGGCCAGACCTCGAATCTCGGTCAAATCGCTCCCGGCAAGGTCTGTCTCCTCGTCAACGTGGCCAGCAAGTGCGGCCTCACCCCGCAGTACACCGGACTCGAAGCCCTTCACGAGACCTACTCTTCGCGCGGATTCGCAGTCGTCGGTCTTCCCTGCAATCAATTCGGCGGCCAAGAACCCGGCTCCCCCGACGAAATCGCCACCTTCTGTTCCACCACCTACGGCGTCACCTTTCCGATGACCGAGAAGATCGAAGTGAACGGAGCCGGACGCCACCCGATCTACGCCGAGCTCACCCAAGTGGCCGACGCCGAGGGAACAGCGGGCGACATTCGCTGGAACTTCGAGAAGTTCCTGATCGGTCGTGATGGGTCGATCATCGCTCGCTTCAGCCCGATGGTGAGCCCGGAGGATCCGGCGCTGATCACCGCCATCGAGTCCGCACTCGGCTGACATGGCACGACTCGATGGTCGCGTCGCCCTCGTGACCGGTGGTGCCGACGGAATCGGAGCGGGCATCGTTCGTCGTCTGGTCGAGGACGGTGCCCGAGTGCTGTCGGTCGACATCGACGACGACTCCGGCCGTCGAGCCACTGAAGGTCTCGGTGACCGAGCCGCATTCTGCCGGGCCGACGTCACCCACGAGGCCGATGTGCGCCGCATGGTCGACACCGCCGCATCCACCTTCGGAGGTGTCGACATTCTCGTCAACAACGCATGGGGCGGCGGCTCCATGGGGCGAGTCGAGGCCAAATCGAACGAAACTCTCCAACATGGGTTCGACATGGCGTTCTACGCCGCGTTCTGGGCGATGCGTGATTGCTTCGCTCACATGCGCGACCAAGGTTGGGGCCGGGTGATCAACATGTGCTCTCTCAACGGGGTGAACGCCCACATGGGAACTCTCGACTACAACGTCGGCAAGGAGTCGTTGCGCACTCTCACCCGAACCGCGGCGCGAGAGTGGGCCGATACCGGGATCGTCGTCAATGCCGTGTGTCCCGCCGCCAAGAGCGCGGCCTTTCGCCGGGTGATGGGCCAGCACCCCGAACTCGAAGCCGCCGCCGATCTCGCGAATCCCATGCATCGAATCGGTGATCCTTTCGCCGACATCGCGCCAGTCGTTTCGTTCCTGGCCAGTGACGACTGCCGATACCTCACCGGGAACACGCTGTTCGTCGATGGCGGCAGCCACATCAATGGCTCGTCCTGGGCACCCGACCTCGGACCGCGCTGACAGAATCCACTCATGACCATTCCCGTCGTCGACATCTCACGTCGCGACGCTCCCGCACGAATCGCCCACGCTTGCGAAGACTTCGGGTTCGTGTCGATCACCGAACACGGCGTCGACCGAACGTTGTTGACCCGCGCGTGGGACGACGCCCGTGCCTTCTTCGATCTTCCGCTCGACGACAAGATGCGGGTCGCCATGCCATCTCCCGGCTACCCCTACGGCTACTCACCACTCATGGGTGAAACGCTGGCTCGATCGCAAGGAAACGTCGCCCACCCCGATCGAAAGCAGAGTTTGGCCATCGGACCGGTCGACCCACCCATGCACACCTTCGCCGACGCCGACGAAGAGTTCGCCTGGTCGGCCAACCTGTGGCCCGACTCGCCGTCCACCCTTCGCGACTCATGGACGGCGAGATATCGAGCCATGAGTGATCTCGCCGCTCGACTCCTGTCTCTCATGGCCGAATCTCTCGACCTGCCGGCGAACTACTTCGACCCGATGATCGATCGGCACACGAGTGCCATGCGCGCTCTCGACTACCCCGGACGCGACGACTCGAGTCCGAACAAGAACGAGTTGGGAGCCAGCGCACACACCGACTACGGAACTCTCACCATCCTCGAAGTCGACCCGACGCAAGCCGGACTCGAAGTTCGTGCCGCGGATGGATCCTGGATTCCCGTGATGCCACCGCCCGGGGCGCTGGTGGTCAACCTCGGTGATGCCATGGAACGTTGGACGAACGATCGCTGGCGATCGACCATGCATCGAGTAGTCGTTCCCGATGGACGTCGCCAGTCGATCGCTTTCTTTCACAACGCGAACTGGGATGCGGTCATCGACTGCCTCGAGCCGTGCCGTGATTCCGGCCCGAAGTACCAGCCGATCGCCGCCGGACCACACCTGATGCACAAGTTCCGTTCCACCGTGAACACCTACTGACGACCCGTGGCCGTAGGCTCCCCTCGATGATCGATTGGGCCGCCGACTTCATCGATGCGATCGGCCTCATCGGAGTGGCCGCACTTGTCGCCCTCGAGAACGTGTTTCCGCCGATCCCGTCGGAACTCGTTCTCCTGCTCACGGGCTTCAACGTGAGCGAAACGCGCTTCGGCTTCGTGGGAGCAGTCCTCTTCGCCACGATCGGCTCGGTGGTCGGTGCCTATTTCCTCTACGGAATCGGTCGCCTCCTGCACGAGGACCGGCTCGAATCGTTTCTCGCCGGTATCGGAAAGTTCGTGGGCCTGAAAAAGTCCGACGTCCACAAGGGTTTCCAGTGGTTCGAACGCCATGGTGCCGCCGTGGTCTTGTTCGGACGCCTGATTCCCGTGGTTCGCTCGGTGGTGTCGATCCCAGCCGGTGCCGAGAAGATGCCGCTCCTTCGCTTCTCTCTGCTCACCGCCCTCGGTTCACTCGTGTGGAACACCGTGTGGATCGCAGTGGGCTGGGGTCTCGGCGACCAATGGGAGAAGGCCGGCGTGTGGGGCGACTACATCCAATACGGAGCGGTGGCTCTCATCCTGGTGGCGCTGATCGTGGTGGTCGTTCGTGCTCGACGCCGATCTGGACATTCCGAGACATCGTCGCAAGCGGAGGTGCAATGACCATGGAAATCGAGATGATCGTCGAGATCCCGCAGGGATCACGAAACAAATACGAGATGGATCACGACACGGGCGCCATCTGGCTCGACCGCACTCTCTTCACGGCGACGCAGTACCCACTCGACTACGGCTTCTTCCCGAACACGCTGGGCGAAGACGGCGATCCGCTCGATTCGCTGATCCTTCTCCCCCAGGCCACGTTTCCTGGCTGCCATCTGTGGGCCCGTCCGATCGGGGTGTTCTGGATGCGCGACGAGAAGGGTCCCGACGCCAAAGTGCTGTGTGTCCCGTCGCGCGATGCGCGATATGCGCACTACCGCGACCTCGGCGATGCCCCCGATTTCCTTCTTGCCGAGATCGCCAACTTCTTCGAGGTCTACAAGCTCATCGAACCGGGCAAGGAATCGACGGTTGGGCAATGGGCTGATGCTGCAGCCGCCGAAGCAGAGATCACCGCGGCGATCGCCCGCTATCGGCACTGATTTTCACATCGGGTTGCCGTAACCCACGCACGGCCAACCGGCCACGGGGCCCGCGTCCGGCCGGTCCGGCGGAGGGCCGAGCTTCGCCAGGAGTTCGGAACGAACCGGCTCTTCGAAGACCTCCCACGGACACACCGAGTTGTTGTTCACTCCGACCACGAAGTCGAAGTTGGACGCCTGCGTGCCTTGCGTGTAGCCGATGAGGTCGCCCGGCTCGAGTCGAACCTCGACAACCGGATCCATTTTCTCCTCGTCGTTGACTTGTTCACCGCTCTCGAGCCAATACGTGGCCGGTTCGTCACCGAACCCATAGGCCGACCGGATCTCGTCAGATGGTTCGGTGATGTGGTTGATTCGCACCTGAACGTCGCAGGAGGCGAGGAAGGTGAGATCCCAATCGCCGGCCTCGCGCGTCGAACCGATGTCGAAGCCGTCCTTGGGACGCAACCTCACCAAGAGCAGGGGCGCCGGCGCGTAGATCGGCACTCGAGATCCTTCATCGGCGATGAGAACGTACGAAAATCGGGGATCGGTTCCGTTTCCCTCCGAGCCATTGATGAACATTCGGATGGTCGACAGGTCGAATGGGGATGCGGTGAAGGCTCCATCGGCGGAGTCGAGCGGAGGATCGACCTTGATCGTCATGTATTCACAGTCGCCGTTGTACGGAAACGGCGGAGTGGTCACCGCGGCACCGGTCGTCGGTGCCGCGGACGACTCGACCACGACAGGCTCGGTCGTGGGCGGCACCTGGACTGTCGTCGTCACCTGGGGTTCGGAGCCACTCGTCCCACCACATGCCCCCAGAACCACCCCAACGATCCCCAACCACACTCCGGTCGCCCGCATTTCACTCCTCGATCCGACGATGTCCGCTGGCGAACCTAACCGATCGGCCATCTCGGAGGAGCGCTCTCGCACGACGCTCGTTACACTGCGGGGTCACGCGGGTGTAGCTCAATGGCTAGAGTTCCAGCCTTCCAAGCTGGCTATGCGGGTTCGATTCCCGTCACCCGCTCCAGCGCCGCAGGCGCTCCCTCGGTCGAACGAATCGGGAGGAGCGCAGCGACGGATCCCGTCACCCGCTCCAGCGCCGTAGGCGCTCCCTCGGTCGGGTCCGTCAGGACTCGACGACGGCGATCGAGCGCACGCGTACCTCGAATTCCCCGACCTGCTTGTCGAGGACGTAGAGGGCGATTCGTTCGATCGATGCGGCATCGAGCGGGGCGACGGCGGCCACGCGTTCCAGTCGCCAGTCGACCGCGGTGAACTCGGCGAACGGCACCGTGACCGGTCCGTCGGTGGGCACGAAACGTGCCACGTACGAATCGGTCGGGGTCAGGATCTGCACGAGGTACGTGCGACCGTCACCACGAGCGTCGATCGACAGAGCATCGCCCGAAGCGACCGAACCCGTACCCGGCCTCGGTCCACGTACGGAGGCGAAACCCCCGTTGTTGTCGAGCGACAATGTGCCGGCGAAGAGCATCTCACCATCGACGAGGGTCACCGTGCTCGACGACACCCCACCCATCACCGTGTCGTTCTGCACGAACCATTCGTCGACGCCGTCACGGGCGAAGTCGAACAAAACGGTCGAGGTCTCCGGCTGGGAGGACATCGTCGACATTGGTGCCAGCACACTGGTCGATGTCGTAATACCACCGTCGGTCGCCTCTGGCATCTGAAGCGTTGTCGCCACGATCGCCGAATCTTCGGACCTCGATGGTTCTGCACCGCAACCCGCCACGACCACGGCGGCCAGAAACACGCTCCGAATTCTCATGTACCGGTTGTATCACCCATGGACAGCGAGACCCACGGCGACGGAATCCGGCGATACGTCGTGTCGCTTCGACAGCAGGGGTTCGTCGACCCTCACCGACTGAATTCGCGGATCACCCGTCCCGGGCGTCGGCCGGTGTTGCGACCCTGCTCGGTCACGATCTCTCCGTTCACCAGAGTGGCGGCGTAGCCCGTCGAGCCGACTCGCAGTCGACCCTTGCCGTTGGGGAAGTCGTTCACGTATTCCGGATAACCCACTTCGAGAGCGTTCGGGTCGAAGATGTTCACGTCGGCATATGCACCGACCGCCAACGTGCCACGGTCCTTCAGGCCCAGCACCGCTGCCGGCTTGGCCGTCAGACGATGCACGGCATCGGGAAGATCGGTGATTCGCCGATCACGACACCAGTACGACAAGTAATGAGTCGGCGCGTCGGCATCGCAGATCTGCCCCGCATGGGCCCCTGCATCGCCGAGCCCCGGACACACCGCATCGAGATTCAGGAAGTCGCCGATGTTGGCACGGTTGCGATTGAAGAACCACACGTTGAACAGCTCTCGACCCTCCGACTCGAGGAGTCGTTCGACGATCCATTCGACCGGATGCTGACCGGCTCGCTCGGCGAGCACCGCAAGGGAGTCGTCGTCCTCGACGTGATAGTCGGGAACGGCCCCACTACCGAGCGGGAAGATGAACCGTGGGTCGTACCACGTACCGCGCGCGATTCCTTCGTCGATCAACTCGCGGCGGGTCGAGGCGTCGGCCAGCGCGGCCAACTTCTCGTCCATCGTCGGCAACGACATCACCGATCGCCACTTCGCACTGCCGACCGGAGGCACCTGATACAGGCCCATCAGACTTCCGCTCGGTCGCGTCATCGAGATCGCCGCGATGTTGCCATCGTTGGCCTGAATGTCGGCGAGCATCCCGTTCCAGAAGCCCGCCGCATCGGTCGATCCATTGCCGACACCGGCCGAGAACAACACGTTGCCGGCCCGACGAGCCATCGCACGCAACAGTTCGATTTCGTGCTGGAACTTCGTCTCGAAATCGAGAACTGCTTGGAAGAGTCCGCCTCCACCGTCGTTCATCCCATCCGCGATGGCGAGGTATTCGTCGATCGGCGCGTACGTTCCCGGAACCTTGCGACCATCAGGCACGGTGTGGAGCAGGATGCGAGAGGTCGAGAATCCGACGGCGCCTCCGGCAACCGACTCGGCGACGATGTCGCGCATCCGCGCCAATTCATCGGGAGTCGCCACCGCATCCTCGGCCATCGAGCGTTCGCCCATCACGTGGTAGCGCACGGCACAGTGACCGACCATTCCCACCACGTTGAGGGCGGGGCTCAATCGCTGAACGGAATCGAGATATTGCGGGAAGGTCTCCCAGTCCCACGGGAGGCCACCGAGAATCGCCTCGCGCGGAATGTCCTCGACACTCTCCATCAGTTCGGCGAGGTAGTGGCGCGACGTCGGCGCAACCGGAGCGAAGGTGACTCCGCAGTTGCCCATGAGAACGGTGGTGACACCATGCCACGACGACGAGGTCATCATCGGGTCCCACGCGATCTGGGCGTCGAGATGGGTGTGCAAGTCGACGAAGCCGGGTGTGACCACTTGCCCGGCCGCATCGATCTCCCGAGTGGCCGTGACTCCCGACAAGTCGCCGATCACCGTGAGGCGATCGCCGTCGATCGCCACATCGGCGACCCGCGCTGGGGCGCCTGTGCCGTCGACGACCGAGCCGTTGCGAATGATGAGATCGTGAGCCATGGTGTCCCCCTGATCGATTCCCCGTCGGGAGCCTAGTCGTAGGCTGAACCGGTGGTTCCGACCGTACTGGTGCGTTCTCCGAGTCCACGTCTGGCCGATGGTCTGGTCACCCACATCGATCGCCGTCCCATCGATCTGAACGTGGCTCGACGTCAATGGAGCAACTACGTCGACGCACTCGCTGATCGGGGTTGGCGGATCGCTCACGTACCAGCTGCTGATCATTGTCCAGATTCGGTCTTCGTCGAAGACGTCGTCGTGATGTTCCGTGGTACGGCCATCGTCACGAGTCCCGGAGCCCCCGAGCGACGTCCCGAGATCGACGCGATCGATGGCGTGGTCCACGATCTCGGCCTTCCGGTTCGTCACGTCGACCCCACTGGTCGACTCGACGGTGGAGACATCCTGAAGATCGGCGACATCGTGTACGTCGGTCGAGGTGGCCGAACCGACCACGCGGGAAGCGCGTCGTTCGCTCGCATCATCGGCGACCTCGGAGGACGCGTCGTCGAGGTGCCGGTCACCAAGGTGTTGCATCTCAAGTCGGCGATCACCGCACTTCCGGATGGCACGGTGATCGGCTGGGATCCCGTCGTCGACGATCCCTCGATCTTCCCCCGTTATCGCTCGATGCCCGAAGAATCGGGGGCGCATGTCGTCGTTCTCGACGAGCGAAGCGTGCTCATGGCCGCGAGTGCCGAACGCAGTGCCGACGAACTTCGCCGTTCCGGCTGGAACGTCGTCCAGGTCGACATCTCCGAGTTCGAAAAACTCGAAGGGTGCGTGACGTGCCTGTCGGTGAGAATTCGAGACGCCGCCGACTGAGCGAAAGTGTCACGCGTTTCGGTAGCGCATGATGTCCTCGACCGAAATGGTCGAGCCACATTCGATACTGGCTGCCATCACCGTCGGGGTCATGACGGTCGCCGTGTCGAAGTAATCGGCGGCATACACCGTCCAACCATCGCGATATCGACGCACGCTCGTTCCCCGGGTCATCGGCACTCGGTCACCGCTCGGTGTCACCGCCATCTGAATCCACTCCTGTAGATACGTCGTCCCGTCGTTCAGCTCGGGTCCGACCGGTACGAATTCGATGTCACCGCACTTGGGCATCACGTCGAGCATCCATTCGCGGATCCGAGCCTGGCCGCGAAACTCGCCGAAGATCGGATCGATGTACACCGAATCCGACGGATGGAACTGATCGCAGTCCTTGTCGAAGTCGACATCGCACGCCGCGGTCACCGGCACACCCGGGAATCTTTCCCAGCCTTCGAGCGACGGTGCCGGAGGAATCGGGGCCACTTCGCCGTTCGGGCCCGGTTGACGGAACGGGCCGGTGTCGTACACGTCGCAGGCCCACGTGATGAATCCGTCGCGATAACGACGAACGCTCACTCCTTTCGACAGTGGCATGTCGCCGGCGAACATCTGCCATTCGTCGAGCGAGGTGCCACCTTCGCCGTCGTCGAACAACACAGCCGGTTGGGTCGGTCGGAACTCGATGAATTCGATCTCGGCCATGGTGGGAATCATCCAGGCGCCGATGGCTTCGCGCCCGAAGAACGATCCATAGATCGCGTCGTAGTAACGCGATCCTTCCGGAGCCATGAAATCCACCATTCTCTGGATCCCCTGTTCGCGGGTGAGGCCGGTGTCGAGAAGAGCCTCCATCATCTCGTGTGCATTCATCTCAGATCCCCCTCACCAGAGTGCCCGGGCGCTCACCCGTGTCGGCATCGTGACGTCGCGTCATGCGACCATTCACCATGGTCGCGAGGTAGCCCTTCACCGGCTGAATGAGTCGGGTGCCGCCGGCCGGCAAGTCGTCGAATCCCCGCGGCGGCGCGACGGTGAGGTTCTCGAAATCGATCACGTTCATGTCGGCGCGCAAGCCGGGAATCAGACGTCCACGATCGGCCAAGCCGTACAGATCGGCGTTACGGGCCGTCTGCTTGTGCACCAAGAACTCGATGGGGATGCGCTCACCCTGATGGCGATCGCGAGCCCAGAACGTGAGCTGAGTGGTGGGCATGGTCGCGTCACAGATCAAGGTCACATGAGCACCAGCATCCGACAGACCCGTGACGGTTTCGGAGTGAACGAGCATCTCTCGTAACACCTCCATGCGCTGATGCACATCGGCGCCACCCATGAGCGCACACATCGCTCGACCGTCGTCGCTCACCAGGTGGTCGTACAGAACGCTCAACACGTCGTCGCCTCTCGCCGTGGCGATCGCCCCTAGCATCCGATCGGGAGTCGGTTCGTAATCGACCGGATCACCGAGTGGGTACAGGAACGGTGCTGCCATCTGGAAGAGGCGATACGTCGTCGCCATCGATCCCGGACGATCGACGGGGACGTCGGACTCCGACAGGATCGCCGCCTTGACGTCGGGATTCGCCATGGCTCGTGCTCGATCGGCCACCGGAAGCGACGCCAGCTTCATGTAGGTCGGTCGACGAAGAAAGGCGTGGTATCCCGACAGGCCCGAGACCAGACCGATCGGTCGCGATGACACCTGCGGATTGAGCCGAGCACCGGTCCGATTGGCATCCACGGTGGCGTCCAGCAGCTCGCGCCAGGTGTCAGGCGGATAGTCGGGTGACTGCACCAACGTGAAGGTCACCGGCCGTCCGCTACGTCGGGAGAAGTCGGCCATCAACGCCAGCTCGTCGTGAGGAGTCGTTCGCTCACCACCCAAGCCCTCCAGCTTTCCGACGGTTCCAGCGGGGATCATCTCGAAGACACCCCGACCGGCCACCTTCATGGCATCGGCGAGAGCGGCGATCTCCTCGGCTGGCGCGAAAGTACCCGGCACCGGCGAGCCATCGAGTGCTCGATGTCCGATGGTCCGCGAGGTGGTGAAGCCGAGTGCCCCAGCACGCAACGAATCGGACACGATCCGTGACATCTCGGCGAGATCGTCGGCCGTCGCGTCCTCGTTGCGAGCACCTCGCTCACCCATGACGTAATAGCGCAGGGCACCGTGGGCGATCTGCGCTCCGATGTCGAGCGAGTAGCGACGTGACGCGATGTAGTCCATGTAGTCGACGAAGGACTCCCAGCGACCCCACTCGATGCCCTCGTACAAAGCCGTTCCCGGAATGTCTTCGACGCCCTCCATCAACTCGATCAGCGCCATTTCGGCCCCGGGGCGCACCGGAGCGAATCCGACTCCGCAGTTGCCCATCACGACGGTCGTCGCTCCGTTGCCAGCCGATGGGTCCATGACGTCGTCCCAACTCACCTGGCCGTCGTAATGCGTGTGAACGTCGACCCAACCCGGAGTCACGAGTGCACCGTCGGCGTCGATGACTTCTCTCGCCGATCCCGTGATCGTCCCGCCCACCTCCACGATCCGCCCGTCTCGCACGGCGATGTCACCACTCCGCGGCGCGGCTCCGGTGCCATCGACGATCGTTCCACCCTTGAGCACGTAATCGAACACGATTCCCCCCTCGGACCCCCGTCCGATGACATGTTAGGTGCTGCGGTTCGATCGGGCCGCCAGGTACCTCTGGCCGGCCTCTCGACTCTCGGGGTCGTGCATCGCGTACACCAGAACCTCGGCATCGGTGGAGTTGCGCCGAGTTCCGACGATCTCTTCCATCACGGCGTTCACCTGTTGCTTGGTGACGTCGAGTGCATAACGAGGTTTGCCAGCCAACTGTTCGGCCAACTCCAACGCTCGATCGAGGGCCCGACCCGGTGCCACCACGTCGTTCAGGAAGCCGATCGATTTCGCCTCGGCGGCGTCGAACGGACGGCAGGTGAGGACGAGTTCCTTCGTCAGAGCCGGACCGATTTCGCGAACGAGGCGAGGAATCCCACCCCACGCGAGTGGGATGCCGAGGTCGACTTCGGGAACCGAGAAGCGAGCGTCGGCCGCAGCGACGCGAAGATCACACGCACCAGCGAGCACCAATCCCCCACCGATGCAATTTCCTTCGATCGCCGCGATGGTGATCGGTCGAACGTCCGTCAGGGCTTCGGTCGCCAACCGACCAAGGTCGGCCCCTTCCCTCGGGTTTCCCGCCGACCCAGTGAAATCGTTCAGGTCGAAACCGGCCGAGAACGACGACCCTTCTCCGCTCACGACAACGACCCTGATGTCGCCGTCACGATCGATGTGCGTGCAGACCTCGGCGATCTCCTGGAGCAACGTCGTCGACAGCGCGTTGAGACGGTGGGGCCGCGTGAACGTGAGGCGAGCGACTCGTCCGTGGACGTCGAGGCGAAGATTGGTGAAAGCCATCCCCGGAGCGTAGAAGCCCTCGATCGTGGCGCAACGCTCAGGCCGACACGATGCGGCGAACCGCCTGGATCCGACTGTCGCTCGGCATCTTGCCGACACGAACGTCGGCTCCCGTGAACGGGGCCTCGATCCATTGCGAGTCGCTGATGGCGATCCCCACGTGACTGATCTGAGTCGGATTGACCGAGGAGAAGGTGAAAACGAGGTCACCGGGACGGATCTTCTCGTTCCGCCAATCGACGGCCGAGCCCTTGGTCGACTGCTGAAGGCTGCTGTGCGGCAACGTGATGCCGATGCGACGGAACGCGGCCCGAGCGAGGCCCGAACAGTCGAATGCGTCGGGGCCGGCCGCACCGAAGCGATACGGCTTGCCGACTTGGGCCTTGACGAATTCGACGACTTCGATCAACTTCAACGCAGCGGGAGACAGCGATGCTGGCGACACCGCTTCTGTCGACGACGACGTCGTCGGTGTCTGCGCATCGGTCGGAAGCACGATCGACTGACCCGGAAGAATCACCGTCGAACGCTGGAAACCATTCACCGACAACAGCGACGACAACGACACACCCGCCTTCGACGCGATCCGACTCAACGAATCACCGGGCTTCACGGTGTACGAAGCACCCGAGGTCACGGCCTTCGTCGAGACCGACGACGTCGTTCCGGTCGGAAGCACGATCGACTGACCCGGAAGAATCACCGTCGAACGCTGGAAACCATTCACCGACAACAGCGACGACAACGACACACCCGCCTTCGACGCGATCCGACTCAATGAATCGCCGGGCTTCACGGTGTACACGTCGACGCTCGCGTTCGTGGGGCGGGCATCGGCCTGCGCTCCCGGCACTCCCACCACACCGAGAACGGTCGCCGCGCACAACGACGCCAAGACCGTTCTCTTGAAGGATCGACCGAAGCGCTTCACGGTGATGGGTATCGATACCCGCCGCCGAAGACTTGAGAATTTGCCGAAAAAGACTTCGTGACCAGGTCAGATGTCGCTCTTACGATCCATCTGCTCGTGGTAATGGGCGATCTTGCATTCGCGAGCCGAGAGGATCTGAGTGGTGAAAGCACTCGACTTCTTCGTACGGGCCATCTGCGCGTAGATACCGATGTCCTCCCCCACCACTTTCTTCAAGCCTTCCCAGTGCGCCAGGGTGTGTCGGAGGTAGCGCGCGTACTCGGGATCGTCGTCGACGCCTCGATACACGATCTCCCAACAGAGAAAACGCGTTCGGTCCACATCGATCGGAATCGGTTGGAAGACCTGGATGTGCTCGGGATTGCAATTGAAGACGGTGTTGGGAAACACCAGGTAATGACAGATCGCGAACTGATGATGGTCGTAATCGGAACTCGACAATTCGACGAGATGTTCTGGTTTGGGAACGAAACACATGTAGTTGTCGCCCACGATGTGGAACGTCGCTTCGCGCGCCGACTTGGTGAATGCCGGTGGAACGTGATGAAGCTCGGTGACGTGATAGATCTCGTTGAATCCGTCGACGACGGCCTTGTAGTTCACCGGAACGTCGAACTCCAGCACCTCGTGCAGAACCATGTCCTCCATGCGGAAAGCGCCGAGGTCGGACACGATCTCCCGACCGATCGATTCGATCAGTGACGGCGCTCGATCCGGGCCGAGAAGGTTGATCCAGATCCAGCCGGCCCACTCTTCGACGGCGACCGCCGGTGCACGAGTGTCGAGGTGTTCAGGGTCGAAATCCTCGCGCTCGGGTACGCCGATCAGTCGGCCCGTGGTGTCGTAGACCCAACCGTGATACGGGCACGTGAAACGACGTGCTCCACAACCCGACAATTCGGAGACGATGGCCGGTCCACGATGCGCACAGACGTTGTGAAACGCAGCAAGGGTGTCGTCGGACCGCCGAACGATCACGACCGATTCGCCATGACCTTCGTAGGTGATCCAGTCGCCGACTCCCGCGACCTGCTCGATTCGCCCAGCGAGAAGCCAGTGAGTGACCAGAACCGACCGTCTCTCCCGCTCGAACCGATCGGCGTCGCGATAGACCTCGGCACTCATCGTCGACGGACCTCGGTCGGGAACGTTCGGAATTCCGACTCCGGCACGTTGCGGAAGATCGCCCCGTCGTGCCACGTGCACCCGTCGCTCCCCCACGAACCGAAGACTAGACGCGAGATCTCACTACCCTCTTCGCATGGACGTCATCGCCGGGATGAGTGACCGCCTCCCCCTCGAGGCGACCGGGGCCTACGCCCGTCGCATCGAGGCCCTCGGGTTCGACGTGCTCCATGTGCCCGAGACGATTCACGACTCGTTCAGCGTCGCGCTGCTCGCACTCGAACACACCACGACTCTTCGAGTCCAAACCAGCCTCACTCTCGCCTTTCCCCGCAGTCCGATGCTCGTCGCCCTCCAAGCGTGGGATCTGTCCCGAATGAGCGGCGGTCGTTTCGATCTCGGTCTCGGCACTCAGATCCGACAGAACATCGAAGGTCGGTTCGGCGTGCCATGGCGATCACCGATTCCGTGGATGCGCGACTACGTGACCGCCGTTCGTGGGGCCTGGAATTCGTTCTCCACCGGGGAACGCCTCGATGTGCGCACCGACTCGTATCGGCTCGACCGTCTGCAACCGTTCTTCGATCCTGGTCCCCTTCCCCACGACGGGCCCCGACTCTGGCTCGGGGGGATCAACGACCGAGCGATTCGTTTGGCCGGTGACGAGGCCGATGGGTTCGTCACCCATCCGACCAACTCGCATCCGCGATTCCTCCGAGAGCGAGTCCATCCCGCCCTCGCCACGGCGCCGCGCCGAGTTCGGGTCGCCACGGCAGCCCCGATCATCACCGGACCCACGGCCGACGACGTTCGGAACAGTCGTGAATCCCAGCGGGCCGTTCTCGCGTTCTTGTACTCGACCCCGGCCTATCGACGAACTCTCGAACTCTTCGGTTGGGGGGATGTCGGAGCTCGCCTCCAGGAACTCACGCGACACGGCCAGTGGGACCGCCTGGGCTCGGTACTCACCGACGACCATCTCGACACTCTGATTCCCTCGGCCACATGGGACGAACTACCCGATGTCGTCGAATCCTGGTTCGGCGGGCTCACGAACGGAGTGCTCGTCCAGCCACCTGACGATCCCGGCGACGACGCTCGATTCCGCGAAGTCGTTCAGAGAATCGCGGCGATCTCGTCACTCAACTGATCGGCCGACAGCGCACCGGACACCCGTGTGGTCGCTCCGGAGTCGTCGACGAAGACCCACGCCGGCTGACCGGAGACTCCGAACGACGCGAAGACGTCACCGGCCGGATCGTTCACCGACGGGAACGTCAGACCGTGTCGATCGATGAATTCAGCCATCGATTCACTCGATCCCGCCCAGGCCACCCCGATGAAGGTCACTCGCCCGTCGTACGTTTGTCGTGCATCCTCGACCGAGGGTGCTTCAGCGTTGCACGAGCCTCAACCGGGCGCCCAGAACCACAGAACGGTCGGACCGTTGAAGCCCGGCAGCGCATCGACCAGGAGTGGCTCGGCCGGTGATTCGGCTCGTGATTCGGCCGGAATCGCCACCGGTGCCTCGACGGTCGTTGATGCCGCCACCGCAGCCTCGGTCGTGGGTTCATCAGCGCCGCAGCCGACACCCAACCACGCGATGGCAGGGACGAGAAGCACGCGACGCATGGCCTGACCCTAATCACGTCTCCCGTGCCTCTCCAGTCGGACAGCGATACCGTTCGTCACATGACCCGGCTGTGCGTGCTCGGAGATTTCGCCTGGGATGTTCTCATCCGCACGAACAGCGAACTACTTCGCGGTGGCGACACCTTCGGAGAAGTCATGCTCACTCCTGGGGGAAGTGCCGCCAACGTCGCCGTGTGGGCGCGACGATGCGGACTCGAGACGAGTTTCATCGGCAAGATCGGCCGCGATCGATTCGGGCAACTCGCCGACGAGGATCTACGACGAGAGGGAGTGCATGCGCACTTCGTCGATACCGACGTCCATCCGACGGGGTCGGTCGCCGTCTTCGTCGATCAAACCGGTCAGCGTTCGATGGTCTCGGGCCACGGCGCTGACTTCTACCTCATGCCGTCGGAGATCCCGGCCAACGTCGTCAGCGGTAGCACCCACCTTCATCTGACCGCATGGTCGTTCTTCACCGACCCACCGCGTTCGGCCGCGCGACGAGCCGCCCGTCTCGCCCATCAAGCAGGAGCCACGATCTCGTTCGACCCGGGTTCGTTCCAGATGATCCAAGAAATGGGTGTCGAAAGTTTCCTCTCGACCTGCGCCGATCTCGACGTCGACATCGTGCTCCCCAACAAAGAAGAAGGTCAGGTCCTGACCGGTTGCGACGATCCGCACGACATCGCCCGGGGCGTCGCCAAGATCTTCCCCAGCGCCCTCGTCGTCCTGAAACTCGATGCCGACGGGGCGCTCGTTCTCGTCGACGACGACATGACGCACATCCCTCCGGCCACCAACAAGTTGGTCGATGCCACCGGTGCTGGCGACTCGTTCGCAGGAGCATTCCTGGCCCATTACTTGGTGCACCGCTCGGCCGTCGCCGCCGCTCGACACGCCACGCGGGTCTCGGCGTGGGTGATCGAACACATCGGGGCCCGACCCGCCCCCGACGCACGACTGGCCACCATCACTGCGGTCTCGTGACCCGGCGACGGTCTACGCTCGGCACATGCCCGGTGTCCGACACGTCGTTCTCTTTCGCTGGAAACCCGAAGTGACGTCGAGTCACATCGACGAGGCCGAACACGCTCTGGCCGAACTCCCGAGCAAGGTCCCGTCGATCCGCTCCTACGTTTTCGGCCGCAATCTCGGGATCAATCCGGGAACTTACGACTACGCGGTGATCGCCGAATTCGACGACCGCGCGGGATACCTCGAGTACCGCGATCATCCCGATCATCAAGCTTTCATCGCGCGGTACACCGCCGACTTCGTGTCGGAACGAGCCGCCATCCAGATGGAGATCTGAGATGGATCTCGGAATCACCGGGCGTCGAGCCCTCGTCACGGGCGCGTCGAGCGGTCTCGGTCTCTCCACCGCCCGGGCATTGGCCGCCAACGGAGTGTCGGTCGTTCTCGCCTCGCGTTCGCGTGAACGTCTCGACGCCGCCGCATCGACGATCACGGCCACCAACGGTGCTCGCGTTCATGTCGCGGTCGCCGATGTGAGCGACCCGGAAGCGGCAACTGCTCTCGTCTCTCGATCGGTCGATCTCCTGGGCGGAATCGACATCGTGATCGCCAACGCCGGTGGGCCGCCCCCAGGAAATTTCGCAACGACGGCCTTCGATTCATACGAGGCCGCCCTGCGCCTCAATCTCTTGTCGACCGTCGCTCTCTGTCAAGCGGCGCTGCCCGGCATGATCGACCGTCGATGGGGGCGCGTGGTCGCCATCACGTCGTCCTCGGTCCGCGAACCGATCGACCGGCTGATTCTCTCCAACACGGCGCGCGCCGGCGTCACCGGCTTCTTGAAGACCGTGGCCCGCGAAGTCGCTCCACACGGTGTGACGGTCAATTCCCTCCAGCCGGGCCTGCACGCCACCGATCGGCTCACCTCGCTGTACGGCGACCTCGAGGCAGTGGCCGCGACGGTTCCCTCACGAACTCTCGGAGACCCCGACGATTTCGGTCACGTGGCCGCCTTCGTGTGCTCCGAGCACGCGAAGTTCATCACGGGCGCGGCGATACCTCTCGACGGTGGCGCCCTTCACGGGCTGCAATAGTCACCGCTTCCACCACCTGGTCGGCCGGTGCTCCCGGGCCGAGGACCGCGGCGATTCCGGCCGCCTTGAGTTCGTCGGCGTCACGGTTGGGCACGATCCCGCCGACCACGACCGGGATGTCGGCACCGCGTTCGCGCAGGGCTCGAACGACGAGCGGCGCGAGCGTCATGTGTGCCCCCGACAACATCGACAGACCGATCACGTCGACGTCCTCGTCGATCGCTGCAGCCGCAACCGTGTCGGGTGTCTGGAAGAGGCCGGTGTAGATCACTTCGAATCCTGCGTCACGGAGTAGCCGAGCCACCACCTTGACTCCACGGTCGTGACCATCGAGACCAACCTTGGCCACCAGAACTCGTGTTGCCGTCATGCGTCTCCTGCCTTCCTCAACTCGTCCCGAGACCGTTCCTAGATCGTCGGCACTTCGACATGGCGTCCGAAGACACCTGCCATCGTGTTCATCATCTCGCCGACGGTCACGTAGGCCCGCGATGCATCGATCAGAGCCGGCATCAGGTTCACCTCGGGGTCGACCGCATCCTTGGCCAATCGGTCGAGAGCATCGGCCACGGTTCGCTCGTCACGATCCTGTTTGACCTCGGCCAGACGACGCCGCTGTTTGGCCTCATCCTCGTTGGTGATGCGCAACGTGTCGAGTTCGTCCTCGTCGTTGCCTTCGAGGAAACGATTGACGCCGACGATGACGCGCTCCCCAGCGTTGAAGGCACGCTCCAACTCGTATGCCGAGTCCGCGATTCGACCCTGGAACCAGTTCTCCTCGATCCCGGTGATGCATCCCTCGAGCATCGAACCATCGCCCATCTCCTCGATGCGCGCGAAAATTTCTTCGGCCCGACGTTCCATCTCGTCGGTGAGTTCCTCGACGAAGTACGAGCCACCGAGCGGATCGGCCACGTGAGCGACGTTCGTCTCGTAGGCCAACACCTGCTGCGTCCGCAACGCGATGCGGGCCGCTTTCTCGGTCGGGAGCGCGAGGGCTTCGTCCATCGAGTTGGTGTGCAACGACTGGGTCCCCCCGAGGACTCCGGCGAGCGCTTCGATCGCGGTCCGGATGATGTTCACCTCGGGTTGTTGCGCGGTGAGGGATACGCCTGCGGTCTGAGTGTGGAATCGCAACTGCATCGACCGCTCACTCGTCGCCCCGTAACGATCCTTCATCCAACGAGCCCAGATTCGACGCGCAGCTCGGTACTTGGCGATCTCCTCGAAGAAGTCGATGTGAGCATTGAAGAAGAACGACAGACGCGGTGCGAACGCATCGACCGGCAACCCGGCCTGACGAGCCAACTCGACGTAGGCGAATCCATTGCCGAGGGTGAACGCCAACTCCTCGGCCGCCGTCGCACCGGCTTCACGGATGTGGTAGCCGGAGATCGAAATCGAGTGCCACCGCGGCATCTCGGCCGCCGTGAACGCCACTGTGTCGCGCACGAGTCGCATCGACTGGCGCGGGGGGAACACGAACTCCTTCTGGGCCTGGTATTCCTTCAAGATGTCGTTCTGAAGCGTTCCGCCGAGCCGGGCCCGTGCCACTCCCGCTGATTCGGCCTGCGCCACGAACATCGCCAACATCACTGCGGCCGGGGAGTTGATCGTCATCGACGTGGTGATCGACCCGAGGTCGATATCGGCGAAGAGATCTCGCATGTCGGACAGGGTGTCGATGGCGACTCCGCAGCGACCCACCTCACCGAGGGCCATCGGGTCGTCGGAGTCGAGACCCAGCAGCGTCGGCATGTCGAACGCCGTCGACAGTCCGTCGCCACCGGCGCGAATGATCTCCTTGAAACGTTGATTGGTGTCGATCGCCGTCCCGAACCCGGCGAACATGCGCATCGTCCACAACTTCGAGCGGTACATCGACGCATAGGGTCCGCGGGTGTACGGATACGCACCGGGGAAATCTCCGTCGTCGGGCCCGTAGACCGGGGCGAGCGGGATTCCCGACATCGTCTGGAATCGATCGGATCGGACTCTCGACTCGTCGAAGGCCGCCTGCCACTGTGCTCGGGGGTTGTCGGACCGTGACGTCATGGGGTCATTGTGTCCGTTCGGACGCCGGAAGACTGCACTGGGCAGTTCCACCGGGCATTCGGTGGCGGTTGCGAGCGATCCAGCGATACACCACACCGGCGAGTTGGCGGACTCCGGGGGTGAGGAGAAGCCAGCCGAGAACCGACCAGCCCCGTCCACCGTGAATCAGCGTTCGGGCCACGGCGACGTGTCCAGAAGCGCGACGACCGTCGGCACCGATCCACTGCACCGCCTCTTCGCATTCGGCTCGAGTGAGCCCGATGCCATCGAGGTCGAGGGATTGCCACGACACGATCGTCGGATGGCGACGGATCCGCTTCTCGACGAAACGCACACTGCGCGTACAGAAAGCGCAATCACCGTCGAACACGAGGAGCGGGCGTTCCATCTCCCCCAGTGTGCCACCCGAAACGTCCGGCTCCGACTCAGGAGGCAGGCGTTCGGCCGATGACCGGCTGGGCCGACGCCACTCGCGGGTCGAAACCGTTCTCGTAGGGAAGCCAACCCTGACGATCGGGCCACAGAAGTTGAACGGCCTCGAACGAACCGCGATGCCACGCCCGTCCCGTGAGGAACGAATCGACGTGCTGCTCGACGTCGACGGTGGCGAACACGCAACGAAGGTCATTGTCGAGGAGTCCCTGCAGGGGAACGTCACGCGGGATCTCGACTCCGCCGTCCAGTTGCTGAGCGACCAGGTCGATGAGTCCGCGTGCCGCCACGGGAGTGAGACCGAAGATCACGATCTCCGGGAACGAGAACCGCTCGGGAAATCCGATCGTGTAGGCGTGTCCTGGGCGAGGGGGATCGACGTCGGTTCGGGCCGCGACCGGTTCGAGCGCCCAACCGCTGGTCTCGATCATCCACTCGATCTTGTCGGCATGGGGAATGTGGAAGTCGGGAAGCGACACCGCCTCAGCGTGCCACATACAGTGCTTCGTCGTGAACCGCTTCGCCACCTCTCGACATCTCGTCGGCCCGCGATGGATCGCGTTCCATGTGCTCTGCATCTCCGCGGTCATCGGCATGGTGATGCTCTCGTTCTGGCAGTTCGATCGACTCGGAGAACGCCAAACCTTCAACCGCGACGTCCGATCCCGCTCGACAGCGCCGATCGTCGACGTTCTCTCGCTCGAACTCGACGAACCGTCGACGATCGAATGGAGGGCCGCCAGTGCCACCGGGGTCTACGTGCCGGGCGAGCAGATCCTCGTGCTCAAGCGAAGCCAGGACGGACGCGCAGGGGTCAACGTCGTCACGCCACTGCGACTCGCCGACGATCGACTCCTGGCCGTCACGCGCGGATTCATCGGTCTCGACGAGAGTCCCCCGTCGACTCCGAGCGGCGAGGTCACCGTGGTCGGGGTGCTTCGTTCCGGCGAACGGCGCCGATCGGGTCAACCGACCGAATCCGACGGACGGTTGACCGAGATGTTCCGACTCGACCTCGATCGGCTCGACCAGCAGATCGAGGGCGACCTGGTCGACGTGTCACTCGCGATGGACGCCTCCGAGCCCGCCGACTCCGCGATGTTGCGACCCCTGGCCGCGCCGGCGCTGAGCGAGGGAAGTCACCTCTCGTACGCCATCCAATGGCTGATCTTCGCCGTATGCGTCGTGATCGGATGGGTGCTCGCCGTTCGTCGATCACTGCGCCGCGATCGTTCAGCTCCGCTCGATCGCTGACATCCGACGGAACTGCTCGACGACGTCGGGCGACTGGTGCGCCGCATCGAGACTTCGGTACACGGTCTCCACGTTGACGCTGACTCGACCGAATTCTCCCCACGTGGCGAAGGCGCCGAGTTCCTTTGCGATCTCACGTGCCGCTTCGAAGGCATCGATGCCGGCCTCATGTCGGACACTCGCTTCGTGATCGATGAACGAGAGATAGTCGCGAACCTCGACGACTCCCGCCTTGTCGGTGATGGGGCCGTGACCAGGAACGACCGTGTCGACGTCCATTCCGAGAATGAGATCGCAGGCCGCGATCCAGTTCGAGAGCGGTCCGGCCCAGACGATCGGCGTCCCGCCGATGAAGAGAATGTCTCCGGTGTAGACGGTTCGCGCATCGGGTACGACCGCGATCACGTCGCCCGCCGTGTGCGCCGGGCCGACTTCGAGCAATTCGATCGTGCGGCCGCCGACGTCGATGTCGAGTCGACCGTCGAAGGTGCGAGTCGGCAGACGAAGTTCGATCCCGTCGAATCGAAAAGCGCCGAAGAAACTGCGGAACAGCTCGCCTACCTCGCCCGGTGCTGCATTGAGTGCCGCGAGCATCGACGGAGGAACTTCGGTCATCTCGTGGGCGGCCGCCGTCGACGCGATGATCTCGGCCCCGTCCACCAATTGATTGCCGTAGCAGTGGTCGCCATTGGCGTGAGTGTTGACGAGGGACGCGATCGGTGCGGTACGGGTGAGCGGCGCCATGGCGGTCAACATGTCGCCGGTCAGAACCAGATCGAACAAGGTGTCGACGAGGAGGGACGCGCCATCACCGACCACGAGACCGGCGTTGCTCCACCCCCAACTTCCGTCGGGCTGAAGATAGGCGTGGCACCCGTCTCCGATCTCGACGAGTCCTCGTTGATAGGGGCGAGTGGGCATGCCCGGATCGTAGGCGGTACTTGACACAGAACACCTGTTCGGTGACACTCGAACGATGGTCGGACGCGGAGCGAGCACGGTGACGCAGAAGTCGTTCGACGATGCCGGAACACCCCTGTCGGAGGTGACGTTCTGCGTTCTCGACCTCGAGACCACCGGCGGATCGGCGCAGGACGATCGCATCACCGAGATCGGCGCGGTGAAGTACCGCGGCGGCGAATGTCTCGGCACGTTCCAGACCTTGGTCAACCCCGAACGTTCCATCCCGCCCTACATCACCGTCCTCACCGGCATCACCGAGTCGATGATCCTCCCGGCTCCGCGGATCGAGGCGGTCCTTCCCTCGCTCACGCACTTCATCGGGGACTCCGTGATCGTCGCTCACAATTCGCGATTCGACATCGGCTTTCTCAATGCGTCGCTGATCCGCGCCGACCGTGATCCGCTCACCAATCGCGTCCTCGACACGGTTCCCCTCGCCCGACGCCTCGTGCGCGACGAGGTTCCCGACTGCAAACTCGCCACCCTCGCGTCCCGGTTGCGCCTGGCTCACCAACCCAATCACCGAGCACTCGACGACGCACTCACGACCGCCGACCTGCTTCATTTCCTGATCGAGAGAGCCAGCGGATTCGGAGTCATGGGCCTCGATGACCTGATCGGACTTCCTCGCCTCGACACCCATCCCCTCGCCGCCAAACTTCGACTCACCGAGGATCTGCCCCGCGCTCCTGGCGTCTACTTGTTCAGCGATGTCAACGGGCGAGTCCTCTACGTGGGCAAGGCGACCAATCTGCGCCAACGAGTGCGCAGCTATTTCAGTACCGGTGAGACCCGTCGCAAGATCGGCGGCATGCTGCGCCAGACCCACGGCATCCATCACATCGAGACTCCCGATCCACTCACGGCCGGAATTCTCGAACTCCGACTGATCCGTCGACTGTTGCCTCATTACAACCGCGCCGGCACCACGGTCGACAAGTACTGCTACGTCCGGCTCACGACCGACGAGGAGTGGCCGCGTCTCGTGATCACCAAGAATCCGTCGACCAAGGGGCTGCACGTCGGCCCTCTGTCGAGTCGGAGCTCGGCACGCCTCGTGATCGAAGCGATCGAATCGGTGGTGCCTCTGCGTCGTTGCACCGTGCGTATGGGACGAAACTATGTCGCACCGACCGATGCTCCCGTGTGCTCGGCGGCCCAGTTGGGCGTGGCGCATTGCCCGTGTTCTGGCCACGCCGATCCGGTCGCGTATGCCGACGTCGTGCGATTCGTCGAACGCGTTCTCACTGGTTCGCCGGAATTGCTCGTCGAACGCCTTCGTGAACGAATCACCCAGTTGTCGATGTCGTTGCGATTCGAAGAGGCCGCCGAGACCCGCGACCGAGTCAATGCCGTCTTGGCCGCCCTGTCTCGTCAACGATCGATCGACGGGTTGCGTCGCGCCGGCGATCTACGTATTCGTCAAGGTGAGGTCGAGTACGAGTTCCGCCACGGTGTGCTCGCCAGTGTGACCCGACGCGGTGAACTGTTCACCCACGTTCAGGTTCCCCTCGGACTCGACGAGGCCTTGCAACCTCCGGTCGTCGGTGATGTCGAACGTCCTCTCGATCGCGATGCCGCCGATGAAGTGATGTGCATCGCTCGCCATCTCGAGACCTCGGCCGACGGCGAGGTCGTCGAGTGCACTGGCACGTGGACGTATCCGGCGATCAATCTGCCCAGCGTGCGCCGAGTCGATCGATCCGAAGGATCATCCGACGACCTTCGGGTAGCGCATCGCTGATTCGCTCGGCATCGTCCACGTCGCACATGCACGCGACGGTCGGTCCGGAACCGGAGAGCCACGCGCCGTACGAGCCGGCTGCGCGCATCGCGTCCAGGGCCTCTCGACTACGCGGCACCCGCTCCAGGCGAACGTCCTGGTGGAGCCGATCGGCGGTTGCGTCGGCCAACACCGAGAGGTCGCCCGACGACATTGCGGCCACCCAGAGTCCGACCCGCGCCATGTTGAACACGGCGTCGTCGCGGCTCACCGAGTTCGACAACGTGGCGCGGCTCTCGGTGGTCGACGTCTTGTAGGACGGAACCCACACGACGATGGCGGGATCGACCGCAAGAGGAACCGAGGCGAGAGTGCCGTCGGCAACGACAACGACTCCCCCGACGAGGCTGGCCCCCACATTGTCTCCGTGACCCTCCTCGGCTCGTGCGATGTCGAAGATTTCCTGACGATCGTCCACCAGGGCATCACCGTCGTGTCGTTGTTGGCGCGCCAGGGCGATCGCACCGACGCGAACTGCGCCGGAGAAGCCGAGTCCCCGACCGGACGGGATCGACGTGCGCACCCACACCAGGCCTCGACCCTCGGCTCGAGCGAACGCCGTCGCCGCCGGATGTCCTCCGCGCGCCACTTCGGCTCCGTCGGGGACCCCTCTGTCGACGAGGCCGATCTCGGCGGTCACCGACACCGCCAGACCGAGGACGTCGAAACCGGGTCCGAGATTGGCCGATGACGCCGGAACGACGATGCGCGATGGTTGACTCATCGATCGTTCGACACAGCGACGAGTCGTTCGAGT
>VFQS010000762.1_pt1 | contig 33157 bp, 28 predicted proteins | sample 3512361 | NCBI WGS metagenome assembly VFQS01 (sample SAMN10412375, study PRJNA504923) | tailings metagenome | isolation source: Relicate 1 Philex TSF3 active mining | place: Philippines
AAGTATAAGTTGTGGTGGCTGTGTTATTCAATGCTGGAGACCATGTTCCAGTAATGCCATTATTCGAACTCGTTGGCAATGCCAATAACGCTTCACCTGAGCAAATTGCAGTTACTTGAGTAAAGGTTGGTGTAATTTCAGGATTCACAGTAATAGTCATTGTAGTTGTAGTTGCACATTGACCCGCATCTGGCGTAAAAGTATAAGTTGTGGTGGCTGTGTTATTCAATGCTGGAGACCATGTTCCAGTAATACCATTATTCGAACTCGTTGGCAATGCCGATAACACATCACCTGAACAAATTGCAGTTACTTGAGTAAAGGTTGGTGTAATTTCAGGATTCACAGTAATAGTCATTGTAGTTGTAGTTGCACATTGACCCGCATCTGGCGTAAAAGTATAAGTTGTGGTGGCTGTGTTATTCAATGCTGGAGACCATGTTCCAGTAATACCATTATTCGAACTCGTTGGCAATGCCGATAACACACCACCTGAACAAATTGCAGTTACTTGAGTAAAGGTTGGTAAGATACTTGGATTCACAGTTACTGTAATACTAGCTTGATTCTGACAAGCATCGTTGGATGTTATTGTATAAGTGGTTGTTTGAGTGGGATTAGCAATAACCTTATTATTTGGTAGAAAAGTTAAATTTGTTGTTGGAGACCATGTGATATTTGATGATCCGTGAGCAGCTAAAGTAACCGATTCTCCTTCGCAAACAGGCTCGATTTGGCAATTACTATCTTGAGATCCGAATAAAATATTACAATAGTATTCTGCTGTTAAATAATCAAATGAAATACATTGATGTGTACCAGGAAAAACAATTATACAATAACCTTCAATTCCTATTAATGATTGATTGTTTATGTAACTCATTCCTGGTCCAGACCATATTACTTGGTAAGGAACGGAAGTGTTTATAGTTACAGGTGTAGAATTGTTACCTATACTAGCAATTGCAATTTGAGGATTTACAACTGGATTATCATAACAAAAGGTGAACAATCCAGCTGAATCATTTGCTAAAGCTGTACTATTAATTGGTAAATTATATTGAGCGGGAAATAAATTTCCACTAAATAGATCTGGAGTTGAAAATAAGCCCCCAGATGGTTTAGTAATAGTAATATTGTTTGCACCTAAACTAGATGTTGCAACTGTGTTTGAAATTGAATTTATGGTACTCCAACTAAGTTGATTGGGATTGCAATTAGGGTCATCTTTAGTGATATGTAATATAGAAGCTGTATCAATAGTTATTGTCATTGTGGCTGTGGTAGCACATTGACCTGCATCTGGCGTAAATGTATATATAGTAGTTGCTGTATTATTTATAGCAGGAGACCAAGAACCAGTAATGCCATTAGTTGAAGTTGTAGGAAGTTGTGTTAACGAATTGCCTGAGCAAATAGGAGATATCTGATTAAAAACAGGTAAAACATTATTAGATAATGCAACCGAACCATCTAAGATAACTGTGCCACAACCACCAATAGTATTTATTGAATAAGTAAAATTATTAGTTGGGGTGCCACTTATGGTGATGTTATTTCCAGACGTTGAATAAGAAACACCTGGAGGAAGTCCAGTTACAATAGCACCAGTTGCTCCACCGCCAAATGTATATTGTATGGGTATAATTGCATTACCAGGACATACAAGTTGGTTGTTATTTGTTGTATTTAAAATTAGTGTGTTTCCAATAATGTTAATAATAACATTATCTGTAATCGTTGCTCCACAAGAGTTTGTAGCTGTTAAGACTAAGTTTATTGAACTTCCTGCCGATGCTGAATTTGGTATATTATAGTTCGTTGTTAAATTATTTGGAGTTGAAAAACTTCCTGTTGCTGCAGACCATAAAACACTTGTTTGTCCTTGTGCTGATCCAGCTAAATTAATCGTTTGACCAGCACAAGCTGAAACGGGAGTGGTTCCAGCTTCAACGGTAAAAGGTTGAACAGGAGCAATACAACCATTATTAACATAACTAGCAGTTCCTGATGGAGTAAAATTGACTGTTGATCCATTTAAATCAGATGAAGTACCACCAATAACACCATAAATATTCACTAAATTAGCTCTTTGATAGGTAACAGAATCTGAACATCCAGTTCCAAAATTAACAGTTAATGTTCTTGTGCCTGGAGTAATATTATAATTTCCAAAATGACCACCGGTAATTGTGGTATTGTTTTGAAAAATTATGTAGCAGTCAGATGTTAATGCGCCGAATGAATTAGAAGAAATATTGAAATTTTGACTACTAACTATAATTACAGTTGAGTTGGCAGGTAAAATGCCTCCTATAGGTTCAAGTAAAACTCCGCAACCTCCTGCATTGATAATGTCTTGATTTAATAAAGCAACTTTTGTTGCTGTTGTAATATTCTGAACGAGACCTTGCCATGTATTTGAAGGCCAATTAATACTTAAATTACTTGTATTTAAAGGGGCATTTCCAATTTTAATTTTAAACATTTCATTAAATCCTTCGTCAGGTAATGAAGACCCTGAGTCACACGCATCAACTAGAATACTCTCAATTTCAAAACATTGTGAGAATGTTAAATTAGAAATAAATAAAACAAAAAGGAAAATATTTTTTTTAAAAGTCATTATAAATTTGCTTTATATGAAAAGCTAGAGCAAAATTATAAATTCTTTAGATATTTCAATTGCTTTTAGTTACATATTGTTTTTTAATTTTATTTAGGTGGATATTGCTCTAAAATTTTTGAGACAAATTCTTTGATTCTTGCCTCTTTTTTTGCAGTGTTTTTTGTGAGATAACCACTGCCTTCTCCTTGCCAAACTAATTCTTTTGTTTTTGCATCTATGATGTCAATAAATAAAGTGCCTTCGGGTGTTGTGTAGACACTGTTAAATCCCATTCCCCAATATGGATTCCATCCCCATCCCCAGCCCCAGCCAGGACCCCATCCCCAGCCAAAGTTTTGATGAACATCTACACGCTCTCTTTCTTTAGTAAAAATGCTAATTAATACGTCTGGTTGCTCAGATTTACTGAACCCTTTAGAAAGCATTACTTCATCAATTGAATGTAAAATCCTTTTTTTATCTAAATCTGAAATTTCAGCTTTGTCTACTCCGCTTTTCAAATAAGCATATGATTTGTAATTGGAGAAACTAACTTTTTTATCATAATCGGCATTTACTCTTACTGAGCTACACGATGATAATGCTAAAACAAAAATAATCGAAAGAAATTTTAATGTTTTCATACAAATTAATTTTAGGGTTAAAGATTCTATCAATACTAATTTTTAAATAAATAATGAATCATCAACTAAATTAGGTAAAGTTACTTTTAACAAAGGCTGTGTTTCCATTGCTCTTTTTATGGCAAAAATAGCGCCTTCATTTCTCGCCCAACTTCTTCTTGATATTCCATTATTGACATCCCAAAATAACATCATTTCTAGACGTTTGGATGCCTCTTTAGTTCCATCAAGAACCATACCAAAACCTCCATTTATTACTTCGCCCCAACCTACACCGCCGCCATTGTGGATTGAAACCCAAGTAGCACCTCTAAAACTATCTCCAATAACGTTGTGAATAGCCATATCTGCTGTAAATCTTGATCCATCATAGATATTTGATGTTTCTCTGTAAGGTGAATCAGTACCCGACACATCATGATGGTCTCTACCTAAAATTACCATTCCAATTTCGCCTTTAGCAATCGCTTGATTAAATGCTTCGGCAATTTTAATTCGTCCTTCGGCATCGGCATATAAAATTCTAGCTTGTGAACCTACAACTAATTTGTTTTCTTGAGCTCCTTTAATCCATTGGATATTATCCGCCATTTGTTGTTTGATTTCTTCTGGTGAGTTTTTCATCATTTCTTCTAAAACTTCACACGCAATTTGATCAGTTTTGGCTAAATCTTCTGGATTTCCTGAAGCACAAACCCAACGAAATGGTCCAAATCCATAATCGAAACACATGGGTCCCATAATGTCTTGCACATAGCTAGGGTATTTAAAATCAACCTTGTTTGTTGCCATAACATCGGCTCCTGCTCTTGAAGCTTCGAGTAAAAATGCATTTCCATAATCAAAGAAATAGGTTCCTTTTGCAGTGTGTTTGTTGATTGCTGCCGCATGTCGACGTAATGTTTTTTGAACTTCTTCTTTGAATTTTTCAGGATGATTTGCCATCAAATCATTAGATTCTTCAAAAGTATAACCAATAGGGTAGTAACCACCAGCCCATGGATTATGCAGTGAAGTTTGATCAGAACCTAAATCAATGTGTAAATTTTCTTGATCAAATCGTTCCCAAACGTCTACGATATTTCCTAAATAGGCAATCGAAACAATTTCTTTAGTATCAAGCCCTTTTTTCACTCTTGCCACTAAAAGATTAATATCTTCTACTATTTCGTGAATCCAGCCTTGTTCGTGTCTTATTTTTGTGATTTTCGGATTGACTTCGGCACAAACCGTAACACATCCCGCAATAGTTCCAGCTTTTGGTTGAGCACCACTCATACCGCCTAATCCAGATGTTACAAATAAACCGCCACTTGGTGATTTTTTAATTTTTCTAAAGCCATTTAGAACCGTAATGGTTGTACCATGCACAATTCCTTGCGGACCTATGTACATATAACTCCCTGCTGTCATTTGACCATATTGTGAAACACCTAATGCGTTAAATTTTTCCCAATCATCTGGTTTTGAGTAATTTGGAATCATCATACCATTTGTAACAACCACTCTTGGAGCTTCTTTATGTGAAGGAAATAAACCCATCGGATGACCAGAATACATAACCAACGTCTGTTCGTCTGTCATTTCATACAAATATTTCATCGTGAGTCTATATTGTGCCCAATTTTGAAAAACCGCTCCATTTCCGCCATACGTAATCAATTCATGTGGATGTTGTGCTACTGCATAATCTAAATTATTTTGAATCATCAACATGATTGCTTTTGCCTGTTCAGAATTTCCCGGATAGTCAGAAATAGGTCTTGCTTTCATTTCGTAGTCAGGTCGTAAACGATACATGTAAATTCGACCATATTGCTCTAATTCGGCTTTAAATTCAGGGAGTAATGTTGCATGATGTTTGGCATCAAAATAGCGCAAAGCATTTTTTAAAGCTAATTTTTTTTCTTCTGTTGAAAGAATTTCTTTTCGCTTAGGCGCATGATTTATGGTTGTATCATAAGCTTTTGGTTGCGGCAATACTGCTGGAATACCTTCTGCTATTTGTTCTTGAAATGTCATTTTTTCAGATTTTTGATTTTCATATTTTTGATTTTCAGAGGGTAAGGTCTGAATATCTTTAATCTATTTCCTTATTTCTTATTTGTTCCTGTTTTTTTATCAAAGCCGTAGGGGCAATGTCGGCATCCACTTTTACAGCAATAGCCTCTTTTTAAATGGTATGTTGCAGTAAAACATTTATAACCTTCGGGAGTATAATAAAAATCTTCTCCTTCTTTTAAATTATTTGGATCTATTTTATTGTTCATAGCTACAAATTTAGGAACTTTGCAGCAAATGATTGTATTAGTTTTTAAATATTTACATGACGAAACAATTATTTTTATGTATGAAATCAATTAACCAAAAAATACCGATTTATTTTCCCAATGGAATTGAGCTTTTTATCAAAAGAGAAGATTTGTTGCATCCTGTAATTTCTGGAAATAAATACCGAAAATTAAAATATAATTTAGCCGAAGCAAAACGAATAGGATATAAAAAATTACTCACTTTTGGCGGGGCTTTTTCAAATCATATTGTTGCGGTTGCTGGTGCTGGAAAAGAATTTGGTTTTGAAACCATTGGAATTATTCGGGGTGAAGAATTGATAGATAAAATTGGAGAAAATCCATCATTACAATTTGCTCATGAACACGGAATGCAATTTCATTTTACAGATCGAACAAGCTATCGTGATAAAACATCACCCGAATTTTTATCGAAATTAGAACAGATGTTTGGTTCGTTTTACCTAATTCCAGAAGGAGGAACTAATAATTTAGCGATAAAAGGTTGCGAAGAAATATTAACTTATGAAGACAAAATTGAATTTTCACACATTTGTTCTGCCATAGGAACTGGTGGTACTATTTCTGGAATTATAAACTCGTCAAGCGAAAACCAACAAATTATTGGATTTTCTTCGCTAAAAGGTGATTTTTTATCTGAGGTAATTTGTAATTTTGTGCAGAAAAAAAATTGGAACGTTAATTGTACCTATCATTTTGGAGGATATGGAAAAGTTTCAGAGGAACTAATTGATTTTTTGAACCAATTTTATCAAGAAACCAAAATTCCTTTGGATCCCATTTATACCGGAAAAATGATGTTTGGGATAATTGATTTAATTCAGGACAATTATTTTCCGCCTCATTCAAAAATTCTTGCAATTCACACGGGTGGATTACAGGGTATTGCAGGAATGAATCAAGTTTTAAAAGCAAAAAATAAAAAAATAATACAGTATAATGATTAAAAAAATTAGCCTACTTTTTCTTGTTTTCTTAATTTTAAGTTGTACAAGTTCAAGATCTGTTGTAAGAACTACTTCGAAAACAAAAACAACAACTGCTAAGAAAAAAGTAGTTTCATCATCAGATACGAAGCAATCTAAATCTCCAATTGAATCGAACCAAAAAAACAAAAACGGTGATGAAATTCAATTAGAAGCCACTTCAAATGTAAGAACCTATGAAGAGGAAATTAAGCTATATGTTGCAAATTTCAATGAGATTGCAAAAAACAACATGAAAACGCACGGCATTCCGGCAAGTATAATTTTAGCGCAAGGAATATTAGAATCGGGTGCTGGAAAAGGAAAATTAGCACAATCTGCTAACAATCATTTCGGAATTAAATGCCACAAAGGTTGGACAGGCGATAGCGTAAAACATGATGACGATGCCGAACAAGAGTGTTTCCGAAAATATGCGCAAGCCTCAGAATCGTATAAAGATCATTCCATATTTTTAACAACTCGAACCAGGTATGCCAATTTGTTTAAATTAGATAAAGGCGATTATCAATCCTGGGCTAGAGGATTAAAAGCGGCAGGTTATGCTACCGATGTAAAATATCCCGATAAATTAATCGGATTAATTGAACGTTTCGAATTATATAAATACGATAATGAAGTTTTAAATCGCGATTTTAAACCAGTTAAGAAAGAAGTAATTTTAGCACAAGGAGGAGATTACTATACCATTCAGCAAGGTGATACGTTGTATTCTTTATCAAAAAGATTTAAACTTACTGTAGAAGATTTAAAAAAACTAAATAACATGTCAGATACTACTATTTCTATCGGGCAACAAATCAAGATAAAATAATGTTATACAAAAGAAGTAGCGAATTATTTGTTGAAGCTAATGAAGTGATTCCAGGTGGTGTAAATTCTCCTGTAAGAGCTTTTAAAGGAGTGGGAGGAACACCAATATTTGTTAAAGAAGCAAAGGGTGCCTATTTATATGATGAAGACGGAAATAGGTTAATTGACTATATCAATTCATGGGGTCCAATGATTTTAGGTCATGCCTATGAACCTGTTGTTAATGCAGTTATTGAAAAAGCAAAAAAAGGAACTTCTTTTGGGATGCCTACCGAATTGGAAACTGAAATTGCCAAATTAGCCATTTCAATGGTGCCTAATATTGATAAAATTCGTTTTGTAAATTCTGGTACAGAAGCTTGTATGAGTGCCATTCGTTTGGCAAGAGGATATACGAAGCGTGATAAAATAATAAAATTTTCGGGTTGTTATCATGGCCATTCCGATTCTTTTTTGATTGCTGCAGGAAGTGGATTGAGTACGTTTGGTGTGCCCAATAGCCCTGGAGTTACAGCAGGAACAGCAAAAGATACGTTGTTAGCAAATTACAATGATATCGAAAATGTCAAAGCCTTATTTGAATCAAACAAGAATGAAATTGCTGCAATAATTGTGGAACCTGTTGCAGGAAATATGGGATGTATTCCTCCAAAAAGTGGATTTTTAGAAGATTTAAGAACTATTTGTTCTGAAAATGGAACTTTACTTATTTTTGATGAAGTAATGACGGGATTTCGTCTTGCAAAAGGTGGGGTGCAAGAATTATTTGGAATTCAAGCTGACATAGTTTGTTTTGGAAAAGTGATTGGTGGTGGATTGCCAGTGGGAGCTTTTGCGGCTCGTTCAGCAATTATGAATTATTTAGCGCCACTTGGTCCAGTCTATCAAGCAGGAACGTTATCTGGAAATCCCTTAGCCATGGCAGCCGGATTAGAAATGCTCAAAGCATTAAATGCAGATACTGAAATTTTTAATCGATTAGCTGAAAAAACTGCTTATTTAGAAAACGGTATTAAAAAAGTATTATCGGAAGCAAATGTTATTCATACAATAAATAGGGTAGGATCAATGATTTCAGTTCATTTTGATGCAAATCCTGTCTATGATTTTGCAACGGCTAAAAATGGCGATAACGATACCTTTAAGAAGTTTTTTCACGGATTACTAAAGCGCGGTGTGTATATTGCTCCTTCGGCTTACGAAACTTGGTTTATCACTGATGCATTAACGTATGAAGATTTAGATTTTACAATTAAAGCAATTGCAGAAACAGCAAAAGAGTTATAAAAAAAATGTCCCGAATTCGGGACATTTTTTTAATATAATAAATCGTTAAATAAAGCTTTCTCTTTCTTTACTTTTGAAAACTGTTCAGAAGTTAAAACACCTTTCAATTTATCTTCTATAGTGGAAGCAACCTCTTCTTTTCTTTCAGGATTTTTTAATACCATTTCATGTTTGTATATCAATAAATCATTAATAATAATTGCTTTTTCATTATCAATTTCAATCACTTTTGTTAGAGAAATTAATTCATTTTTAGCTAAAACTAGCGGATCTTTATTTTCAGATTCTTGCGCAAAAACGCCACAAGTAGAAGCAAAAAACAAAACAAATACTGCTAATATATTTTTCATCATTTTTTTTTAAATTTAGTTTTCCAAATTTACTATTTTTTTTTGGATAACCAAAAAAGAAGTAAAACTATTCATCAATTTTATGAGTCGCTTTTCTCTTTTCTTTACTGTTTTTTCTTCTTTTTGGCATATTTTTAGTTCTAATCTCTTGATTTTGTTCCCATTTTTGAAATTGTTCTGGTTTTAGAATTTTTTTCAGTTGTGCTTTATGTTCTATTTTATCATCAAGCATTTTACTTTTCATTTCAAATCGCTCATCTGAAGTTGGTTTTTGACCTTTTGACATTTTCTCTTTTAATGCCATCTTTTTCGCCTCTCTTTTTTTGGTATTTTCTAATAGAATTGTTCTTAACTCTTTTTGTTGATTAGCATCAAGATCTAATTCTAATGTCATTTTTTTGACTTGCAATTCTATTTGTTGTTCTAGACTTAATTTACTTTTTTCTTGAGCAAATGAAAGTGATGAAATTACTAAAAAGATGGTTACAATTATTTTTTTCATAGGTTCTATTTATTTAAGGGTTTGATAATAAGACTCACCTTTTTTAAAAAGGTTTAATTCTAAATTAATAATAGTTTTTAGTTTTATTTAAAGAAAACCATTTGTATATTTGCAAAGTGAAAAATCTAGTTGTTTTAATCGCTTTTTTTATGTTGGCAAAGCCAGCCATTCCATTTTTGGAATATGTTATTAACTATGACTATATTGTAAAAGAGCTTTGTGAAAACAAGGAAAAACCAGAACTTAAATGTAACGGTAAATGTCACTTAGCAAAGCAATTAGCAAAAGCATCTGAGGAAGAAAAATCAACTTCTTCCGACAAAAAACAAAACGTTAAGCAAGAAATTGAAACTATGTTTTGTGTAGATTTTAAAGCAATAACTTTTGCTAAACAACCAGTTTTTACAAACAAAAAAATCAATTCTGATTATCAGAATTTGTATGCTTCAACCGCAGTACAGTCCATCTTTCATCCGCCCACATTTTTAGATTAATTTTTTTTTAAATCGATTCAAAACTATAGAACCGATTAGGATACTTATGTCCATTCTGCTTAAAAAATCACTTTTTTAAGTATACTCAATTATATAAAAAATTTAAAACTAAAAATTTTCAAAAAAATGAAATTTCAATTAAAAAATATAGTAGCTGGAATAGCTTTAGCTTTAGCATTCACCTCATGTTCAAAAGATGATAACAACGAAATAACAGGAGAAGGCAACCTAAAATTAGAATTTGATAATGTATACGGAAGTAATAATTTAGCTTTCAACACGCCCTACACCAACTCAAATGGAGAAGTGGTAAAAATAAACAATGCCATTTATATTATTAGCAATATTGTGTTAACTAAAACAGATGGTTCTACTTATACCGTACCAAAATCTCAAAGTTATTTCTTTGTAAACGAGGCAAATGCTGCAAGTACTATTCTAAATTTACCAAACATTCCAGCAGGAAATTACAACAAAGTTACTTTTGGAGTAGGCGTAGATCAGGCACAATTTGATGCAGGAGCAAGTGGTCAAAACGGTATGTGGGAAATAGCGCAAGGATTAGGCATGACATGGTCTTGGGTTGCCGGATATAAGTTTGTTAAATTGGAAGGAACTGTAACTTCAACCTCTCACGCTAATGCTAATTTTAGAGTGCATACAGGTAAAACAGGAGCTATTTACAATTATTCAGAAGTTACGCTTAATTTACCAGACAATGCTTTAGTTCGTACAAACATTACGCCACAAGTGCACATTATGGCCGATTTGAAAAAAGTAATCGATGGTACTACAGTAATCAATTTTGAAGAAGGTTTAGATGTTATGGGTGGTACAAAAGTGCAAAACATTTCTGCAAATAATGTACCAACGCTTTTTCAAGTAGAACACGTTCACAACGATTAATTTAATCAGAAGCTAATCCAGCTGTACATTGCAAGTCCGCAGGAAAAACAAAAATTTTGTAAGCAAAAAAATAAGCTTCTTAGGTCGCCAATTTTTAACCACAAAATCAATTTGTTTTTCCTTTACGGGCTTTTCATTGCCATCTGGGCTAAAACATAGCGTTATGAAAACAAAATATTATATACTGTTGGTAATTGGATTATTATTGAGTTGTACATCAGACGATTCGTCAGAATACCAAAATATTCCAATAGATTATCAGGTGCCCTCAAATTTTCCACCATTAGCCTATAATATGGCCGATAATCCTTTAACCGAAAAAGGATTTGAATTAGGAAAAAAAATATTTTATGATGGTCGTTTGGCTTCAGACGGAGTTGTGTCTTGTGGCTTTTGTCACATTCAAGAAGATGCGTTTACACATCACGGTCATACCTTTAGTCACGGTGTTGGCGATGGAGTAGGTGTGCGTAATGCACCTCCTATTCAAAATATGGCTTATCAAACCCAATTTTTTTGGGACGGAGCTGCCGATCATATCGAATTATTGTCAATGGCACCTATTTCAAACGAATTAGAAATGAACGGCAATATCATTGACATCATCAATATGATGAAGAACGATTCAGGCTATAAAAAATTATACAAACAAGCGTTTACAAATGGTGAAATAAATTCCGAAAACATGCTAAAAGCCTTGGCACAATTCATGACGGTACTCACATCTTCTAATTCCCGTTTTGATAAGTATAAAAGAAACGAGTCGGGTGGCACATTAACACCTCAAGAATTAGCTGGTTATGCGGTTTTCAATCAAAAATGTGCTTCTTGTCATGCTACTGATATATTTACTGATAATTCGTTTAGAAATAACGGATTACCAATAAATCCTTCCATTAATGATAAAGGAAGGCACCGAGTTACAGGGCTTGACGAGGATAAATATAAATTCAAAGTACCGAGTTTGCGAAATATTGAAAAAACAGCACCTTACATGCACGATGGACGTTTTTATACTCTAGAAGCCGTTTTAAATCATTATGCTTCAGGAGTTGCTCAAACCCAAAACTTAGATACAAGTTTAAATAATTCGGGAACATTAGGAATTCCGCTGAGTCAAACCGAAAAAACGCAGTTAATAGCTTTTTTAAAGACGTTAACGGATACTGAATTTTTAACTAATCCAAAATTTGCCGAATTTTAAAATGAAAAAATATAGCATCATTTTCCTATTGATTTTTCAATATGGATTTACAACAGAAAATGACAGTTTGTCAACAATTAACCCATTTTTAAAACTACCTCAATTTTCCAATACTCTTTTAGAGGATTGCGATGCTTGTGGTTGTTCGGCAAGCGGCGGAAGCATGGGATTTGCTTCCATGATAAATACTAATTTTGTTGGAATTCGTTATTTTAACCAATCCTATAAAAGTACCGATGGTTTGTATAGTAATTCGGCTTGGTACAATGAAAGTTATAATACCATGCAAGTATGGGCACGAATTCCAGTGGTAAAAAAAGTACAAATCTCTACTTTAATTCCGTATCATTTTCACAATCGAGAATCAGCAAACGGAAAGCAAAATATTAGTGGAATAGGCGATATCACCATTTTAGGTATGTATCAATTATATCAAACACATAAGGATAGCACCGTTTTTGTACATTCATTACAAGCTGGAGCAGGATTAAAATTCCCAACAGGAAAATTTGATGAAGCAAATAATGGCAGTTTTAACCCAAGTTACCAAGTAGGAACAGGAAGTTGGGATTATCTTTTAGCTACCGAATATGTGGTAAAAAGAAAACAATTTGGGCTAAATACACTTTTAAATTATGTAATAAAAACCGAAAATGATAAAAATTATCGTTTTGGAAATCAATTCAACTACTCGGGTACATTTTTCTATTTGTACGAAAAAGAAAAGTATTCCATTGCGCCACAACTTGGTTTTGCTGGTGAAGTCTATGAAGATAATTATCAGTTAGGTCAAAAAGTACGTAATACGGCTGGCGATATTTTTATGGGGAAATTAGGTTTTGAAATAGGGAAAGATAAATTTTCACTGGGTGCAAATGTGATGTTGCCAATTGCTCAAAATTTGAATGGTGGAAATTTAGAAGCCAATTATCGTTGGAGTGTAAATCTTAATTATAGTTTGTAAATAAAAGGGACCCGAGTCCCTTTTTACTTTTTATATTTAATTAACTTTATAATTGAAAAAACCAACCCAAATCCAAAAAAGATTAACCCAATAAATCCAATAAAATATTTAATTATTTTTGAACCTCTCTTGAAACTTTCTGGATAAATGATTATTGCTAAACTCATCATAACAAATCCCAAACATCCCAATAATATTGTGAATATTTTTGCTTTGTTGTCTTCTTGTGGATATTTTTTAAAAAAATAAATAACAAAACCTCCAATACCAAAAAATAAAATTCCAGCTAAATTGATAAACCTCTCTTTAAAAAGTTCCTCATTGGTTTTGTTAAACTCGTTATTAATAAATGAATCTGCAAATAAATAAATGCCTATTGCAGTAAACAAAAAACAAGAAAAGTAAATGAAATAATCCTTTAACTTGTTCATTATTTTCCTAAATATTCAGCAATTTTATTTTCGCCGTCAACAACAACTTTCATCAATCCATGTTTACTTAAGCCTTTGCTGGCAGCATCCCATTTTTTACCGCTTAAATCGGCTTTTAATTTTAAATCACCAATTGAAATACCTTCGTTAGCTTTTAAAATTTCGATAATGTGTTTTTCATCTTCCGTTAATTCAGGTCCTTTCTTTTCTGGTCGCATTTGAGGGAAAAATAACACTTCTTGAATTGAAGGATTATTTGTTAAGAACATGATTAATCGGTCCATTCCAATTCCTAAACCCGAAGTTGGCGGCATTCCATATTCTAAAGCTCTTAAGAAATCTTCATCAATAATTCCGTTGGCTTCATCATCACCTTTTTCGGCTAATTCCATTTGGGCTAGAAAACGCTCTCTTTGGTCAATTGGGTCATTTAGTTCGGAATACGCATTTGCAATTTCTTTTCCACAAACCATCAACTCAAAACGCTCTGTTAATTCAGGATTGTCTCGGTGCGATTTACACAAAGGAGACATTTCTTTTGGATAATCTGTAATAAATGTAGGTTGAATGAAGTTGCCTTCGCATTTCTCACCAAAAATTTCATCGATTAATTTTCCTTTACCCATCGTATCGTTGACTTCGATTCCCATAGATTTTGCCGCTTCACGCAATTCATCTTCCGATTTTCCTGTGATATCAAAACCTGTGAATTGTTTAATAGCATCGGTCATAGTTACTCTTGCATAAGGTGCTTTGAAATCCACTTTATGTTCGCCAAAAGTAGCTTCCGTAGTTCCGTTTACTTGTAAAGCACAATATTCTAGTAAATTTTCGGTCATATTCATCATCCAGTTGTAGTCTTTGTAAGCTACATAAATTTCCATGGCGGTAAATTCTGGATTATGGGTTCTATCCATTCCTTCATTACGGAAGTTTTTCGAAAATTCGTAAACGCCATCAAAACCACCAACAATTAATCTTTTCAGATACAATTCATTAGCAATTCGCATATATAAAGGAATATCTAAACTATTATGATGCGTTATAAAAGGACGAGCAGCAGCACCACCTGGAATAGATTGCAAAACCGGAGTTTCAACTTCCATGTAACCTGCTTCATTGAAAAACGTTCGCATAGCGTTGAACAGTTTTGTTCGCTTCATAAAAACTTCTTTCACTTGCGGATTCACCACTAAATCAACATAACGCATTCGGTAACGTAATTCTGGGTCAGTAAAGGCATCATACACTTTTCCTTCTTCATCGGTTTTTGGTAATGGTAGTGGTTTCAATGTTTTGCTCAATATTTTAAAATCATCTACACGAACGCACATCGCGCCTACTTTCGTCATAAATAATTCGCCTTCAATTCCAATAAAGTCACCTAAATCGGTTAATTTTTTGAAAACTTGGTTATAAAGCGTTTTGTCTTCGCCTTCGCAAAGCACATCTCTATTGAAATACAATTGCATTCTTCCTTCGCTGTCTTGTAGTTCAGCAAACGAAGCTTTTCCTTGATCACGAACACTCATTAAACGTCCAGCCAAAATAACCTTCTTACCTTCTTCAAAATTTTCCTTAACTTGTTTTGAAGTTTGATTTACAGGAAATAAATCTGCCGGATAAGGGTTAATGCCTAATTCGCGTAAAGCGTTTAGTTTGTCTCTTCTAATGATTTCTTGTTCCGAAAGTTGCATAGTATTGTATTTTAACGTGCAAAGATAGGTATAATTTGAAAATGTACCAATTTGAAAATTTGAAAATTCTAAAGCAGTTTTGGAGCGAATGGTTCGGGCTTTTTTGGTTTCCATGTTCCTGCCATCCGTTATATCTTTTTATTTGTTGTCTTCGAGAACCTCAGGCAACAAATAAAAAGGATGTCACTCCTGTCAGGGCTAATTAGTAAACTATTTGTATCTTTGCGTCACTTTTCAAAACACAATTTCGGTTATCATGAACAAAAAAATCCAACTTCAAGATTTAGGAAATAAAGATTATAAAGATACTTGGGATTATCAAGAAGCCTTTTTCAAAGAAATAGTGGATATCAAAATTCAAAATAGAAAAGATAACACCCAACACCCAACACCCAACTATTTTCTATACGTTGAACATCCACATGTATATACACTTGGGAAAAGCGGCGATATAAGTAATTTGCTATTGTCTGAAAAACAACTTCAAGAAAAAGGAGCAACATTTTACAAAATAAATAGAGGCGGTGATATTACCTATCACGGACCAGGACAAATTGTGGGCTATCCTATATTGGATTTGGAAAATTTTTTTACCGATATTCATAAATATTTACGATTTTTAGAAGAAGCTATCATTTTGACATTAGCAGAATATGGATTACATGGAACCCGAAGCGATGGAGAAACAGGGGTGTGGTTTGATGTAGGTACGCCATTTGCCAGAAAAATTTGTGCTATGGGGGTTCGCGCATCACGTTGGGTAACAATGCACGGCTTTGCTCTAAACGTAAATGCAGATTTAGGTTATTTTGATAATATTGTTCCTTGTGGTATAAAAGGAAAAGCAGTTACTTCTATGCATGTTGAATTAGGAAAAGAAATAAACGAACAAGAAGTAAAAGTAAAAATTTTAAAACATTTAGAGTTTTTGTTCGAAGCCGAGATTTTTACTTCTAAAATCTAAAATCATAAATCTTCAATCATAAATCCAAAGCCAGCTGTTCAGGCAATAAACGAAAACTCATTCGATGGTATTTGCAAGGGCCATATTTTTTGATTGCTTCTCTATGGTCTTTAGTGGGATAGCCTTTGTTTTTATTCCAATTGTACATTGGGAATTCTTCATGAATTATATCCATATATTCGTCGCGGTACGTTTTGGCTAAAATAGACGCAGCAGCGATACTCAAAAATTTACTATCCCCTTTTACTATACTTGTGTTTGGAATTGATTTTAGAAGTTCAATTTCAGTAGGTGTGAATATTTTTCCAGTTTTTTGCTTCATACCTAATTTTCCATTTAATGGACGATTGCCATCTATAATAATATATTCGGGCGTAGTACTTAGTTTTAAAATGCTTTCTTGCATAGCTTTCATAGAAGCATTTAAAATATTGATTTCATCTATTTCTTCATTATATATATGTGTAAAAGCAAAAGAAATTGCAGTTTGTTCGATAAGTGGGCGTAACTCCAACCTTTTTTTTTCGGAAAGTTGTTTAGAATCGTTAAGTAGTTTATGTTCAAAGTTATTAGGCAAAAGGATAGCAGCGGCGGTTACAGGACCAGCTAGGCAACCTCTTCCGGCTTCATCCGTTCCACATTCTAATGTTAAATTACTATAACTTTTACTTAACATACTTTTTTTGACAAAAATATAATTTTTAATGCTAACTTATTAAGATAAATTTATGTTTATGAGGGTATTATTTCGTTTCTTGGTTTTTTTTATCCAAAACTTTAACAAAAATTAATTTATAATATTTTCTACTATTATTTGTTTATTTAAGAAATAATTAAGAAGTTTGCGGAATAACTAACTCAAATAAATTTAATATGAGATCGAAGTTCAAATGGATTTTTACGCTTTTAGTGGCGTTTACAATGCAGTTTTCGTTCGCGCAAGAGAAAACTGTTACAGGTGTAGTTTCTGATGAACTAGGGCCTGCTATTGGTGCAACAGTTACTGTGAAAGGTACAAAAAATGTAGTTGCAACTGATTTTGATGGTAAATATTCTATCAAAGCTAAATCAGGAGATGTTTTAGAAGTTTCGTACCTTGGTATGAAGCAAACTGTAACTATTGGCGCTGCTAATAGTTATAATGTAACTTTAAGTGCAAAAGTACTTGATGATTTAGTTGTTGTTGGTTATGGAACAACAACAAAAGAAGCTTTTGTTGGAACGGCTACGTCTGTTCAAACTAAAAATGTAGAGGCAAAGTCTGTTTCTAACGTTTCTCAGGCATTAAAAGGTGAGGTTGCGGGTGTAAATGTAATTACAACTTCAGGTCAACCTGGTTCTGCGGCAACAATTAGAATTCGTGGTTTTGGTTCTGTAAATGGTAACAGAAATCCATTATATGTTGTTGATGGAGTGCCGTTACAAGGTAGTATTAACTCTATAAATCCTGCGGATATTCAGTCATTGACTGTTTTGAAAGATGCTGCGGCAACTGCAGTATATGGTTCTAGGGGATCTAATGGGGTAATTGTTATTGCTACTAAAAATGGTAAAGGAAATCGTTCTTCTGTAGAAGTTGATTTAAAAACAAGTGTTAATGTTAGTTTATTGCCTAGATATAGTGTAATTGAATCTCCAGAGGAGTATATTGGTTTGACTTGGGAGTCACTTTATAATAGAGGTGTGGCAACAAATAACGCTGATCCAGTTGGGTTTGCAAATTCAACATTATTTTCTGCTGGTGGTATAAGTCCAGGTTACAATATGTGGAATGCTGCCGATGGAGCTGCATTAATTGATCCTGTAACTCGTTCAGTAAGACCAGGAGTTACTAGAAAATACTCTCCTGAAGATTGGGAAGATTATGGTTTTCAAACATCTTACAGACAAGAAAGCAATGTTAGATTTTCAGGAAGTAATGATAAAACAAGTTATTTTAGTTCATTTGGTTTCTTAAATGATGAAGGTTATATTATTAATTCTGATTATAAAAGATATTCGGCTAGATTAAATGTGAATCACAAGCCAACAGATTGGATGAAAGCTGGTGTAAATATTGGTTATGCTGGATCTCAAACTAATGACAATGGACAGTCTTCAGATTCTGGAAGTATTTTTTGGTTCGTAGATAACATTCCTTCTATTTATCCACTTTTTGCAAGAGACGTTAATGGTAATAAAATTGCTGATCCTTATTTTGGTGGTTATCAATACGATTATGGAGATGGAACATCTGGTTCAAGAGCTTTTGGTGGGTTAACCAACGCAATTGCTGATGCTCATTATGATAGAAGTAGAAATAGAAGAAATGAATTTAATGGTAACTTTAATTTTGATATTAATATTACTAAAAAATTAACTTTTGAAGCTCGTTATGGTGCTCAGTTATATGATAATGAGTATAATAATAGAAATAATCCTTTTTATGGATCTGCAGCACAACAATTTGGTTCTTTGTATCAACAAAAAACTAGCTTATTAACTCAAAATTTCCTTAAGTTATTAAGATATAAAAATTCTTTTGGAGATCATAATGTTGAATTGTTTGGTGCTCACGAATCAAATAGTTATAAACAAAGAATTTCTTACGCTAGTAAGCAAAAAGCAGTTTTATATGATACTTTTGATTTAGATCAGTATATTATTGTTTCTTCTCCTCCAGGTTCATATACTAATACTTCTTCTTTAGAGAGTTATTTTGGTCAATTTAACTATAACTACGGAGGTAAATATTATTTTACTGCATCTGCAAGACGTGATGGATCATCTAGATTTAAAAATGAAAAATGGGGTTCTTTTGGTTCAATTGGAGCTTCTTGGGTAGTTTCTAAAGAATCTTTCATGGACAAAATTGAGTCAATTAATTATTTGAAATTTAAAACTAGCTATGGTCTTTTAGGAGATCAAGAAGGTGTTGGTTTATGGCCTGGTTATGATACTTTTGATGTAGGAAATCTTAATGATGATTATTCAATTTCTATCAGAGATAATGGAAATGCTAACTTAACTTGGGAAAAATCAAGAATTTTTCAAGTTGGTGTAGAGTCTTCTTTATTTAATTTCTTAGATGTAAATGTTGATTACTATGTTAAAAATACTTTTGATTTAATTTTTCAAAGAAGAACAGCTCCTTCTACAGGTGTTGCTATTGTAACCGTTAATGATGGTGAATTAAGAAATCAAGGTATTGAATTTGATATTAATGCTCATATTTTAAAAGGAAAGTCTGCTGATGACTTTACATTAGATTTTGCAATTAATGGTGAGTTGTTAAAAAATAAAATTACTCAAATGCCAATTGATCCTGCTACAGGAAAGCCTAAAATTTTAGATACTTCAAACGCACCTTTCGCATGGACAGAAGGAAAATCTGTATATGATTTTTATATGCCAGAATGGGCAGGTGTTGATCCTTCTACAGGTGTAGGTATGTGGTATATGAATTATAATGATGTTAATGCTAATGGGACGTTTGATACGGGAGATGTAATAATTAGATCATTAACGGATTATTTAGCAGCTAACCCTACTGCAAATGTTGGACAAACAGTAACGACAACTTATGCCGATGCTACTCAAAAATTTATTGGTAAATCTGCAATTCCTAAAGTAAGAGGTGCTTTCCGTTTAAATGCTTCTTACAAGAATTTTGATTTAAACACACAGTTTACTTATAGCTTAGGTGGATATGCTTATGATAGTGCATATGCTGGTTTAATGGGTAATGGTGCTGCTGGACAAAATAACTGGCATACCGATGTTAGAGATAGATGGCAACAGCCTGGAGATATCACTAATGTTCCAAGATTATCTGCAGCTGCTGACGCAAACGTAAATGCGCGTTCAACTAGATTTTTAACCAAAGCTGATTACTTTGGATTGAACAACGTTCAATTAGGTTATACTTTACCTTCTAAATATACTGATAAATTAAATTTATCTAAATTTAATATCTTTGTTTCTGGAGATAATTTATTATTCTTTAGCCAAAGAGAAGGTTTTAATACATCAACATCTGAGAGTGGAAGTTCTGATACTTATCGTTATTCTCCTCTTTCTACTTTTAGTTTGGGATTACGAGTTGAATTTTAAAAATAATTAATTATGAAAAAAAATAGAATTTTTAAATCGCTATTTGCTTCTCTGTTATTTGTAACAGTAGGTTGTAACGATGAGTTTCTTGAAACAGAACCTACGGCGTTCATTACTCAAGAGCAATTAGCTGATGCTTCTGTTAACAATCCAGATTTGTTAAGAGGTACAATTTCTGGTATCTATTCATTGATGTTTGAAACAGGTACTGGTGGAACTACAGGTCATAATGACTTTGGACAAAAAGGAGTAGATATTTGGACAGATATGTTGTCTGGAGATGTCGCATTATCACAAAACACATACAACTGGTACAGAAATTTTGTAGATTATCAAGCTTCTACAGATTTCACAAGAAATGAGTGTTATATCCCTTGGAGATATTATTACAGAATTATTCGTTCTACGAATATTGTAATTAATGCATTAGGTGGTAATGATGCGGTTCCAACTAACGCTGAAAATAGATGGTTAATGGGACAAGCTAAAGCATTAAGAGCTTATGCTTATTTTTACTTAACTCAATTATACACAAGAGAGTACAATGCTACTCAAATGGTTTTACCAATTTATACTGATCCTGCTCAACAAGCTCAGCCTAAAAGTTCATCTGCTGATGTATACGCTTTAATTGTTGATGATTTACAAGATGCTATTACATTTATGTCTGATTTTAATAGAACTACAAAAACTGAAATTAATCAGTATGTAGCTAAAGGTTTATTGGCTTATGCTTATGGAGCTATGGGTAATAATGAAGGTGTTTATACACTTACAAATGATATTATTGCAAATGGTGGTTTTTCTTTAACAACTTCAGCTCAAACAGCATTTCCTGGAGCGGGTTCTGGTTTTAACGATGTAAATACTCCTTCTTGGATGTGGGGTGTTGATTTAACAACAAACCAAGGATTAGATTTGATATCATGGTGGGGTCAAATGGATTATTACACTTATAGTTACCAATGGGCTGGTGATGCTAAATCAATTGACAGAACATTGTATAATTCAATTCCAACCACAGATATTAGAAGAACTCAGTTTTCTGCAAGTTCTGGTAGACCTTTAGGTAAGTTTTTTGATCCAGGAAGAACTGCTGGAGGTCAACGTGTAATTACTACAGATTACATTTACATGAGAGTTGATGAGTTTTATTTATTGAATGCTGAAGCTGCTGCTAAGACAGGCCGTGAAACTGAAGCTAAATCAAGATTGACTGAGTTATTAACTTTAAGAAATTCAAATATTGCCTACGTTGCTGCTTTAACAGGTCAAGCATTGAAAGACGAAATTTATAAGCAAACCAAAATTGAGTTATGGGGTGAAGGAAAAAGTTATTTAGCTATGAAACGTAATCAAGCTACAATTAACAGAGGTGTTAATCACTTGTTTCAAGCTGGAGTAGCTGTTCCTTACAATGATGTAAAATTATTATTTAAAATTCCTCAGGCGGAATTATTGAATAATCCATCCATCACAGAACAAAATTAATTAGTCTTAAAAATAATTTAAAAAATAATACGATATGAAATTATTAAATTTAACAAGATTTTTTGTTTTGTTTCTTTCATTGTCATTTTTATTTCAAGGCTGTGCTGAAGATGATTCTTCTTCTACCACTTCTTTTAATTATGTGACTTTTGAAACAAAATCAAAAGATATTACAGTTAATCCTGGAGCAACTATAACAAATGATATTAAAGTTTTCACTACACAAGTTTCAGGTTCTGATCGAACATTCGGTATTACACTTGATCCTACATCTACTATGAGTGCTCAATACATGACTATACCAGCTACTGTTACTGTACCTGCTAATTCTAATGTTGGTATTGTTTCTATTGGTGTTACAGGTGTTGGATTAAGTTTAAGTACACCTAAAACCATTAAGTTGAAATTAGATTCTCAAGATGGTTTATACACAGGAAGTAATGTTACAGTTAACGTTAGAGAAAATTGTCCTCTAAATACTGTGGTTCTTTCTTTAGTACTTGATAGATATGGATCTGAGATTGATTGGGATATTAAAGATGCGTCAAATAATATTGTAGCAAGCGGCGGTCCTTATACTGATGGAGCAACTAATGCATTACAAGCTGCTAAAAACTTTACTTTTTGTTTAGCCAATGGTACTTACACGTTTAATATACGTGATATATATGGTGATGGAATGGTTACTAGTGCTACTGTTGTAGGGTCTTATACTATTTCTAAAAATGGTGTTGTTATTGTTAATGGTAACGGTAATTTTGCTTTCTCACAATCTAATACATTTACATTGTAAATATTAGTATATAAATTTTAAAAGCCAGTGTTTAACACTGGCTTTTTTTTGTTATTTTTTTTATACACAATTTTTGCATAAATTTGGCGTCTATGATTAGATATTGTTTATTCTTTTTTTTTATTTCTACTATAGTTTATTCCCAAAAAAACACTTTAAAAGGGGAGGGCTTAGGCATTATTAATAGTAAAATTGATTCTAAGAATTCAGAAGTTGATGATAAAAACGAAAAGAAACCCCCCATAAACCTCTACAAAATTTATACCCTACAACAAGACTCTACTTTTGTAGATACTTCATTGACCATACAAAGCGAGTATAAATACAATTTATTGCGTAAAGACAACTTTGGTTTACTCTCTTTTTCAAATGAAGGACAAACTTATAATACACTTGATTTTGGGTTACGAAAAAAAAGTAGTATGCCCAGTTTTGGTTTTGCAGCTAAACATTTTAATTACCTGGAAGCAAACGAAATCAACTATTACTCTGTTCCCACTCCTCTGACCGATTTATACTATAAAACGGTTATGGAACAAGGACAAACATTAGACGCATTTTTAACTGTTAATACTAAGCCAAATCTAAACTTTTCAATCGCATATAAAGGTTTACGATCATTAGGTAAATATGTAAATTATTTATCGAGTTCCGGTAATTTTAGATTTACAACTAGTTATTTCACAAAAGATAAAAGATATATTTTAAACGCACATTTTACGGGTCAAGATATTTCTAATCAAGAAAATGGTGGAATCATTGATCTTTCACAATTTGAATCGGGTGATCCCAATTATAAAGAACGAGATGGATTAGATGTTTATTTTAAAGATGCAACTTCGCTCTTAAAAGGAAATCGTTTTTTTATAGACCATTCCTTTAAGTTGAGCAAAACAAATCCTAATAGTTTGGTTTTTACTCATCAATTTAATCAAGAATATAAATTTTTCGAATATACGCAACCCACAGTCAGTACAAGATTTGGAACTGCTTTTTCAAATAGTATTAGTAATAAAACGAGATACAATCATTTGTATAATAAGCTAGGGGTGGCCTACAAAACAAAATCATACGGTGATGTAGCTTTTTTTATTGAAGATAATAACTATAATTATTATTACAATAGTATTGTTTATGATAGTTCGGGTAACATTACTGTTCCTAATTCAATTTCCGATAGAATAAATACAATTGGCGGAAATTATACTTATTTTGCCAAAAAAATTACAGCAAAATTAAATGTTGCTCAAGCTATTTCAAATCAAGCTATTTCAACTATTGAAGCGCAAACTTCATATAAATTTAATGATGTATTACAATTTGAGTTCAATTATCTAAAGCAAAATAGTTTACCAAATTTAAATTATACGCTGTATCAAAGTGATTATACCCATTATAACTGGTACAATAATTTTAAATCCGAAAAAGTAAATCAGTTTACCGTAACAGCTCTTTCAAAATGGATCAATTTAACAGCGCAATATAAAGTACTTAACGATTATTTATATTTCGATAACACGACTAATGACATAGCTTCATTACTTGTTTCGCCCGTTCAATATGATAAAACTATCAATTATCTTTCGGTTAAAGCCAGTAAAGAAATTAAATTTTGGAAATTAGCTTTAGACAATACTATTTTGTATCAAAAAGTAGATCAATCTAGTGAAATTGTAAATGTTCCCCAATTAACAACAAGAAATACCCTTTATTATACCGGACATGTTTTTAAAAAGGCTATGTTGTTGCAAACAGGTGTTACGCTTAATTATTTCACAAAATATTATGCAAACGATTATAATCCGTTGCTAGGGGAATTTTATGTGCAAAACGAGACTAAAATAGGTAATTTTCCTATGCTCGATTTTTTTGTAAATGCCCGCATTCGTCAAACACGATTATTCTTAAAAGCAGAACATTTTAATTCAGCAATGACCGGTTTCAATTTTTATTCGGCACCAAATTATCCGTATCGTGATTTCATGATTCGTTTCGGTTTAGTGTGGAATTTCTTTAAATAGAAACGAATGGCTTTGGCTCTTTTGGCATCCATGTTCCTGCTGTCCACTTTAGTTTTTTGTTTATTAAAACAAAAAAGCTGCCGTTTCCATCAGGGTTAAATAGGATTTGACTGGCATTTTTGTATTCGTTTTTTTCATCCTATCTTTGCAACAAATATCAAACATCAGAATATCTGAAAATCAAATAAAATGAATTACGCTAAAAATATATTAGAAACTATTGGTAATACACCTTTGGTACAATTAAATAAGGTTACAGCAGAAGTAAATGCATTAGTGTTAGCAAAAGTGGAAACTTTTAACCCCGGTAATTCTGTAAAAGATAGAATGGCATTAAAAATGATTGAAGATGCCGAGGCCGATGGTCGTTTACAACCAGGTGGAACCATTATTGAAGGAACTTCAGGTAATACTGGTATGGGATTAGCCTTAGCAGCAATTGTAAAAGGGTATAAATGTATTTTTGTAATCACAGACAAACAGTCAAAAGAAAAAATGGACATTCTGCGCGCAGTAGGAGCAAAGGTAATTGTTTGTCCTACCGATGTAGAACCTACCGATCCACGTTCGTATTATTCAGTTTCAAAACGATTAGGCACAGAAATTCCAAATTCATGGTATGTCAATCAATACGACAATCCTAGTAACGCAATTGCCCATTATGAACAAACCGGACCTGAAATTTGGGAACAAACCGAAGGTAAAATTACACATTTTGTGGTAGGAGTTGGTACAGGAGGAACAATTTCGGGAGTTGCAAAATATTTAAAAGAAAAAAATCCAAACATCAAAATTTGGGGAATTGATACCTATGGCTCTGTATTTAAAAAATATCACGAAACGGGTATTTTTGACGAGAACGAAATCTATTCGTATATCACCGAAGGAATTGGAGAAGATATTTTACCAAAGAATGTTGACTTTTCTTTAATTGACGGCTTTACTAAGGTTACCGATAAAGATGCAGCAGTTTATACCCGAAAAATAGCTTTAGAGGAAGGAATATTTGTAGGGAATTCCGCTGGAGCAGCTGTGAAAGGTGTTTTGCAATTAAAAGAGCATTTTAAACCAGAAGATGTAGTTGTTGTATTGTTTCATGATTCGGGAAGTCGTTATGTAGGGAAAATGTTTAATGATGATTGGATGCGCGAACGTGGTTTTTTAGAAGAGGAAATTACAAAAGCTGAAGATTTAATCAAAGAGCATATTGATAAACCTCTTGTGGTAGTTAGAACAGAAGAATTAGTTTCTCATGCCATTGAACGCATGCGTAAATATAAAATCTCTCAAATTCCTGTAATAGATATTAATGGTTTTGTAGGTTCGGTAGATGAGTCCGATTTGTTTCAGAGTTTCATCACAGATAAAAACACTGCCGAGCGCCCTATTAAAGATGTAATGGGTAAACCATTCCCAGTTGTCAAAGCAGGTACTCCAGTAGAAGAAGTGTCAAAACTAATTACAAAAGATAATCAGGCCGTTTTAGTAGACTTAGGAAATGGAAAAAATCATATCATTACAAAATATGATATTATTGGTTCTATAAAATAACATTAAGCCTTATGCTCTTTTGCAGGTGCAAAAGTTTTTTTCGTAGTAGTATAATTGTTCAATAGATTTTTTTAAATTTGTTATTCAATTATATACGCCATACAAATGAAAGAAGATTTTTTGCACCACGTGTGGCAGCATAAAAAATTTGCTGTTACAAAACTACAAACCACTACTGGCGAATCGATTCAGATTCTCAACTCAGGACAATTTTTACAATTAGCAGGCCCCGATTTTTTTAATGCCCAACTTATTATTGGTAATCAAAAATGGGCCGGAAATATCGAAATTCATCTTAAATCGTCAGATTGGTATTTGCATCGGCATGAAAAAGACACTGCTTATGATTCTGTCATTTTACATGTGGTTTGGGAACATGATACGCCTGTATTTAGAGAGAATAATACAGAAATTCCTACAGTTGAATTAAAAAAATATGTGCCTTTAGAAGAGGTTCATAAATATCAATCGCTTGTAGCTAAAAAAACATGGATTTATTGTGAAAATCAAATAGCTCAAATTCCTTCATTTGTTTTTGATCATTGGCTTACTCGTTTATATTTTGAACGGTTAGAGCGAAAATCAGCTGAAATAGAAAAATTACTATCAGATTCAAATAACGATTGGGAAGCGGTTTTGTTTTGTATGCTAGCCAAAAACTTTGGATTAAATACAAATGGATTGGCCTTTTTAGATATGGCAAAAGGAATTCCTTTTTCAGTGATTCGAAAAGAAGCTTTTTCTCTAGTAAAGTTAGAAGCCTTGTTTTTTGGTCAAGCTAATATGCTTTCTTATGATTTCCAAGATCAATATGCTAAAAACTTAGGTCAAGAGTATGATTACTTAGTGCATAAATATAATCTTAAAGAAAAAGGGTATACTTCAGTTGCCTTTTTTAAACATCGTCCTGATAATTTTCCAACGATTAGATTAGCACAATTAGCCGCTTTGTATCATAAAGAACATAATTTATTTTCTAAACTCATACAAACCAATAGTCTTTCAGACCTTTATCGTTTATTCAATGTTTCCGTTAGCGAATATTGGGATACCCATTATAATTTTGATAAGATTAGTTCTAAAAAACGAAAAAAAATCAGCACGTCTTTTATGGATTTACTTATACTAAATACAATTGTACCGATCAAATTCGCATATAATAAGTTTAGAAATCAAGCTAATGAAGAAACCTTGTTATCAATTGTTGAAGCTATTCCTTCCGAAAAGAATGCAATAATTGAAAAGTTTAAAGAGATAGGAGTAATTTCAACATCTGCTTTTGAATCGCAAGCCTTATTACAATTGAAAAATGAATATTGTGAAGCAAAAAAATGTTTGCAATGCGCAATCGGTCTTCAATTACTTAAAAAATAATTGTAAATTTGGATAAAATAGTGAGTAATGATTCAGAATTTATTGCATTTTTTTGAAAAACACGGATTTTTTGTAGCATCCAGACTTGCCGATAAATTAGGAATGCGAGCAACAAATGTTCGTCTGTTTTTTATTTACATTTCGTTTATTACAGTCGGACTAGGATTTGGTTTTTACTTAACCCTTGCTTTTCTTTTAAAGCTTAAGGATATGATCAAAGCGAAACGAAGTTCTGTTTTTGATTTATAAGTATGCCTCAGCTAAAATCTTATTTTATATTTTCTAAATCCCATCGAGTGGGAATTGTGATATTACTTTTATTAATAGTAATAGCTCAGCTATGCTACTTTTTTGTTTCAAATCAAAAAGCTACAATTAATGAAGATACTCAATGGTTATTGGCGCAAAATGAAATAGACAGTATAAAGCAGCAAGTGGCTACCAAAAAGGATACAATTTATCCATTCAATCCAAATTTTATTTCTGATTACAAAGGATATAAGTTAGGCATGTCATTACAAGAAATAGATCGATTGCATCATTTTAGAGCACAAAACAAATATGTTAATTCTGCTGCAGAGTTTCAAAAAGTGACCTTGGTATCAAATGCTGTTTTACAAAAATTATCGCCTTATTTTAAATTTCCAGAATGGGTATCTGCTAAACAAGAAAAATCTAATAAAACTTTTCAAGTCTTTACACCACGCGAAAAGAAAGAAGTGATGGTGAAAGATATTAATTTGGCCACCAAAGAAGATTTAATTGCAGTCTATGGAATAGGAGAAAAGTTGGCCGATAAAATTCTAATCGAAAAAGAAAAATTTGGTGGTTTTGTCAGTATGGAACAATTTCAGTTCATGTGGGGAATTAGCCCAGAAGCAATTCAAGATTTGCAGAAACGTTTTGTAGTAAAAAACACTAATTCGATTAAAAAAATTGCAATTAATGATTTATCCATTAAAGAATTATCAAAATTTCCGTATTTCAATTATTCCTTGGCAAAAGAAATTGTAATCTATAGAACCATGAATAATGGAATTAAAGAAATTGCGGATTTAACAAAAATTAAAGGAATGCCTAACGAAAAAATAAAAATAATAGCCTTATATTTGGAATTCTAAAAAAAGGCACAAAAAATTAACGTATTATTTTACTATGCATTCATTATATTTTACTGAAGAACATCAGTTATTTAGAACCAGTTTTCGTGATTTTTTACAAAAAGAAGTAGTTCCTCACATTGAAAAATGGGAAAAAACAGGCACTATTGAGCGTTTTATTTGGAAAAAATTTGGTGAAATGGGTTTCTTTGGATTGAATTATCCTGAAGCTTATGGTGGAATGCAATTAGATTTATTTTACACCGTTATTTTTTTAGAAGAACTTCAGAAAATTAAATCTTCTGGATTTGCAGCCGCTATGTGGGCACATGCATACCTAGCAATGACGCATTTGAATGCAGAAGGTGATGAGCGAATTAAACAAGAGTATTTAGCAGCGAGTATTACAGGAGATATAATTGGAGCTTTGTGTATTACAGAACCTTTTGGCGGTAGTGATGTAGCTGGTATGCGAACAACGGCTACAAAATCAGGCGATAAATATATTATCAATGGTTCTAAAACGTTCATTACAAATGGTATTTACGCCGATTATTATGTAGTTGCTGCCAAAACAAAACCAGAACTGGGTAATAAAGGAATTAGTATATTTTTATTAGATGCTAAAACGCCAGGTATTTCGGCTACAAAGCTTGATAAATTAGGTTGGAGAGCTTCTGATACGGCTGAAATAGCATTTGATAATGTAGAAATACCTGCCGAAAATTTAATGGGAGAAGCAAATAATGGATTTCCATATATCATGCAACATTTTGCTTTTGAGCGATTAATAATGGCAATCAACGCACATGCAAGAGCTGAGTTTGCTATTGACTATACGATAGAATATATGGAGCAGCGTGAAGCTTTTGGAAAGAAAATCAGTCAGTTTCAGGCTTTACGTCATACTTTAGTAGATCATGCTACAGAAGTTGAGCACTGCAAGATTTTTAATTATGCAGCAATTGCTAGATTAAATAAGGGCGAATATGTGGTAAAAGAAGCTACGATGGCAAAACTTAAATCAACCAAAGTGGCCGACGATGCTATATATAGTTGTTTGCAAATGCTAGGTGGTTATGGTTACATGGAAGAATATCCATTAGCCAGATTATATAGAGATAGTCGGTTAGGTCCAATAGGCGGAGGTACTTCTGAAATTATGAGAGAGATTCTATCTAAAATGATCATCGATAAGCAAAATTATAAACCCGCAGTTAAATAATTTTAAGTTTTTAATTTTTATTTCATAAATTTTTTTACATTTGCACCCTTAACGAGAGGAGGTGTCCATATTATGTTAATTATACCAATTAAAGACGGAGAAAATATCGATAGAGCATTAAAGCGCTATAAAAGAAAATTTGATAAAACAGGAACTGTTCGTCAGTTACGTGCACGTCAAGCTTTCATCAAGCCTTCTGTTACGCACAGAGCTAAAATCCAAAAGGCAGCTTATATTCAAGGATTAAGAGATTCATTAGAAAGTTAATTTTTTTTGAATTAAAATTATAAACCGCTAAATAATAAAGTGTAACTTTGTTTTTAGCGGTTTTTTTATGAAATTAACTATTCAAGCATATCAGGATTATTTGGTAAAAGAGAAAAATTATTCTCTATTAACGGTGCAGGCCTATGTTAAAGATATTGAATCTTTTCAAAAATATCTTGAGTTAGATCACGGCAATACTCCTCTTGAAGCAGTTGTGTACTCTCATATAAGAAGTTGGGTAGTATCATTAATCGAGAACCAAATTTCTAATACATCAGTAAACAGAAAAATATCTTCATTAAAATCCTATTATAAATTCTTATTGAAAATTAAGCAAATAAAGGTGAATCCTTTGTTAAAGCATAAGTCATTAAAAACAGCAAAGAAAATTCAAATTCCTTTTTCGGAAAAAGAATTGCAGGATGTGTTTGAATTTAATTCTTATTCAAATGATTTTGAAGGAATTCGGAATCAATTAATTATTGAATTGTTCTACACAACAGGTATGCGTCGAGCGGAACTAATTAATCTTCAAATTGGAAATGTAGATTTATACCAAAAAACTATTAAAGTTATTGGAAAAAGAAATAAAGAACGAATTATCCCGCTTTTAGATTGTACTGTTAAATTAATTGACTCATATAAAATACAACGAAATCATTTAGAGTTAATTAAGAATGATGAGATGTTAATTTTGTCTAAAAACGGAAATAAAGTCAGCGAATCGTTTGTGTATCGATTAATAAATGACTACTTTAGTAGTGTGTCACAAAAGACCAAAAAAAGCCCTCACGTTCTTAGGCATTCTTTTGCAACTCATTTGTTGAATAATGGTGCCGATTTAAATTCAGTAAAAGAGTTGTTAGGTCATGCTAGTTTGTCTTCAACCCAAATTTACACTCATAGTAGTTTAGCTGCTTTAAAAAAAGTGTACCAAGAAGCACATCCTAGAAATAAGTAACAACTCAATTGTATAACCTATATAATAGAATAGTTATGAAAGTTAATTTGCATGCAGTAAATTTTAATGTGGACAAGAAATTAGTAGATTTTGTTCAAGAGAAGGTAGATAAACTAGAAAAATATTATGATAAAATTGTTTCATCGGATGTTTTTTTAAAGGTTGAAAACACAAGTGATAAAGAAAATAAAATTGTAGAGGTAAAAATCAATGTTCCTGGAGATGATTTTGTTGTTAAAAAAAATACAAAATCTTTTGAAGAAGGAATAGATTTAGCAGTAGATTCATTAGAAAGAGTTTTGGTAAAAAGAAAAGAAAAATTGCGAACTAATTGATATTATAAAAAAAAAGATAAAAAATGTTTTGATTCAAAAATAAATTCTATACATTTGCAGTCCGTTAGAAATAGCGGACTTTTTATATTTAAGTTGCCGGTGTAGCTCAGCTGGCTAGAGCAGCTGATTTGTAATCAGCAGGTCGTGGGTTCGAGTCCCTCCATCGGCTCAAAGTTGTAAGCAACTAAAATATAAATGGTTTGGGGAGATACTCAAGCGGCCAACGAGGGCGGACTGTAAATCCGCTGACTACGTCTTCGCAGGTTCGAATCCTGCTCTCCCCACAATGAAAATTAGAATTTAGAAAAATGAATTTGGAAATTTCTGAATTCTGAATTCTAACTTCTGAACTCACAAAAGCCGGTGTAGCTCAGGGGTAGAGTGCTTCCTTGGTAAGGAAGAGGTCACGGGTTCAATTCCCGTCATTGGCTCTTAAATAAGTTTATTTTTTGAACACTAATATATAACTAAGATTAAATTATTAAATCATGGCAAAAGAAACCTTTGATCGTTCGAAGCCCCATTTGAATATTGGTACTATCGGACACGTTGACCACGGTAAAACTACATTAACAGCTGCAATTACGAAAGTATTAGCTGATGCTGGTTTATCAGAAGCAAAATCATTTGATCAAATTGATAATGCTCCAGAAGAAAAAGAAAGAGGTATTACTATTAATACATCTCACGTAGAGTATTCTACATCAAACCGTCACTATGCTCACGTTGACTGTCCAGGTCACGCGGATTACGTTAAGAACATGGTTACTGGTGCTGCTCAAATGGACGGTGCTATCTTAGTAGTTGCTGCTACTGATGGTCCTATGCCACAAACAAGAGAGCACATCCTTTTAGGTCGTCAAGTAGGTGTGCCTAGAATGGTTGTATTCATGAATAAAGTGGATATGGTTGATGACGCTGAATTATTAGAATTAGTAGAAATGGAAATCAGAGATTTATTATCTTTCTATCAATATGATGGTGATAATGGTCCAGTTATCCAAGGTTCAGCTTTAGGAGGATTAAACGGAGATCCAAAATGGGTTGCTACTATTATGGAATTAATGGAAGCAGTTGATAATTGGATTGAATTACCAGTTCGTGACGTTGAGAAACCATTCTTAATGCCAGTTGAGGACGTATTTACAATTACTGGTCGTGGAACTGTAGCTACAGGTCGTATCGAAACAGGAGTTGCTAATACAGGTGATCCAGTTGAAATCATCGGTATGGGAGCTGATAAATTAACTTCTACTATTACAGGAGTTGAGATGTTCCGTAAAATCCTAGATAGAGGAGAAGCTGGTGATAACGTAGGTTTATTATTAAGAGGTATCGCTAAAGAAGATATCAAAAGAGGAATGGTAATTGTTAAGCCAGGATCTGTTAAACCACACGCTCATTTCAAAGCTGAGGTTTATATCTTGAAAAAAGAAGAAGGTGGACGTCACACTCCATTCCACAATAACTACCGTCCTCAGTTCTATGTTCGTACAACTGACGTAACAGGTACTATTTCTTTACCAGCTGGTGTAGAGATGGTTATGCCTGGTGATAACTTAACAATTGATGTTCAATTATTAAGCCCTATCGCTTTATCAGTAGGTTTACGTTTTGCTATCCGTGAAGGTGGTAGAACAGTAGGTGCTGGTCAGGTTACAGAAATTTTAGACTAATTAAATGTCAAATAGTTAAATGAACCAGCAGTTCCGCTGCTGGTTTTTTTCACGAACGGGCGTAGTACAAGGGCTAGTATAGTGGTCTCCAAAACCATTGATGGGGGTT
>VFQS010000763.1_pt1 | contig 33046 bp, 30 predicted proteins | sample 3512361 | NCBI WGS metagenome assembly VFQS01 (sample SAMN10412375, study PRJNA504923) | tailings metagenome | isolation source: Relicate 1 Philex TSF3 active mining | place: Philippines
TGCTCGGCGGTGCATTCATCGATGATGATTTTGCGCACCTTGCGGTAATCCAGCACATTGCTGATGTCATCGTCACGCGGCAGCAAAGGTTGCGGGCCGATGTTGAGCTCGGCTTCGACTGGAATTGGCTGAGGCGCTGTTTTTTCGTGTTCTAAGATACCCAGGTTGGCATCAAAACGCAGACCGGTCAGTGTGAGGGTTTGGTTGCCATTGGTGGCAGCGGAGGTGACTGTTGGGGTGGCCGTCATGGGGTGCTCACATCAAAGAAAAATCGCGCTCGAATTTCATCAAGTGCTGGCCACCGTCGACCAACAAGGTGGTGCCCGTGATGGCGCGGTTGTGCATGGCAAAGACCACGGTGCTGACCACATCTTCCACCGAGGAAGATCGGCCCAAAGGGCTGAGTTTGTGCAACTGCTGAAATTTGTCGTCGTCCAACATGTGGCTGGTGAGGGTGAGGCCAGGGGCCACGCCCACCACCCGCACCAACGGCGCCAAGGCTTGGGCCAACAATGTGTTGGCAGCTTCCAGTGCCGCTTTGGACAAGGTGTAACTTAAAAAATCGGGGTTGGGATTCCACAACTTTTGATCGAGCAGGTTGACGACCACAGCCTCTGCGGCTTGGCCCCCACGTGCCTGGCAATGTTGATGAAGGGCCTCTGCCAACACGATGGCAGCACCCGTGTTGCTGGCCCAGTGCTGCGCCATGCGGGCGTAGCTAAAGCTTTGCACGTCGTCATGTTCAAACAAAGCGGCGCTGTTCACCACGGCATCGACCCGGCCCAATTGCTTGACCACGTGAGGCAGCAATTGGCGTGTGGCGGCTTCGTCTGCCAAATCGGCTTTGAACACAAACGACTGAGGGTTCAATGCTTGCGCATTGGCGTTCAATGCCAAACATGCTTGGGCTGTTTCCAAAGCTTCCGTTTCAGAGCTTCTGTAATGAATGGCCACGCGCCAACCCGCTTTGGCCAAGCCCAAAGCAATTTCGCGGCCCAAGCGCTTTCCGGCGCCTGTGACCAGGGCCGTTGAAGGGGGCGCTTGCGTGCCAGATGAAAAAGGCGTCGACATTCAGGGACAATCGGGGAGATGACAGAAGCGCATAGTTTAACGACCGCCATGCTCGAGCGGGTGCACAAGGCCATTTTGGCGGCCCAAGGCTGGTTGCCGTTTGATCAGTTCATGGCCATGGCCCTGTATGAACCGGGCTTGGGCTATTACGCCAATCAGCAGCCCAAATTTGGCACCCTGCCCCAGTCGGGCAGCGATTTTGTGACGGCACCCGAGTTGTCGCCCTTGTTTGGCGCGGCATTGGCCCAGCAGGTGGCCGAGGCGTTGAAGGCAACTGGCACCGATGAGGTGTGGGAGTTTGGGGCGGGCAGTGGCGCTTTGGCGCATCAATTGCTAAGTGAACTGAAGCGATTGGGCTACCCCATCAAACGTTACAACATCATGGACTTGTCGAGCACCCTTAAAGCTAGGCAACAAGCCAAATTGGCCGAGTTTGGCAACCAAGTGCAGTGGCTGAGTCAATGGCCAGACACACTTCAGGGCGTGGTGGTGGGCAATGAAGTGCTCGATGCGATGCCAGTGAAGCTGTTGAACCGCATTCAAGGGGTCTGGCACGAGAGGGGCGTGGTGGTGGCCGATGTGGCAACTCAGCCCGATGGTTTGGCATGGGAAGATCGGCCAACTGAATTGAAACCCCCTCTAGAGCCTTCGGGCGATCACGATTACCTGACCGAAATTCAGCCTCAAGGCGAGGCCTTTGTGGTCAGCCTGGCCGAGCGCATGTTGGCCAGTGACAAGGGGGGGGCGGCTTTTTTCTTGGACTACGGTTTCCCCGAGTCAGAGTTCTTTCACCCTGAAAGGCACATGGGCACCGTGATGTGCCACCAAGCGCACAAGGCCGATGCCAATCCGCTAGCGGCCGTCGGCTTGAAGGACATCACCGCGCATGTGAATTTCACAGGCATTGCACTGGCCGGACAAGATGCGGGCCTGAATGTACTGGGTTACACCAGCCAAGCCAGGTTTCTACTGAATTTGGGTTTGGCCCAGAGGATGTCTGAGGCGCCATTGGCTGAACGCGCACAGGCGATGAAACTCATCAGTGAGCACGAGATGGGTGAGTTGTTCAAGGTGGTGGGATTTGCCACACATGACCATTGGCAGGCCCAAGGCTTTGCGGTGGGTGACCGCAGTCACCGCTTGTAACAGGCGCTTGAATACATGCTTCGCTGGCTCATTGTGGTTTTTTTGGCCCTGCTGTTGATCAGCTGGGTGCGACCTTGGCTGGAGAAGCTGGGCTTGGGCAAATTGCCTGGAGATTTTCATTTCAAGTTGTTTGGCAGGGAATGGTTTATTCCTTTCACCAGCACCTTGCTTTTGAGCTTTGTCTTGAGCTTGCTGACCAAGCTGTTGTAAATGATTTCGGGTTTTAAAACATTTGTGTTACAGTTCGGGTTCGTTGGACGCTTTTGACACCGAATTAAAGGCCTTCACGACAAGCGCGGTCTCTGCAAATTGCTTCATTTCTCGTATGAAGACCCATGCAGAAGAGCGGCGCACCCCCAAGCACGGGTGGGTTTGATTTCACGCTTCCCCCTTTTTTCGATGTGCCCCAACAGGGCATTTACCAGGCCAATTGGATGCATTTGCAAGGCGATTAAGCCCAATGCAGGCGTCCAATGTGTTGCTCTGTACACACCAATTTTTTAGCTTATTAGATGATTCATACGATTACTTTTGAAAATACCCCCGTCACCGTGGGAAAATACCGCATCGCCGCTTGTCCGCGTGCGTTGCCCTGTGGTCGCTTTGCGGCTCAGGTGTCAGTGGCCAGTGGACGTGGCAGTGCCAGTACCGATCGGGTGATGTGTTTTACCAACGACTTCGCCACCCGCGATGCTGCGGCCAACTTTTCGTTGGCACAAGGTTTGGATTGGGTTCGCGCCACCACGCAAGCCCACTGAACCCCCCAGAGAACCTGAAAGGAAAAAATGGCGAAAGAAGATTTGATCGAACAGATGGGCGTTGTGAACGAGGTTTTACCTGACACACGTTTTCGTGTGACCTTGGACAACGGACACCAGTTGATCGCTTACTCAGCAGGCAAGATGCGCAAGAACCACATTCGCATTTTGGCGGGAGACCGTGTCACGCTTGAGTTGTCACCTTACGACCTCACCAAAGGCCGTATCAGCTTCCGTCACTTGGCAGGCCGTCCACCGGCAGCGCCGCGCACGCCTCGCACACCTTCACGTTAATTGAACGTGTGCACAGAGTGCTGTGCCTAGGCCTTTAACAGGTCAATGGCATTCACTCTGGCTTGATGTATTTTTTCGCCAACTGCAGGGCCCGTGAGGCCCTGTTTTTGCGCCTCGGCCGCTATGTCGGCGGTTGTCACTGACAACGCCGCCTGCAGCACTTTGCTCAAACGCGCAGTGGGCGCGTAGCTTGAATTCTCAAATCCAAGTCTGCCCCGCGCATCGCACTCACAGGCCAACAAAATGTCGGGCCAACGCTCTGGTTTGCGGATGGCGTCACAACGCTCTAGCAATCGCATCAAGGCAGCTGCATTCAATTCGTGGCTGCGGTGAATGTTGCCGTGCTCTCGGGCTACCACATCAGACAACTCTTTGCATTCGACCGGAATGCGCAAACGCTCACAAACTTGCTTGAGCAATTTGGCGCTGCGTTGTTCGTGCGCTATGTGCCGTGGCCATTCGCTTTGCGGTGTGGTGCCTTTGCCCAAGTCGTGCATGAGGCAGGCCACACGCACAGGCAAAGAAGCATTCAATTGTGCGCTCATGTCGAGCACCATCATGAGATGCACGCCTGTATCAACCTCAGGGTGATGTTCGGCGCGTTGTGGCACGCCCCACAAGGCATTCACTTCTGGCAACAATACCTTGAGTGCACCGCACTCCCGGAGCACTTCCAACATGCGAGAGGGTTTGCTTGTCATCAGGCCTTTGGCCAATTCTTGCCACACGCGCTCGGGCACCAAGTGTTCGACTTCTCCCGCCTGCACCATGTCTTGCATGAGTTGCATGGTTTCGGGGGCAATGCTGAAATCAGGAAAGCGTGCGGCAAATCGGGCCAGACGCAAGATGCGCACAGGGTCTTCGCGAAACGCGGACGTCACATGCCGCAGCGTTTTGTTTTTTAAATCTTGGAGGCCTTGATAGGGGTCAATGCCGTAGTTTGTAAAGACTTGTTCAAACGCATTGTCTAGAACTTGGTTGTGGGCCAAGGCCAACAGATCAGAATGCGCCTCTGGCAAGGCCATGGCGTTGATGGTGAGATCGCGCCTGGCCAAGTCTTCTTCCAGCGTCACTTCGGGTGAGGCATGCACCACAAAGCCTTTGTAGCCGGGCGCCGTTTTTCGCTCGGTACGCGCCAATGCATATTCTTCACGTGTGCGGGGGTGCAAAAAAACAGGAAACTCTTTGCCTACCGTTTGGTAGCCCAATTGCGTCATCTGTTCAGGTGTGGCGCCTACCACCACCCAGTCTTTGTCTTTGACGGGTTGATGGAGCAGGGCGTCTCGAATGGCGCCGCCGACACTGAAAATTTGCATTGTTATGGACAGATCAAGGTTTGGTCCGGAAAGGCTCTTCAAAATCGATAAAGTCTTTTTCGGCCAAGGCATCGTCAATCCACGCTTTGACGCCAGGCATGGCGCACAAGCGCTCGATGTAGGCTTGTGTCACTTCAGACACAGGCAAAGCATAAGTTTTGATGCGCATCACCACGGGGGCGAAGTAGGCATCGGGAATGCTGAACTCGCCAAACAACATAGGGCCTTTGTGTGTTTTCAAAAGCGATGAAAACAAACTGTCGATGCGCTTTAAATCGTTGCGCAAGGCTTCTTTGTCGCGCAAGGCCAAAGCGCCAATTTCTGGCAAATAGGCATCGATGTTCATGGGGCAGGCACTGCGGATGCCCATGAAGCCACTGTGCATTTCGGCGCAGATGCTGCGCGCGCGCGCTCGGTCTGCCACGGCGGTGGGCCAAAGTTTTTTCTGGGGAAATTTTTCGGCCACGTATTCCGCAATGGCCAGGGTGTCCCAAACTGACAAATCGCCATCCAGCAGAACAGGCACTTTGCCTACGGGGTTAATGTCTTTCAAGCTTTGCTTGAATTTTGACTGCGCGTCAAAACCATCAAAGCGCACCATCACTTCTTCAAAGTCAATGCCGGCTTGCTTGAGCAAAACCCAAGGCCGCATCGACCATGAGGAGTAATTTTTGTTGGCAATGTAGAGTTTCATGGACGTCCTTTGGCGCGAAAAACATCCAGTTTAGTGCAGGCGCCTTTGCCGCCCAAATAGCCCGGCGCAATGCTGCCAATGCTGCTGGCTTGGATGTTGAAGTCTTTGAGTTCCAGGGCTTTTCCAGAGGCAATGTTGTCGACTTGCATGGAGCGCAGGTTGTCGCGGCTCATGACGGGCTGACCGGGCGCCAATTCCATCAGAAAGGCCTGCACCGAGGCCAAGGCATTCGGAATGCCAAAGACCCAGCGGCCTTTGCCACCGCGCACGCCTGCCCATTGGCCAGACTTTTGGACCAATTCTTTCAAAGTCCAAATCTCGGGGCCGCAAATTTCATAAGTGTGGCCAGCTGTGCTGGCGTTCATGACACAGTGCGCCACAGCGGTAGCCACGTCTTCTACCCACACCGGCTGGAAACGCGTGCTGGCACCTGCCAAGGGCACCACAGGAGCAATTTGCTGCAACTGGACAAACAAATTCAGGAACTTGTCGTCTGCACCAAAGATGACGCTGGGTTGCAAGATCGTTAAATTTAAACCGGCTTTTTGCAACACTGCTTCGCCTTGGGCCTTGCTGCGCTGGTAAAGCGAGGGACCCTGAAGGCTGGCGCCCAAGGCGCTGATGTGGATGAGGCGCTTCAGGCCACTTTGTTGGCAGGCTTGCGCAATGATGGTGGGCAATTGCACATGTGCTTTGTCAAAGGCTTCTTCAGAGCCATGCAAGATGGCAATCAGATTGATGACCACATCGTGCTGTGCCATGCATTGCGCCAAAAAAGCCGCGTTGTAAACGTCCCCTTCCAGCACCCGCACACGCGGTAAATTTTGAATGGCTGCGGCTTGGCTGGCGCGGCGTGTGATCACTGTCATGCTGCACCCAAGACGGGTGAGTTTTTCGCAAACATGGCGACCTACAAAGCCGGTGCCACCCAAAATCAGAACGTGTTTGGAGACGTTGTTCATTTCAAACCTTGGAGTGCTTGGCCCATGGCATCACGCGCTTGCGTGATGATTTGCTCGCGCCATTCATCGGTGTCGGTATAAAAAGCATTGAAGATTTGGGCTTTGATGCTTCTCTTCAGTTCATCGGAAGCTTCAGGATGAAGGTGCAGCCAATGGTCGGCTCTGAGCGCCATCAGCATGTCGATCATGGGCAAGGTGCCGTATTCCAACGCAATGCCGGTGTGTTCGGCTTGCGGGCATTCGTCTTGAACTGACATCCACATGAGGCCTGTGAGGAACGCAGAAGAGGATGTGCCGTCGTAGATAGACGTGATGTTGCCCCACCATTGGCGCGCGCGCGCAATGGCGGCTGGATCGTTGGCGCCTGCGTAAATACGCTCACCCACGCCACTGGGGCCTAAACCGGTGTGCAAGTCGATCCAGGCAAACTTTTGCGCTTGGCCACCTTGCTGTCTGAGCACTTTGCGAATGGTTTGGTTGCTCCAGGTGGGCGCCTGACCCCCAAAAAACAAACCCTTGGGGTCGTGGTGCTGACCTTGTGACACCGCAGCTTGAAGCTTGGGCATGCCGTGTGTGGCAATGTATTGCATCGTGGCCTGCATGTTGGCTTCGTTGGGTGGCCACACATCGGGCAACAACAGGTGCTGTACTTCTTTGTAAGCGGTGTTGTCGGGCAGGGGCTTGCTGAAGTCGTGGAAGTTGCGATTCAGATCAACGTTTTCTTGCGTGACGCGGCGCACATGCGAGAAGCCATGTGGGTTGAGCGCATGCACATAGACCACCGCCACACCACTTTGCGCTACAGCTTTGTGCCACTCAGCATTTCGCAGTGCGTCAATTTGAACGCCACTGCCACAGTAACCTTCGACGCCGTGACAAGCACTGCTTACCAACAACACATGTTTGGCATTGGCAGGCCCTTCGCGCACCACGTCCATCGCCAGTTCTTCGCCATCGCGACCTGTTTCTGGGTGGATGTGCGATTCAACTTGCAGGCCAGCTTGTTGCGCTGCGCTCAAAAACTTTTGGCGCGCCTCTGCATAACTCTTAGAAAATGCATCGTGAATATTTGTCATGAAAGCTCCAAATGAATGAAGCCCCGAAGGGCTCCAAAAGCCAGGTCGAATCGATCGACCCGGAAAAGTGGTAAACCGCTGGACCTTACTTTTGAGTAGGGTTGGCCAACCATTGTGTGGCCAATTCAACCCAATAGGTACCGCCCAAGGGAATGAGGTCGTCGTTGAAATCGTAGCTGGGGTTGTGCAGCATACAAGGACCCGCGCCGTGGCCCATTTCGCGGTGTGAACCATCGCCGTTGGCAATGAAGACATAGGCACCGGGCTTGGCTTGCAACATGAATGAGAAATCTTCTGCGCCCATGGTGGGTTCTTGGACAACCACGTTGTCTTTGCCCACAATGCCTTCCATCACACTGCGTGCAAAGTTGGCTTCGGCTTCGCTGTTGACAGTCGGTGGATAGTTGCGATTGAAATGAAACTCTGGCTTGGCGTCAAATGCAGCACACAGATTTTCTGTGATTTGCTTCATGCGGTTTTCAATGAGGTCGAGCACTTCTAGGGTGAAGGTGCGTACAGTGCCTTGGATGACGCAAAAGTCGGGTACCACATTGGTGGCTTCACCGGCGTGCACCATGGTGACCGAAATGACACCGGCATCGACGGGCTTTTTGTTGCGCGTGATGATGGTTTGAAAAGCTTGCACCAATTGGCAGGCCACGGGTACGGGGTCGATGCCGTTGTGGGGCAAGGCGGCATGGCTGCCTTTGCCGCGAATGGTGATTTTGAACTCGTTGCTAGACGCCATGACGGGACCTGGGCTGACTGCAAAGGTGCCCACTTGAGCGCCCGGCCAGTTGTGCATGCCAAATACGGCTTGCATGGGGAATTTGTCGAACATGCCGTCTTTGATCATTTCGCGGGCACCGCCACCGCCTTCTTCGGCAGGCTGGAAAATCAAGTAAACGGTACCGTCAAAGTCACGGTGTTTTGAGAAGTGCTTGGCAGCTGCCAACAACATGGCGGTGTGACCGTCGTGGCCGCACGCGTGCATCTTGCCTTGGTGTTTGCTGGCGTGGGCAAAGGTGTTGAACTCTTGCATGGGCAGGGCATCGATGTCGGCTCGCAAACCCACACCACGTCCACAAGCACCGCCATCGCGGCCGTGCACAATGCCAATGACGCCAGTGGTGCCCATGCCTCGGTGGATGGGAATGCCCCAGTCGGTCAATTGCTTGGCCACCACATCGGCTGTGCGGACTTCTTGGAAGCACAGCTCGGGGTGGGCGTGGATGTCTTTGCGAATGGCCGCAATGCTGGCCGCGTCGGTGAGGATGGAATCGATGATTTTCATAACTACAGTCTAGCGAGTGTCGTGCCATTGCGCTACAACCCATTTGCACTTGGGGGACATTACCTTTCAGGGTTATCCCCAAAAATACCCTTTTAGAATGAAGCCATGACAAATTCAGTGCTTGAAAACAATGCTGTGGTGCGTGGCCTGTGCCCGCACGACTGCCCCGACACCTGTGCCTTGCTGACAACGGTCGAAAACGGGCGCGCCGTGAAGGTGCAGGGCAATCCCGATCACTTGCACACCCAAGGCGTGTTGTGCACCAAAGTGTCGCGTTATACAGAGCGCACTTACAGTCCTGAGCGATTGATGCATCCCCTCAAGCGCAGCGGCCCTAAGGGCGCTGGAAAGTTTGTGCAGGTGACCTGGGAGAAGGCCATTCAAGACATCGCTGCGCGGCTCAAGGCCATTGCTTCAGAAAATCCTGAAGCCGTGTTGCCCTACAGCTATGCAGGCACCATGGGCTGGGTGCAAAGTGAGGCCATGGCAACTCGCTTTTTCAACAAGATGGGCGCATCCCAGCTCGACCGTACCATTTGTGCTTCGGCGGGTGGTGAAGGCTTGGTCTACACACTGGGCGGCAAGTTCGGCATGAAGACCGAGTTCTTCTCTGAATCCAAATTGATCGTGATTTGGGGCAGCAATTCGATTACCAGCAACGTGCATTTTTGGCGCCGCGCTCAAGAGGCTAAACGCAACGGTGCCAAGTTGATATGCATCGACCCACGCCACAGCGAAACCGCTGAAAAATGCCATGTGCATTTGCCCATTCGGCCTGGTACCGATGCAGCCCTGGCGTTTGCCATCATGCGCGAGTTGGTGGTGAACGACTGGCTGGACACAGATTACATCGACAAGTACACCCTCGGCTGGGCTGAATTGCGCGAACGCGCCATGACTTGGACATTGGACCGTGCAGCAGATGTGTGCGGTGTCGATGAAGATTTGATACGTGCCCTGGCCAAAGACTGGGGCACCACGTCCAAAGCAGCCATCCGTTTGAACTACGGCATGCAGCGCGTGAAAGGTGGTGCCAATGCGGTTCGCGCCATTGCATGTTTGCCAGCCCTCACGGGCGCTTGGCGTGACAGAGCGGGCGGCTTGTTGCTCAGCAGCTCCAGCAATTTCAAGGTGAATAAAAAAGACTTGCACCGTCCCGATTTGTTGGGCGAGCGCAGGCCGCGCACACTCAACATGACCACCATTGGCAACGACTTGATCCACCCTGGCAGTCCAGAATGGGGCCCGCAAGTCAAAGCCCTGTTGGTCTACAACAGCAACCCCGTGGCCATAGCGCCGCAATCGGGCAAAGTGGTGCAGGGTTTTGCGCGCGAAGACTTGTTCACTGTGGTGATGGAACATTTTCAGACCGACACCGCCGATTACGCCGACTATGTCTTGCCTGCCACCACCCAGCTCGAACACTGGGATGTGCAGGGCAGTTATGGCCACACCGATGTGCTGCTGAACCGACCCGCCATTGCGCCTGTGGGCCAAGCCAAATCCAACAGCGAAATATTCCGCTTGCTGGCCAAAGCCATGGGGTACACCGAGGCGTGCTTTAGCGAAGACGATCTGAGCATGTGCCGCACAGCGGTGGGTTCGGATGTCGACTTTCAAGCCTTGCTGGACGTGGGCTTTGTGTCCATGCCAGTGCCCGATGCGCCGTTTGCAGAAGGTGGTTTTGCCACCCCCTCAGGCCGCTGTGAATTTGTGAGCGATAGATTGGCAGCGCAAGGACTGGATCCTTTGCCAGATCACATTCCCAATTACGAAGTGCCTCTGGCAGGTCATCGCTTTCCTTTGGCCATGATCTCGCCCCCTGCGCGCAATTTCTTGAACTCGTCTTTTGTGAACGTCGACAGTTTGCGCGAGATAGAAAAAGAACCGCTGATTGAAATTTGTTCAGAAGATGCGGCTGCACGTGGCATTGCCACGGGCGATACGGTCAAAGTTTTCAACGACCGCGGCGAATACCACTGCAAAGCAGATGTCTCCAAGCGCGCGCGCCCTGGTGTGGTCAATGGCTTGGGCATTTGGTGGCGCAAGATGGGCCTGAATGGCACCAACGTCAACGAAGTGACCAGTCAATTGCTCACTGACTTGGGCCGTGCCCCTGTGTTTTACGATTGCCAAGTTGAAGTGGCACTCTTGAAGAAAGCTTGAAGAAATGGCTGAAATTTTTATCCAACGCGACCACACGCTAGGCATGGAAAAAGCCCGTGCAGTAGCCGCTCAGTGGCAAAAAGAAGCAGAGGCAGATTGGGGCATGGACTGCACTTATGTGGCCAATGAAACGAACGAAAAAGGCGAAGTGCAAGACCGCCTGAACTTTGAGCGCGCGGGTGCTTCTGGTTTTTTGTGTGTCACAGCGACTCAGCTCAGCATGAAGTTGGAGTTGGGTTTTTTGATGGCGTCTTTTAAAGACAAAATTGAAGAGAAGATTTCTAGCAACTTGGACAAGTTGCTGGCGTGAATCAATGGGGTCAGATCAACATTACTTTCCAATCAAAGGAGCTAAAGGCTAAGGGGGGCTTCCTCATACTGGGGTACCAGAAATCGTTCAGCCCCCCTCACCCTATCCTCCCAACTGCTCTCTCACGGCAAGTCCGTGTTTTCCTCAGGCGCCTGAGCGTTACGAGGCCCCACAGTCCCTAAACGCGCCTTCAAGGATTGCGGCTGACCAGTAATGATGGCCGCGTAATTTGTGGTGTTCGACAACACTTTTTTTACATAGTCCCGCGTCTCTGTGAATGGAATGTTCTCCGCCCAAATGGCGGCCTCCAAGACAGGTCCCTTGCGCCAATTGCGAGACCTGCTGGGACCCGCGTTATAGGCCGCTGCAGCCAAAGGCATCGAGCCATCAAAATCATCGAGTACCAGTTTGAGGTAACCCGTGCCAATTGCCACATTGGTCTCATGTTCATTGAGCTGCGGCAACTGGAAATTAGTCAAGCCAATCTTCTTGGCTGTCCACTTCGCAGTGGCAGGCATCACCTGCATCAGGCCAGAAGCGCCCACCACCGACTTGGCATCCATGATGAAACGGCTCTCTTGGCGAATCAGGCCATAGACATAGGCAGGATCGAGTTGCACCTCTTTCGATTTACGCAAAACAGTGTCTTTGAGCGGCATTGGAAAACGCTGATCAAAATCGATTTGCGTCTTCGTTCTATCGCTGGTGTTGATGCAACGATCCCACACTTGCTTGCTGCAGGCCAAGTCTGCGGCTGCCAATAAATCGCGTTCATTCATACCGCCAGGCGTGTGCAAATTGGTGGTGTAGTTCCACTCGCGATTGCCTTCCGAGCGCAAGCCCAAACCCAAAGCATACAAAGCGCGTTGAAGCCCCGCATTTTGTGCAGCTTCCGATTTTTCTTGCGCTGTTAAAGCTGCTGGCTTGGCAGGTACTGTGATGGGCTGCCCAAGTTCTTCGAGCGCCAATTGCTCGTAGAAACCTTTGACACTGGCGATGCTTTGCAGGGCTGCTGTGGCTTCTGCGCGTAGCGGGTCTGTGGCCGCTTTGTGCAGCGCCAATTGGCCACGTGCTTTCCAGTACACCCATGTGGGGTCTTGCTTGGCGCCCTCCATGGCGTCAATGCTTGCCACCACCGCTTTCCAATCGCCTTGACGAAGGGCTGCTCGAGTTTTCCAAATGAGCAAGTCGTCGTTCAAATCTTGGTTGCGGTTGACTTTGTTGAAGTAGCTGTGCGCGTTGTCTTGAAGTTTTTGCGCCGCTTGTTTGCCAATGACCGCCCAGACCCAGTTGTGCTCTTCTTTGGTGAGCATCAGGCCCCATTTTTTGTCGAGCAGCTGCGCTGCTTTGTCGGGGTCTGTATTGGCCACACGAATCAGCGCCAAAACGGCCAGTTCTTTGCGTTTTTTACTGATGGCCAAAAGGCGTTTGTCTAAATATTTTTGAGGGTCGGCTTGAATCAAGATGGCTTGTTTGCCCAGTTCTGTTGATTCAATGTTGAGGGCCAGTTGTGCCGCTCGGGGGCGGTTATTGTCCATGGCCAAGCGCGCTTTTCGCCAGATGTCCAGTGCGTCAATTTTTTTCAGATCGTGCAATTTGTTAGCGGTGTAAGTGCAGCCATCTTCTGTGTCGCGGAAGGCGTACCAAAGGCGCTTTAACTCTGCAGGTGTTTCGGGCTTGGAGATGAAGGCATCGGTGGCCAGGGCGTAGCAACGCACCTCGCGGTCGTCGTTCATGCGAAAGCGGGGGTATTCTTGGGCAAAGGTGGCCCATTCGCGTTGCCTGCCCAACTGCAGCAACCAATCGTTTCGCAAGCGGTCTCCTGCGTAGGTGCCGGCGTACTGCGATAAAAATTGCTGAATTTCGGCATCGCTGGCTTGCTCCAAGCGCACGCGAAGCTCCCAATAGGCGGCCCATGATTCAAGAACATGCCCTTTGGCTCTTGGCAAAAGTCGTGTGAGTTGGTTTTTATCGTTCTTTTTGAAGGCCTGATTCATCTCCAAAATGACGTCATCCCCCTTGTTTGGGGGGGGTGTTTGACCCAAGGCGGGGTTCATGAACGAGAAAATGAGGACGGAAGCCCCAAGCGATGTCAAAATCTGTGTGAATTGCATAGGTCGATTATGGACAAATCAGAAGCCAAAAAACAAATTCGCAAAGACTTGTTGAACGCGCGCCTCAACATGACAGATCGCCAAGAACGGGTGGACGCCCTTCAGCGCGTCATGCGCATTTGGTTGTTTGGTCGCGCTGAGGTGGTCATTGGTGCGTATTGGCCCATTAAAGGCGAGTTTGATCCTTTGCCCGCACTGCACCGCTGGAAAGAAGATGGCGAGTTGACGGGTGAGTCTCAATTGCGCCGCATTGGCTTGCCCGTGGTCGACAAAGTGAACAAAACACTCACGTTCCATGCGTGGTACCCCGGCTGTCCTATGGAAGAAGATGCTTATGGCATTCCAAAACCGAAGGACACTGAAATCATCGTGCCTACATTGCTATTTGTGCCATGCGTGGGTTATGCCGCCGGGGGGTATCGATTGGGTTATGGGGGCGGTTTTTATGACCGCACTTTGGCCACTTTGCAGCCCAAGCCCTTCACGGTGGGTCTCGGATTTACGCAGGGCTATGTGGACGACTTTGAGCCCGAGCCACACGATGTGCCGCTCGATGCGATCTTGAACGACAACGGTGTGGTTTGGCCTGTGGGCTAAAGCCTTTGGAAGTGAATTAGTTTATTTATGGCAAGACCCAAATCCGCCACGCACGACATCAAACGCGATGCCATTCTGGACATTGCGGCGCAGTGCTTTGCCGACCGCAGTTACCCTGCTGCCAGCATGAACGAAATTGCCACGGCGTGTGGCACGTCCAAAGCGCGTCTGTATCACTACTACGACAGCAAAGAAGCTATTCTGTTTGACCTGATGGACCGCTATACGCAGCGTTTGTTGTCCCTGATTGCGTTGACAGATGCCACGGCGCAGCGCCGTAATTTAGACGACCGAGCTGCCTTGCATGAATTGATTCGTGCGTTTTTGCAGGAGTACGAAAGCTCGGCTACGCGGCATGTGGCTTTGCTCAATGACACGCAGTTTTTGAGTGATGTGCCCGATGAACTTTGGGGCTCACCGGCCATTTCGCCGCGCGAACTCATTTTGAATCGCCAACGCGATGTGGTGGCTGCCGTCACTCGCGCGTTGCGCCGGGCCTACCCTGATCGCCTTAATGCTAACAATCAAACCGCCATCACCATGATGTTGTTCGGTATGATCAACTGGACCTTCACGTGGCTTCGCCCTGGCGGCCCCATCTCGTATGTGGCCTTCGCGGATGAAGTCATTGCCCTTCTGGAGAAGGGTTTGAATTAATTTAATTGGGGTCAGAGCAACATGAATTCCCAATCGATGAGGGCTGAAGCCAAGGGGGGCTGAACGATTTCTGGTACTCCAGTATGAGGAAGCTCCCCTTGGCTTCAGCCCTCACCGATTGACAAAATGCATGTTGATCTGACCCCAACTAAATTAATTTTTCACCGGAGAAGTAACATGAACCAACCTACAAAAGCATTTGCATCGCAAGCCGACCTGGCAGACAAGGTCATTAAGTTTGAGCAACTCAGCAAGCACTGCTGGGCGTACACTGCCGAAGGCGATCCCAACTCGGGCGTGATCATTGGCGACAAGTTCATCATGGTGAGTGATGCCACCGCCACACCCGGCATGGCGCGCGATTTGATCAAGCAAATTCGCACCATCAGTGACAAGCCCATCAAGTATGTTTTACTAACCCACTATCACGCTGTGCGTGTGTTGGGTGCCAGCGCTTATGCGGCTGAAGGCGCCACTGAGGTGATTGCCAGCCAAGGCACCTACGAGCTCATCGTAGAGCGCGGCGCGCAAGACATGAAGAGCGAAATGGAACGCTTCCCCCGTTTGTTCCGCGGTGCCGAAGAAGTCCCTGGCCTCACATGGCCCACCATGGTGATTGGCGGCGGCGATGCTACCAAGGGTGAAGTACCCGGCAAATTGGTGGTCGATTTAGGCGGTGTGAAGGTTCAAATCTGGAGCCCTGGTTATGGTCACACACGCGGGGACACCATTGCCTGGGTGGAAGAAGAAAAAGTTTTGTTCTCGGGCGACTTGGTGGAATACGAAGCAGGTGTGTACACCGGCGACGCGCAACTCGAAGAATGGCCAGCCACTTTGGAGGCATTGCGCGCACTCAAGGCTGAAGCCATCGTACCCGGTCGCGGTGAAGCCATGAAGGGCCAAGTCAATGTGAACAAAGCCCTGGATTACACCAAGCGCTGGGTAGAAACATTGTTCAATGCAGGCAAAGAAGCGGTGGCCGCCAAGATGGATTTGAAAGCCGCCATGGCCCACACCCGCAAAAGCATGGACCCTGTGTTTGGCCACGTGTTCATTTACGAACACTGCTTGCCCTTCGATGTCACCCGCGCTTACGACGAAGCCTCTGGCATCAAAAACCCCCGTATCTGGACGGCAGAGCGCGACATCGAAATGTGGAAAGCCCTTCAGGACTGAAGAATTTAATTGGGATCAGATCAACATGAATTCCCAATCGATGAGGGCTGAAGCCAAGGGGGGCTGAACGATTTCTGGTACTCCAGTATGAGGAAGCTCCCCTTGGCTTCAGCCCTCACCGATTGACAAAATTCATGTTGATCTGAGCTCAATTAAATCAAGTCACGCAGGTCGGCTTCGTACGCCCGCAACCTGCGTTGCGCTTTTTGGCGCTGCGCTGGTGTGGTGGTGTTGTGAAACTGAGAGAAGTTCAAGCATGCTTGTTGTTCAAGTTGCAATTGCAAATTGAGCAAAGCAGGGTCTTGGGGGCGGACGCCTTGCAGGCTCAATTGCAGCACGGTCTTTTCGGCTTGTGCCAAATTGAACCCTGGTTTTTGAGCGTCTTGAATCAGATTTTGCAAAACCACCAATTGCGACTGCTGGCGCTTGATGCGGTTTTGAATGGCCACTTCAGGCGACCAAAGCGATTGTTCAATTTGCTGACGCAGCAACTTGATTTGCTCTGCATTCAAGTCGCCATAAAAATCTGAAAATCGATCAACGGTGGCGTCGAGGCGTTTTTTCAAACGATCTTCTGCGCTGGGTTGCAGCCAATCTTTTTTCCAATCTTCATTTTTAACAGCCCATCGTTTTTCCAAATGCCGCAGTTGGCGGGGTGTCAGCTGCAACACGATGGGTGTGGCCAAACGCGAGCTTTCTTGTGCAACGGCATCAATGCGTTTTTCCATCTGGCCCCATACCTCGCAAGCTTGCTGTTGCGAGATGTTGTTGGGTGCCATGCTTTGGGCTTGAACCAACAAATTGGCAATTTGAGGCAGCTCTTCTTTGCGATGCCAAGTTTGGAGTTTTTTCAGAGCCTGTTTGGCTTGAGCGGCTTGGTTATCGGTGAAGTCAATGTAGTTGTCGAGCCACCATGAACTGATCTCTGGCAGCTGGTTGTAGCCCAATTTGATCGCGCTGCAGCCACTTAAGCTGGCACTCATCACCACAGCCGCTAAAGAAGCCGCGATAATTCGAACCCAGAAGGAAATTTTCGCCATGTCGGACACCTCAACAAACCAGTCAGCATTGTCACCTCAACAGCCCTTGGATGTGGTTGTCATGGCAGCGGGTAAGGGTACTCGGATGAAAAGCCGATTGCCCAAAGTGCTGCAGCGACTAGCGGGCAAGCCCCTGTTGGGCCATGTTCTGGACACAGCCGCGCAGTTACATGCACGCTCTGCGGTGGTGATCACTGGCCATGGTGCCGATGAGGTCGAGGCTGCTGTGGCCAAGCGTGCAACGGGTTTGCCAGTGAAGTTTGTGCGACAGGAACCCCAGTTGGGCACAGGCCATGCGGTGCAGCAGGCCGTTCCTGTGTTGGCCGATGATGGTTTGGTGGTGGTGCTGTCTGGCGATGTGCCCTTGACTCAGGCCGACACATTGAGAGCTTTGATGGCATGCGTTCACTCAGCTGGCGCCGATCGCTTGGCCTTGCTCACCCTCGACATGCCCAACCCCACTGGCTACGGCCGCATTGTGCGCACGGCAAAAGGCGATAGCGTGCAAGCGATTGTGGAGCAAAAAGATGCCAACCCAGAGCAACTCAAGATACAAGAGGTCTACAGCGGCATCATGGCGGTGCCTGCGCGTCAACTCAAAACTTGGTTGGCCAAGCTGGACAACAACAATGCTCAAGGCGAGTACTACCTGACCGATGTTGTGAAGTGGGCCGTGGCCGACGGCGTGACAGTGGTGGCCCATCGCATTCATGATGAATTGCAAGTAACAGGTGTGAACAGTCCGCAGCAACTGGCGCAATTAGAACGCGCTTTTCAAATCCAACAAGCCAATACGCTGATGGCACAAGGCGTGCGCTTGGCGGATCCTGCGCGCTTGGATGTGCGCGGTCAATTGCACTGCGCGTCTGATGTCGAGATAGATGTGAACTGCGTGTTTGAAGGCCAAGTGCATTTAGGCGAGGGGGTTCGAATTGGTCCCAACTGCGTCATCGCCAACGCCAGCATTGCAGCTGGCGCTGTAGTCCATGCCTTCACGCACATCGATGGTGAAAAATTAGGCGTGACCGTGGGCGAGGGTGCCTTGATTGGCCCCTTTGCACGCTTGCGTCCTGGCGCGCAATTGGCCGCCGAAGTGCACATCGGCAATTTTGTGGAAGTCAAAAATGCCACCTTGGCCAAGGGCGCCAAAGCCAATCACTTGGCCTACCTGGGCGATGCCACAGTGGGTGAGCGCGTCAACTACGGCGCCGGTAGCATCACGGCCAATTACGATGGTGCCAACAAACACCGCACCGTCATTGAAGACGACGTGCACATTGGCAGCAATTGCGTGTTGATTGCGCCTGTCACCATTGGTGCAGGGGGTACGGTGGGCGGTGGTTCTACCATTTCCAAGAGCACCGAACCTGGCGTATTGAGCGTGGCCCGTGGCAAACAAGTCAGCATTGCCAATTGGAAGCGACCCCAAAAAGCGCCCAAGCCTGGCAAGTAAATCGCCAAGCTGTGCTTGGCTGCTTGGCCATCAAGTCATGGCAACTGGCAATGGAATTTGAGTGCCAAACTTGGCGCGCTTCACGCTGAAGAAAGCTTTGACATTGCGCACGTTGGCGTCTTGCGTGAGCAGCCTTTGCGTGAAAGCCAAATACGACGGCATGTCGGGTACTTGCACCACCAGCATGAAATCGGGACCTGGCGATACACGCCAACACTGTTGAACGGCAGTTTCTTGAATGGCGCGCGTTTCAAAGGCCTGCAACAACTCTTCACCTTGTTTGTCCAAGCTCACTTCAATCAGTGCCGTGACGCTGTGACCCATAGCGAGGCCCAGTTTGTCGGACGACAAAATGGCCACTTGTTTTTCAATCCAGCCCTCTTGCTGCAAACGTTTGGTTCGGCGTAAGCAAGTGGGCGCGGAAATGCGCAATTTGTCGGCCAATGCAATGTTGCTGACACTGGCATCGGCTTGCAAAATGGCCAACAATTGAAGATCAATGGCTTCCAAACTGCTCGATGGCTTGTTTATTTCGGCTTGCACAGACATGATGAATATTTCATTAAATTATTTAATTTGAAATAATAGTTCAAAATAATAAATTCAAGAAATTTAATTTCATAAATATCAATTAATTTATAAGTAATTTCTAATCAACAAGCCTAAGATCCATTCAAATCTTATTCAAAGGCTCATCTCATGTGCGGCATTGTTGGTGCAGTTTCCGATCGAAATATCGTTCCCATCTTGGTTCAGGGCTTGCAACGCCTGGAATACCGCGGCTATGACTCCTGCGGCGTCGCCATCCACGAAGCCAGCCTCAAGCGCGGTGTGGGTGGCTTGAAGCGCGCACGCAGTACCGCTCGCGTGTCCGAGCTCATGTCTCAAATTGAAACCGATCATTTAGAAAGCGGCACTGGCATTGCGCACACCCGCTGGGCCACCCATGGCGCACCTGCCGTTCACAATGCCCACCCGCATTTCAGTTCAGGGCCCGGCAATTTAGAAAGTCTAAAAGACAAGCCCGGCCGCGTCGCCCTGGTGCACAACGGCATCATTGAAAACCACGACGAACTGCGCGCGCAATTGCAAGCCAAAGGCTATGTGTTCAACAGCCAAACCGACACAGAAGTGATCGCGCACTGGGTGGACAGCGTCTACGATGGCGATTTGTTTGATGCCGTCAAGCGCACGGTGAACGAACTCAAAGGTGCTTACGCCATTGCTGTTTTTCACAAAGACGAGCCCCAACGAGTGGTGGGCGCACGCGCCGGCTCTCCGCTGATTCTGGGCGTGGGCACATCGCACCACGAGAACTTCTTGGCCAGCGATGCCATGGCATTGGCCGGCGTTACCGATCAAATTGTTTATCTTGAAGAAGGCGATTTGGTCGACATTCAATTGGGCAAATATTGGATTGAAGACCGTTTGCATCAGCGCGTAGAACGACCTGTGAAAACGGTGCTTGCTCACAGCGGTGCTGCAGAGTTGGGGCCTTACAGACACTACATGCAGAAAGAAATTTTCGAACAACCCCGCGCCATTGCTGACACCTTGGAAGGTGTCGAGCACATCGTGCCCGAGTTGTTCGATGGCATGAATGGTGGCATACACTCTGCCAGTGCGTTCAAGGTGTTCAAAGAAATCGACAAGGTCTTGATCTTGGCGTGTGGCACCAGTTATTACAGCGGTTGCGTGGCCAAGTATTGGTTGGAGTCGGTTGCCCAAATTCCTTGCCAAGTTGAAATTGCCAGCGAATATCGCTATCGAGATTCTGTGCCAGACCCCAAAACACTGGTGGTCACCATCACGCAATCTGGCGAAACAGCAGACACCCTCGCGGCGCTGCGGCACGCACAAAGTCTGGGCATGCAGCACACGCTCACCATTTGCAACGTGGCCACATCGGCCATGGTGCGTGAGTGCAAATTGGCCTATGTCACACGTGCTGGTGCTGAAATTGGCGTGGCATCGACCAAGGCTTTCACCACGCAGTTGGCAGGTCTCTTCTTGTTGACTTTGGCCTTGGCGCAAAGCAAAGGGCGTTTGAGTGATGCCGACGAAGCGATGCATTTAAAAGCCATGCGCCATTTGCCTGCAGCCTTGCAAGCGGTGTTGGCCTTGGAGCCACAAATTATCAGCTGGTCACAAGAATTTGCATCGAAAGAAAATGCCTTGTTCTTGGGACGCGGTACGCACTACCCCATTGCATTGGAAGGTGCGTTGAAGCTGAAAGAGATTACGTACATTCACGCAGAAGCTTATGCAGCCGGTGAACTCAAACACGGTCCTTTGGCATTGGTGACCAGCGAAATGCCGGTAGTCACTGTTGCACCCAATGATGCGTTGCTCGAGAAACTCAAAAGCAACATGCAAGAGGTGAGGGCGCGGGGCGGTGTTCTGTATGTATTGGCAGATGGCGATACCAAGATAGAGAGCAGTGAAGGTGTGAATGTGATTCGCATGCCTGAGAACTATGGCGTGTTGTCGCCTATCTTGCACGTTGTGCCGCTTCAGTTGTTGGCGTATCACACGGCTTGTGCGCGGGGGACGGATGTCGACAAGCCGCGTAATCTGGCTAAGAGCGTTACTGTGGAGTGATGGTTTCTTAGGACGCGTTTTCTCCGGCTAGGCGTTGTTGAGATTTGTAGAGGGGGCTTCCTCATACTGGAGTACCAGAAATCGTTCAGCCCCCTCTACAAATCTCAACAACTTCTCGGTGATAGGGTAATCTTCCTACGACCAATAGGCTTGAGAGGATCAGGGTAGGCGTCTGAACGATTTCTGGTACTCCAGTATGAGGAAGACGCCTACCCTGATCCTCTCAAGCCTCAGTCCGAAGCGAAGTGCCACCAAAACCTCTCCACTCAAGCCTCAGTCCTCAGTCCGAAGCGAAGTCCCTTAACAACCCTAGCTCAAACAAAAGTGACTGCACCCCCAGAACCCCCATGCGAAAATCCGGCACCAATTCCTACTGACAAACAAAGATCAATGCAAACCAACATAGGACTCATCGGACTAGGCGTCATGGGCGAAAACCTGGCCCTGAATTTAGAGCGCAACGGCTTCAGCGTCACAGGCTTTGACTTAGACGACAACAAACGAAGCAGCTTTGCCAAACGCACCGAAGGCCTCAACGCATTTGTCGCCCACTCACTCAAAGAATTGGTCGCCAATTTGCAAATGCCCAGACGTGTCTGGCTCATGGTGCCCGCGGGCGCCCCTGTTGATAACGTCCTCACACAACTCAAAAGTCTCTTGAGCGCAGGCGACGTCGTCATCGACGGCGGCAACACCTTGTACCGCGACACCCAACGCAGAATGGAATCGCTCGAAGGCTCAGGCATTTTGTATGTGGGTTCGGGCGTGAGTGGTGGTGAAGAAGGCGCTTTGAAGGGCCCGGCCTTGATGCCCGGTGGCAGCTCAGAAGCTTGGCCTTTGGTGCGTCCCTTTTTGCAAGCCATTGCCGCCAAAGCCGATGATGGCCAGCCCTGCTGCGAATGGATGGGACCCGGTGGTGCCGGTCACTTTGTGAAGATGGTTCACAACGGCATTGAGTATGCCGACATGCAAATGATTTGCGAAGCTTATGCGCTCATGAAGGGCTTGGGCATGACGGCCGCGCAAAAGAGTGCGGTGTTTCGTGAGTGGGGTGAGGGTGAGTTGAGCAGCTACTTGATCGACATCACTGCCGATATCTTGGCGCACGAAGATCCTGAAACGGGCAACGCTTTGGTTGAAATGATTTTGGACACCGCCGAGCAAAAAGGCACTGGCAAATGGACCAGTCAAATTGCTTTGGATTTGGGTGTGAGTGCGCCCACCATTGCCGATGCTGTGTTTGCGCGCACCATGAGTGCGGTGCAGCCCGAGCGCGTGGTCGCTTCACAATTACTCAAAGGCCCCAAGCCACAAGTCGCACAAAACTTGGAAGTGGTTTTGCCAAAAATTCAGAAGGCTTTGTTGGCCGCCAAAATTTGTGCCTATGCCCAAGGTTTTGCCTTGATCAAAGCGGGCGACAAAGAACACGATTGGCAATTGCCCATGGACAAGGTGGCGTCTGTTTGGCGCGCCGGTTGCATCATTCGAGCCCATTTGCTGGAAGACATTCGCCGCGCTTTTGCCAACCAACAAGACCTCATCAACTTGCTGGTGGACGATCACTTTGCACGTGTGATGGCCGAGTGCCAACAAGACTTGCGCGAAGTGGTCGCCATGGCGGCCATGAGTGGTGTGGCCGTTCCCGCCTTCATGAGTGCTTTGAGCTATTACGACGCTTACCGCACCGAGCGTTTGCCTGCCAACTTGTTGCAAGCGCAGCGCGACTACTTTGGCGCGCATACGTATCAGCGTTTGGACAAGCCCGGAAAGTTTCACACGCAATGGCCTAAGGCCAGTCAGTCATGATCTTCAACGTGGAGTTGGTGGCGGCCATGGCCATGTTTGCCTTCGTGACGTCTGTGACCCCAGGGCCCAACAACATGATGCTGTTGGCCTCGGGTGTGAACTTTGGTGCGAAGCGCACATTGCCGCATTGGCTGGGTGTGTCCTTGGGGCATTTCGTCATGCTTTTGTTGGTGGGCGCAGGACTCGAGCGACTGTTGCAGGCTTACCCTGTTGTGTATCAAGTGATGAAAGTGGTGGGCTTTGCCTATCTGGTTTATTTGGCTTGGGGCGTGGCCCGCAGCGGTGCACCAGAGCGCAACGGTGAAGAGGCCACCCAACCCATCACATTCTTGGGCGCCGCGGCCTTTCAGTGGGTCAATCCTAAAGCTTGGATCATGGCCATTGGTTATTTCAGCAATTACATGCCCACCGATGCATCGCTGACTTTTGTGGTGCTCACTTGCATGATGTTCAGCGCTATTAATTTTCCCAGTGTGGGCTTGTGGGTATGGCTGGGCGCCAAGCTAGAACATTACTTGCAGCAAGATCAATGGCGCAAATTCTTCAACTGGACCATGGCCTTGTTGTTGGTGATTTCCATGGTGCCTGTGCTGTTTGTTTAAAGCAGTTCGTCAAATTGGCTAAAGCTCTTCAGCTTCTGTCAACAATCGCCTTCGCCAAAGCCTCAGCCACTTTGATGCCGTCCACGCCTGCCGACAAAATACCGCCTGCATAACTGGCACCTTCACCGGCTGGGTACAGGCCGTGTGTGTTCAAACTTTGGTAGTTGTCGCCGCGCGTCATTTTGAGTGGCGACGAAGTCCGTGTTTCAACACCCGTCAGAACAGCGTCTTGCATGTCATAACCTTTGATCTTGCGACCAAACACTGGCAAGGCTTCGCGCATGGCTTGCACCGCAAATGCAGGCAGCACTTGCGACAAATCACCCAAGCTCACGCCGGGTTTGTAAGACGGCTGTACCGCACCAAAGTCGGTGGAGGCACGCGCTCGTAAAAAGTCGCCCACCAGCTGACCTGGTGCTGTGTAGTTTTCACCGCCAGCCACATAGGCTTTAGATTCCAGCTGACGTTGAAACACAATGCCCGACAAGGGGTGATAAGCCTTCGGCGATTGCTGGGCCATGGCCTGTGCTTGTGTGGCCCATTTCAAACCATCGGCTTCGCCAAAGGCGTCTTGCCACGCAGCCACATCCAGTGGGGAGTCTTCCGGATCGATGGCCACCACCATGCCGGCGTTGGCATTGCGCTCGTTGCGCGAGTACTGGCTCATGCCGTTGGTTACCACGCGACCTGGTTCGCTGGTGGCTGCCACCACAGTCCCACCGGGGCACATGCAAAAACTGTAAACCGCACGGCCGTTTTGAGCGTGGTGAACCAGTTTGTAATCGGCTGCGCCTAGCAAGGGATGGCCTGCATGACGACCCCAACGCGCAGCATCGATCACGCTTTGAGGATGCTCTATGCGCACACCAATGGAGAAGGCCTTGGCCTCCATGTACACGCCGCGCTCGTACAACAAGGTGAAGGTGTCGCGCGAGCTGTGGCCCAAAGCCAGCACCACATGGCGAGCGGCTAGGTGAGAGCGCGCGCCTGTGTTGCGATCTTCCATGTGCAAGCCCGTGACTTGCCGGCCTTGCGGCGTGGTTTCAATGTCGATGTCGACCACGCGTTGTTCAAATCGCACTTCACCGCCCATGGCAATGATTTGCTCGCGCAAGTTTTCGACCACCTTCACCAACTTGAAGGTGCCGATGTGAGGATGGGCTGCAAACAAAATGTCGCTAGGTGCACCCGCTTGCACAAATTCGTTCATGACCTTGCGGCCTAAATGGCGCGGATCTTTAATTTGGCTGTAAAGCTTGCCATCCGAGAAAGTGCCAGCGCCGCCTTCACCAAACTGCACATTGCTCTCGGGGTTGAGTGTTTTCTTGCGCCACAAACCCCAAGTGTCTTTGGTGCGTTGACGCACTGGGCTGCCGCGCTCTATCACGATGGGTTTGAAGCCCATTTGCGCCAAACTCAAGGCTGCAAAAATACCGCAAGGGCCAAAGCCCACCACCACGGGGCGTTCACCTTCGTCTAAGCCAAAGTTGGAAGGTGCATGACATGGCGCTTGCCAGGTCATGTTGGGTGTGGCTTGAATGTGGAGGTTGCCCGAGAATTTGTGGAGCAGCGGTGCTTCGTCTTTAGAATTTTTTAAACGGATGTCCACAATGAACACCGCCAATAAATCGGCTTTGCGTGCATCAAAGCTGCGTTTGAAAACATGCAGTTGATCGATGGCTTGCGCATCAATGTCTAATGCTTTGGCAGCCAGTTGGCGCAGAGCTTCTTCGGGATGCGGTGGCGGAATGCGGTCTTCGTCTGTTTCTGACGGGGCATCCGCTGCACGGCGAACTTCGACCGGCAATGCGGTCAAGGGCAGTTTGAGTTCTGAGAGTCGAATCATGGCTGTCGATCAATGGGCTTGTGGTTATCAAGCAGACCCGACGATTATCGCGCGAGATGCAAAGCAAGGGAACCCTGCTTTGCATCCGGAGGTTTCAAAGATTCAATTCGGCAAGAAGCCTTCAATCGACAAGTAACGCTCGCCGGTGTCGTAGTTGAAGCCCAGCACCGTTGCGCCTGCTGGCAACGCTTTCAATTTTTGAGCAATGGCGGCCAAGGTGGCGCCTGAAGAAATGCCTACCAACAAACCTTCTTCACGTGCAGAGCGGCGTGCGTATTCGCGCGCATCTTCGGCTTCCACTTGAATCACGCCATCGAGCAGGCCAGTGTCCAAATTTTTAGGAATGAAGCCAGCGCCAATGCCTTGGATGGGGTGGGGTGCAGGTGCGCCTCCTGAGATAACAGGCGACGCTGTAGGTTCTACCGCAAAAACTTTGAGATTGGGAAACTTGGCCTTCAGTACTTTGGCTGTGCCAGTTAAGTGACCGCCGGTACCTACACCTGTGATGAGGGCATCGATGCCGTCGGGAAAGTCGGCCAATATTTCTTGTGCTGTGGTGCGTACGTGGACGTCGATGTTGGCAGGGTTGTTGAATTGTTGAGGCATCCAAGCGCCCGGCGTGCTGGCTACCAATTCTTCAGCGCGAGCAATTGCACCCTTCATGCCCTTTTCGCGCGGCGTGAGGTCGAAGGTGGCGCCGTAGGCCAGCATCAATCGACGACGTTCAATGGACATGCTATCGGGCATGACCAAGACCAATTTGTACCCCTTGACGGCCGCCACCATGGCCAGGCCAATGCCGGTGTTGCCAGAGGTGGGCTCAATGATCGTGCCTCCCGCTTGGAGGGCGCCAGATTTTTCGGCATCTTCCACCATGGCCAAGGCGATGCGATCTTTCACAGAACCACCGGGGTTGCTGCGCTCGGACTTGATCCACACGTTGGCATGGGCTCCAAACAATTTGTTGATGCGAATGTGGGGCGTGTTGCCAATGGTCTGTAAAACGTTTTGTGCTTTCATGGTGGCTGTCCTTGGGATGTATAAAGAAACGATTCGTCTGACTGTGAACGATTTTGACCTACTTGTTCTGCTAATTTCTGCATATGGTTATGCCACGAGGCGATAATGCGGGTGTGAAGCCTGCCAGACCGTCGCTGGTGCTAGCTGACATGTGATGGCGCAAGTCATCTCATGAATGCCAAGGTTCAAGAATTTCTTGAGCCATGGGCCGAAAGGCCGCACTGGAGGAACGTCCGGACTGCACAGGACAGCGTAGGAGGTAACACCTCTCCACCGCAAGGTGAGGATCAGAGCAACAGAGACGAGCCGCTTGAGTGCGGGTGAAACGGGCAATCTCTGCGCGCAGCAATACCAAGTAGGCACACGTTGATCTGGTTCCGGAGAGTGTGCGGGTAGGTAGCATCGAGCCGAGTGGGCAACCCTCGGCCCAGAGTAATGGCGGTCACATTGAGGGCAACTTCAATGCACAGAATCCGGCTTATCGGCAGGCTTCACACTTTATGACTTGGCTGTATGCAGGCCAAAAAAAACGCGCCCCAGTTGAAGAGGGCGCGTTTTTTGATGTGAACAAACTAGGTTTAGCGCGTGGGTACCAAGCTGGCAGCCAATGCAAACACCGAGTTGGGCACGTTCATCTTGACAGGCTGAGCTTTGGGCTTGGCAAACACACCACGCTTGACCACAGAAGGCGCTGGCTCGACGGTGACGCCTTTGGCGCGTTGCTCGGAAACCAACTGGCGCAAGCTGATGGACTGCAAATGTGCCAACATTTTTTCGTTGAGGCTGGCCCACAATTCGCTGCTCATCCAGTTGCCGGCTTCAGAGCCGCCCGCTTCTTCGGCATCGGCAGAAAAGTCAACGGCGCTGACGATGTCGGCCATGGTAATTTTTTCGGCACTGCGAGCCAAAGAGTAACCACCACCAGGGCCGCGAGTGCTTTCGACCAATTGGTGCTGACGCAATTTGCTGAACAACTGCTCCAGATAGGAGAGCGAAATTTGGTGACGTTCGCTGATGGCCGACAGCGAAACAGGGCCGCGATCTTCGCGCAAAGCGACATCGATCATGGCCGTAACGGCAAAACGACTTTTGGTGCTCAAACGCATGTTATTTTTCCTTTCAGCTCAAGCTACGAACATTCATGTGAATATTCTCTCAAACTTACAAGACAAATGAGGATGACCTGATGAATTTCAAGGGTTTGAAGCGATTTAATGTGGCGAAATTGTGCAAAAACAGCGCTTTTGTTCAAAATCTTTCGTAGGGCATCAGGGCCCGCCATTGACCGGGTGCCAGCGGCGCCATCAAAACACGGCCCATGCGGACCCGCTTGAGGCCCACCAAGCGCAGCCCTGCGTTTTCAACCACACCAGCTGCATACCCCGGTTGGTACCCTTTGAAAGCCATGCGCAAACCTGTTTTGAGGGGCGTGGCGCTGCTGATGCTGGTTTTGAGCCCAGTGGGGCACATGTCGTGCAGTTGATCCGGACTTACAGGCCCTTGAACTTCTGCCAACATTTCGTGTTCTAGAGGCGTGCGCTCGTCGAACAATTTGCGCAGCATGGCAGGGTCTTCCGTGAGTACCACCAGGCCGGTTGCGGCATCTTCCAAGGGCGCTGCACATTGCAATATTTTTTGCAGTCGCGGTGTAAGGCTGATGCCCGAGCGATCTTGGTTAGAACGCATGTCGGGCGTTAAAGATTTCCAGATGTTGCTGTGACTTTGCGGCAAGCAGCACTGGCTGGCTGTTTTGTGCAAGATGACGGTGAGGAGTGGCACCTTGCCGCGTTGTGCGGTGCTGTGAATGTCAATCTGCTCGTCTTTGACGCGATGCGCTGGCTCGTCAATCACCAAGCTGTTGACCCTGACCCAGCCGCCCACAATGACTTGCTCAGCTTCAGCACGAGAGCACTTCAAAATATCGGCCACACGTTTGGACAGTCGAATGCCTTCTGTGCTGGTCATTGCGTTGAGCGATGTCATGTCAACTGTTGCCAGGTGGCAAAGCTTGAATGCGGTCCACATGCGCTTGTAAAGATCTTGCTGCCACAGGCCACAAGCGCTGGGGTACGTCGCTGTAGGCATGTGCCACCCAGTCGTCGAGGGTACCGTGCGGTAAGGCGCGCATGGCAGCGATCACCTTTGCTTCACGTTTTAAGCGATGGGCTTTGAGTTGGGCAATGGCTTGTTCGGCAAACCCCAGCACATAGCCGTGCGCGGGCAATATAAATTCGAGCTGGTGGGCGCGACATTCAGATGCCAACAAATCGAGCGAATCGAGGTAGTCGGTCATGCCGCCATCGGGTGGGTTGACCACAGTGGTGCTGCCGTTGAGTACATGGTCACCCGAAAACAGCAACCCGTCCTCGAGCAAAGCCAAGCAAATGTGATTGGCGGCATGGCCAGGCGTGTGCAGCACTTTGAGGCTGTGCTCTCCCACCTTTAAAACTTCAAGGTGGGACAAAGATCGGTCTGGCGTGAACTGGCTTTGCGCGTTGGCCGTGCTGGCAGAGGGCAAGCCCAAGATGGGCGGTATGCCCAATGCGGCATCTTTGCACAATGCCTGCAAAGGCTTGGCGCCAGGAGAGTGATCGGGGTGCGAGTGGGTGCACACAATCATGCGAATTTGACCGCTGGTGGCGCGCCAAATTTTTTCTAAATGTTCTGGGTCTGCTGGTCCTGGATCGATCACGATGTAGCCACTGTTTGGATCGCCTACCCAATAGGTGTTGGTACCCGGGCCGGTCATGACACCGGGGTTAGGAGCCGTGAGGCGAGTCACATTTTTGAGCAAGGCCACAGGGTGATCCGATTGCCAATCGAGGTGGTGGACTATTTGGCCGTCGGGGCTGGTCAAGGCCAATTCGCCATACGGCGATTCGTGCTCCATGTAGCGCTCTTCTTTGCCTGCCAACCAGCCTGCGCGCGGACAGCTGGTCCACAAAGGTTCGTCGTTGACGGCACATGCGTCTAGGACGGCTTGCACGTTGGCAAATGGCGTGAGGCGCTGCAAAGTGCGGATGGTGGGAAAGACGATGAAAAAGTCACCTGCTTCGTGGCGCGACAAAGCATCTGCAGGGCGTACCCACACCGGTTCGAATTGTTCAGATTCGTCGGCCACGGGTGTTTGGCCTTCGGGCATGCGTGCCACCAAAAAAGGCACATCGAAGCGCTTCGGTAAATCACGGTCAGTGATCCAATGAGCCAATACAAACACCTTGTCGGCGGCCAGTTTCAAGCCGTTGGAGGCGCATTGCGGGGCAAACGGTTGGCTCCGATTGAGCAGGGCGATGTCTTGGGCTGTGGCCATGCTGTGGTCTGCACGCCAGGCCAACAAAATGCCCAGTTCTTCAAAGCTTTCGCGAATGGCGGCAATGGCTTGCGTCAAGTGCAGATCGCTCTGTGTGGGCCGGCGCAAAGCCTGTGCATGCGAACTTGCATCGAGGGCGTCAATGCCACCGCCTGGAAACACATAAGCGCCAGGCGCAAAACTGGCTGTGAGCGAGCGCCTTGTCATGAGGACTTCGACGCCTTGGTCAGTGTCGCGCAGCAACAAGACGGTGGCGGCCGGCCGGGTCGCGGCAGGTTCTCGTTGGGGGTGTAAGCGTTGTTGAGGTCTAACCATGCTTGAATTATCGGGCCAAGTGCGCTTCTTGTCGCCTTCGGTTGAAGGCTTTGTTCAAACCGTGTCCGAACCGAGGATAATTCTGGCATGCGAATTCGCTTTACAAAAATGCAAGGGGCGGGCAACGATTTTGTGGTGCTCGACGAAACGCGTGCGCGTTTTAATTTCACCGCTGCCCAATACCGATTTTTGGCCGACCGACATTTCGGGGTGGGTGCAGATCAAATTTTGACGGTTCGTCCTGCGCCCAACAATGCTCTCGATTTTGAGTACGTCATTCACAACGCCGACGGCGGTGAGGTAGAGCACTGCGGCAACGGGGCGCGTTGTTTTGTGCGCTATGTGCGCGACAAAGGCCTGACTACCAAAGATCGCGTCCGTGTGAAGGTGCAGCAGGGCGAAATTGAATTGCAAATGAATGCCGATGGCCGCGTGACGGTCAACATGGGCGCGCCCATTCTCGAATTGCCCAAAGTGCCGTTCAAGTCAGAAGGCCTCAAGCATGAGTTGGTCAATGGCTGTGAAGTTTGGCAACTGCCCTTAGGTGCGACAGAAGCAAGTGCGGTGGCGCACGTGGCGGTCGTGTCGATGGGCAATCCGCATGCCGTGCAGGTGGTCGACAATGTCGACACAGCGCCCGTCCTTGCACATGGCCCGCTCATTGAAAACCATTTTTCTTTTCCCAATCGCGTCAATGCGGGCTTCATGCAAATTGTGAGTCGTGATGCCATTCGCTTGCGCGTTTTTGAACGCGGTGCCGGTGAAACCCTGGCCTGCGGCACTGGCGCTTGCGCCGCCGTAGTGGCTGGTATTCGCATGGGCTTGCTCAACCCCAAAGTGGACGTCCATACCCATGGCGGCATGCTCACCATTGAATGGCATGGCCTTGCCAAAAACGATTTGTCGCAAGCTGTCTTCATGACCGGTCCTGCCACTTCGGTGTTTGAAGGCGAGATTGACGTCCCAAACTTATAACTTACCTTGATTTGAAAGACAGGCATGACTCCCACTTCGATCAATCCGATGAATCCCATCACGGAAGATGACATTGCAGATTTTTTAGCCAACACGCCTGATTTCTTTGAGCGGCATGCGCAACTGTTGTCTTCGATTCATTTGATGAGCCCCGATAACCACCGCTCTGTGAGTTTGCAAGAGCGTCAAGCGCAAATGTTGCGAGACAAAATTCGTGCCCTCGAAATGCGCATCATGGAGATGATCCGCCACGGCAACGAAAACATGATCATCACAGAGAAGTTGCAAAAATGGGCCTGCGAGTTGTTGCAAACGCCAGCTGCTGAAAGAGTTCCTTCTGCATTGAAAAACATCGAAGCGCGCTTTCAAGTGCCCCAAGTGGGGGTGCGTTTGTGGGATGTGTCAGAAGCCTATGCGAATGCAGATTACTGTCAACATGTTAGCGATGAAGTGAAGCAAGCGGCCGCCAGTTTTGCAGCGCCATTTGTAGGCGCTAGTTCTGGTTTAGAGGCAGTTCAATGGTTGCAAGAGCCAGCGCAAGCAGCATCGGTAGCTTTGTTGCCATTGCGTTTGAACAAAAACCAAGCGCCGTTTGGCTTGTTGGTTTTGGCATCGCCCGATGCGCAACGATTTCACAGTGGCATGGGCACAGACTTTTTGGAGCACTTGGCCGAGCTGTGCAGTGCTGCTTTATCAGCTTTGCTCCCGTCTAAGAACTGAGGTTTCTAGCATGGACGTGCGCGTGGCGCGTTATTTGGACCATGTGCGTTTTGAAAAACGCCTGGCTGAGAGAACCACGACACTTTATTCCTTAGACCTGCAAAAACTCGCCGAGTTGGCACACGCTGCCAATGTCGATTTAGCGCAAGTGCAAACCGTGCATGTGCGCCGATGGGTGGCTCAAATGCACAGTGGAGGTCGCACGGGCCGCGGCATTGCCCTCATTTTGTCGGGCTGGCGCGGCTTCTACCATTGGCTGGCGCGCGAAAGCCTCATTGCACACAATCCTGTTGAAGGTGTGCGTGCGCCCAAAGTGGCCAAACCATTGCCCAAAGCCTTGGGTGTTGATGAAGCTGTGCAATTGGCCGAGCACACTGAGGAAGCAGACGACCCTTGGCTTGAAGCGCGCGATGCGGCCATGGTGGAGTTGTTGTATGGCTGTGGCCTACGGGTGGCCGAGCTGACTGGTTTGGATGTGGTGGCCAGCACAGAAGCTTCCCAAAAAGGCCGAGGCTGGATTGATTTGCAAGGTGCCGAGGTCATGGTGCAGGGCAAGGGCGGCAAGCGCAGAACAGTCCCCTTGGGTCAAGCTGCCATCAAGGCGCTTGAAGCTTGGCTGCCTTTGCGCAGTCAAGCCGTAGGCATGATGACGCAGTCGGTGCCAGGCTTGTCGGACGCAGCTTTGGCCTTGTTTCCGGGACGCCACGGCACACGTCTGACAGCGCAGTCGGTTTGGCAACGCTTGAAGCGCCGCAGTTTGTTGGCTGGTTTGGCTACGCCTGTGCATCCGCACATGTTGCGGCATTCATTTGCCAGCCATGTGCTGCAATCCAGCAGTGATTTGCGCGCTGTGCAAGAGTTGCTGGGACACGCCAACATCAGCACCACTCAGGTTTACACGCGTTTGGATTTTCAGCATTTGGCCAAGGCCTACGATGCAGCACACCCCAGGGCAAAGCGGAGCGCGACTAAGCTTGGCATGAACCCGCAAGCCTTATCGGCTAAACCCAAAGAGAAAAAGTAATCGCAAGCGTCTGAAGGTTTTTCTGGTCACCACGGTGGGACAATAGGGGCATGAAAACGATCAGACTCAAAGCGGGCAAAGAGCGCTCTTTACAACGCCAACACCCCTGGATTTTTGAATCGGCCATAGCCAAAGGCAGTGCCGATCCCGGTGAAACTGTGCGTGTGGAATCTCATGAGGGTGTGTTTTTGGCTTGGGCAGCTTTCAGCCCCACCTCGCGCATTCGCGCACGGGTTTGGAGTTTTGATGAAGCCCAACGCATTGACAACGCATTCATTGAAGCGCTGATTCAAAAATCAGTGCACGCTCGCAGTTTGTTTGACATTCAAAGCAATGGCATGCGCTTGGTGCATGGCGAGTCTGATGGTTTGCCAGGTTTGGTGGTCGATCGGTATGACGACACTTTGGTGGCACAGTTCACATCGTGTGGTACTGAGCGCTTCAAGCAAGTGATGGCCGATGCGCTTTTAAAAGCCACAGGTTTAACCAAGTTGTATGAACGATCCGACGCCAATGTGCGATCTTTGGAAGGTTTGCCTGAAATCACGGGTTGGCTGCGAGGCGAAGGTCCCACAGACATCACCTTGCAAGAACACCTGTGGCAGTTGTCGCTCAACATTGCTGAGGGTCATAAAACTGGCTTTTATTTGGATCAGCGCGACAGCCGTTATCGCTTTTACCAACACACACTGTTTCGTAAATT
>VFQS010000766.1_pt1 | contig 32980 bp, 36 predicted proteins | sample 3512361 | NCBI WGS metagenome assembly VFQS01 (sample SAMN10412375, study PRJNA504923) | tailings metagenome | isolation source: Relicate 1 Philex TSF3 active mining | place: Philippines
GGAAGAAGTGGAAGCAGAGGAAGAAGTGGAAGCAGAGGAAGAAGTGGAAGCAGAGGAAGAAGTGGAAGCAGAGGAAGAAGTGGAAGAAGAGGAAGAAGTGGAAGCAGAGGAAGAAGTGGAAGAAGCAGAGGAAGAAGTGGAAGAAGCAGAGGAAGAAGTGGAAGTTGAAGAAGAAGGTTATGTACACACCAAGATTGGTCGCAAGTTCTACTTTGTTGCTGAAAAATCACAACTTGTATATGAAGCGATTGATGAAGATACACCCGGCGATGAACCACTCGGTCGCTTTGAAAATGGAAAAATTACTAAACTATAAATAAGATGAACGCAACCGCTGCAAACTCGCTTCAACGTGGCTGGCAATCATTATGCCCGCCAGCACAAATTTATCCAATTGTCATGACAGGTCTAATTCTTTTTAATTTGTACCGTGGAACATATGCATATGCAGTATCTCATTTTGTAGCTATGTTGATCGGTACAACATTATTGTGGGTACTGTGTGCAGCCAATCTGGAATTTGCAGCATATGGAATGTTGATTCTTCCGGTCATGTTTTTTGTATTTCTGCTGGCTGTAATTTTCTATGATCAATCATTATTAAGTATTTCACATTCGTATCGTAAAAAGGGGGGCGACGACTGCGATTGCTGTGATACGCGTCCAGAATCGTGTTTCTGTTGCTAGACACGCGCCGCGCGACGGTCTAAAATTGTTTCTGAATATGTAAAGTAATTACATATCCAGACACAATGTCCTTTTTACTGACCGTTCTTGCAACATGCAATACGCTTTGGAATTATTACAATCAAGCAAAAACAGCCACTGCAGCGTGGCTACGTCAACAGCTGGGACCACAGCCGCAGAATTTGATCCTACTTCAAGACAGCCGTATAGTTCCATCCACAATCGCACTACCGCCTCATGTTCAATCTGCTGCGTACCAATTTGATATACAAACGAACCAACTAACAAAAATGGACGGCGCGACTCCAGGGCGCTACAGACCATTATCAATATTAGCCCTTCAGATTCAACATACAGATGTTGGAAGTATAGATATTTCAGATTGGGTGGGCGAGATTCGGATTTTTCCAGCACGTGATATTACACCACGGCAATTAGTGGAATTATGGGGCGCAACGCAGAATCAATATGTACCAATCGAAGAAGCACGCGCAGTTGTAACACGTGATGACGGATCGGTGGAAACTGTTGCATTGTCCTAAGCCACCCTTACATCTTTTGATCCACATGCGGGCGATAAATAACATCCGAAATCTTCATTCCGTCACCCAGTACAGCCAGATCAGAGGTCTTATTGTAGGTTTTACAGGACGAATTCCAGATCTTTAGAATATGGAACCCCTTTTTTGGACTAATGGTGACACCAACAATTACGTTTTTGGTATCAACAGTTGCAAGTTCCAGAATGCTGGCTGCAGCATAACGTTGAAACGTTTCTACAGACAGGGCTTCCGGAACTTTAATACAATAACTGCCGCCGTGAATGTTGGAACGATGTTCCCACAATGGGAGATATGGATCCTTCATAAGAAAGTACATTCCATCCCGGAAACGATCATCTCCAATAGCTTTTAGAGTCGCCCACATTCCGGTAAAATCACCAAAGGTTCCTAGCTTCTTGTATGAATCCGGAGACCAATTGGTATCTGATGGGTCATGGAAGTACAGAGTCCACGACCCAGCAGGAAAAGAAGAAACGGCTGAAGTGGACACGGAAGCCATTTATATGACTATATGCGGAAAGAAATGGATAGAAATTACGTATGGAAAAGATTGTACATACATAATCAACGTAAATAAAGATGTATCAATTTTTTCGTGTGTGACGACGCATTGTTTTCCGTTTTTTCACAGGTGTGCCAGGAACCTTTCGCGGTCCGAATACACTTGCGTATTTAATTTGTTTGGTCGGTGTTGCCATGCCAGTCCGAATGTTTGCTGTAGAACGTTCTACATTTGTTTTTGCAAAATGGCTTTCAACTGGTGAAAAATTAAAGACTTCAACATGTTCATTTGGTTCAAACATTTCAGCAATATTTCGTCCAGATTTTTGAAGTGCTTTTGCATTTCTTAAACGATCCATATTTAGTAAATGTTGAACACGCGATATTGTCGGACGAGATTTGGAGGGTGGTGCAGCCATTATTTCTATTCACTCTAAATTGGTTATTGAAAATAATTAAATTATATTCAATAAATCTAAATAAAGCATTTCTGATTATGCGTGATGTGTCAATGTAGCTGCTCCCGAACTTTCTGAGCGAGCCGAAGGCGCCAGAGCCAGTTTAATTTCACCCAGTCCAGCCACACTGTATTCAATAATAATTGGATAATTGTTTTTCAGGTAAATCATAATATCCGTGGACATGGCTGTGCATTTCGTAAACAGCGCCAGTGGTTTGAGTGAGAAGTAGCCCTGGACAATTTCCTTTTGCGGCTTGGGCATCAAACAGACTGTTTCTTGTGATCCAAAATCGCCACCGTCAAGACGGAATACAAGTTCATTTTCAGCTGATTTGATTTCCACTTTGTCGCCAAGTTGTATAAAATCTTTAATAATGTTTTGGAAATCCAGTGATGGCATTGTAATTACGGATGGGAAATGGACAGGTGGGATTTCAATCGGTTTAATATCCAGTTCCATCAGATTCAGATATTTGGTTGTTACCATTTGCTTTTCACCGTTCATAATGCGAATACCCAGTCGCGACATATTGGAACGTTCCATAAACAGCAGCAGTGAATCTTCATTCTTGATTTGTTTTACCATCTTGTTCAGATTGACAAAGTCAATACCCAAAATACATTTTTGAGCACAGAAAAATTCATCAAAACGGTCAGCATACAGTCGCATATGTACAAGAATAGTGTGTGTGCCATCCATTGCCATGATTTTGATCCCTGCAGGATCCACTTCCAAATTGACTTCTGTCAAAATATCTTTGACTGCGTCAACAAGTGTACGTACCGGTGAAGCTTTGACTGTCCGGGCGTAAAAAACATAATCTGATTTATTTTCCATTTCGGGTTGTCTCTGATCTATGAATAGAATCCCTGTAGATGCGTTTAGATAGGCAGCCTGCCAATATAAACGCACAATACGCACACCGGGTGCGCGCCACGAAACTTATTTCCGGGATGACTTGCGCGTTTTTGATCCCTTCTTTGGAACCATTGTATGATACGCCAAATACAGTACTAAAGGTACTGCAACGGCTTGTGCATTTGCAACAAATCCACCCATAACACTAGGCGAAAAACCGCCGGACATGCGTGCGCCGCGGCGACGACGAGTACCACCTGTTTGACCTGCAGGGAATGTGGATAGAAGAACGGGGCGCACAGCATTTGCAGTGGGAGCCGTGGATGGTACAGCAGACAATAACCCAGCTGACGGCGGAAAGACTGCAGGATCAAAGAATTGCTGGGATGTTTGGTAACCGCCTCCGCGAGCACCGCGGAGCCCACGGCTGCTGCGCCGGTGTCGCGAGCCACCCGCTTGGAATGTTGACATCATCACAGGACGAATGTTGGAAGCAGTGGGAGCCGACGAAACAGCAGGCATGAATCCAGCCGACGGGGGAAATACTACAGGATCATAAAATTGCTGAGATGTTTGAACGCCTCCACCGTGCATTTTGCGGTGATGACGGCGACGAGTACGACGGGAGTGTTTGCGTGACACCATTCTCTACTTTAGATCCGGCTAAAAAATTTGATACACCTTAAATCTATTTCACCAGACGTCAATAAATCCAAAATGACAGACCTAACGTGTATAGCCGCATCTTACGCATTTAGCCCATTACGCATCAGTACAATTACCACAACCGGGCATGTGGGTACAATTATACATCTAGAAGCCCTTTTCACCCAGGTTCCAATTCTGGAATATTGGGATCTTACCGATGGAATTCTAAAAATGGAATACAAGGGTGATGTTAAAGGCACAAGCTTCAAGGATATTATGCTCAAAGCCAAGGATACAAAGAAATCATTCTTTAATCAAGCGACTCTTGTTGTGCGCCGTGAAGTCAGCCCGCTGAATTGGAAAGAAATCAATGTGAAACTATTCCGAAATGGTGGAATTCAAATGACAGGTGTAAGAAGTCTAGACATGAGTGGGGATACGCTGCGCTGGCTTGTGGATTTCATCCAGGCACGGTGTACAACGCAACCTGTATTTGCAACTACTCCGACAATTCATAAAGAACAAGTTCAACTTATCAATACAGATTTCAGCGTAGGTGCAAAACTCCGTCGTGATGTTCTGCATTCTGTTTTGAGTGAAACGTATCGACTGAATTCAAGCTACGAATCCGCCATTTACCAGGGCGTTAAAACCAAGTACTTTTACAATGCACAGCGTCCCAAAGATGCCGCTCCAGGTCTATGTCCATGCCCGAAGTTGTGTAAAGGTACAGGAGACGGCGACACAATTGGAAACTGTAAGAAAATCACAATTAGTCCATTTCAAACAGGTCAAGTGATTATTACCGGTGCACGCACAATGGATCAAATCAATGAAGCCTATGATTTCATCAAGGGTGTATTTACAAAACACGCGGATTCTGTTATGCGCAAGACGTATATGTTGGCTTCCGAACCTGCAGCCACTGAACCAGCTAAAAAGACGCGCACACCTTCCGGCTGGATTCAACACCCGTGTCCCCGAAATATTATCAAAATGGCGTAAACCCGGCGCGCGTCAAATCACCAAGAAAACCTTCCGAATATCAAAAAGAAACAATGTCCGCCGCTCCTTCTGCTCCTGCTTCCGCCGCTGCTGCTGCTGCAATTGCCACTGAACTCGGTCTCCCGAATGAAAAGACACTGAAACATGCTGCACGTATTGCCATTGAACAAGATAAACCTATTATGCTCGATTATTATGTAGATACCCGCGACGGGAAAGCCTTTTTGGGTGAAGATGCAACAACCAAAGAAAAGATGTTGGTACGCAGTGAAGAAGAATACACATCCCTGATCCAAAAGATTTTCAAGGTTGCTGAAGATTTCATTGTGATTACGGAAAACAGCATTTACATTGTGTCGGGTGCAACCAAGAAAAAGACAATCAGCGCTCCGTCTTCATAAATAAATAATTTCAGCGTCTAATGCAGAAGAATATGTCCTGTTCCAATGGTGCATGTGAAGCCGCGTTAGGCGCATCTGATTCTCTTCGTCAAGGTCAGCAATTTGCAGACTTGACAAAGGCATACCACGGTGGTCGTCGTCGCCGCGCGACGCGTAAACACCACAGCCGTCATCGTCGCAGCCACCGCATGCGCGGCGGTGCATACGCTACATTCCCCGGCGAATTCAGTCAAGTCCTGCCCCAAGATATGCATGCTGCAGCAGATATTACATCGCTCGATAAAGCCTTTGCTCAACTGCCCGAATTTGTAGGCAAATACGGTATGACAGGTGGTAGCCGTCGTCACCGCAGCCGCAGACAACGTGGTGGCGTTGCACCTGTGGATGCGCCTGGTATGATCCTCAGCCCGGCTGAAGAAGGTCAAGCTTTCCTGAACCCTCAATGGTACAATGAAAATATGGTCAACCCAAACTTCCGTGCTCCTGTAGTGCAAAAAGCCGGTAAGCGCAGCCGCCGTCACCGTATCCGCAAGCATCGCGGAAGCCGCAAACACCGCGGAAGCCGCAAACACCGTAGCAGCCGCCGTGCTAACCGCAAGTAAATAAATATATTATTTCATTTCATGTGTATATATTTAATGAGTAATTACAAATATACACATACTAAGAAGAATGGTACTACGTACCGTAAGACCACTTTTTGTTGACGGAACTAATTCCTTTTTTCATTATACATTTGGATTATGTACATGGTATTATCCCTTTATTTTCCCTCTTTTTTGTGCATACCAGTTCAGTGATATATTCGAAACAAATGTATGGATTGATATGACGGAATTCTTAATTGGCGTTGTAATCGGATTTGGATTATCCAAAATGGCAAATTACATTGGTCACGATTTCTCAGGCACCAGCCGTGATTCCGACGAATATACACTCATTGTTGGAAACTCAGGTTTTCCTAGCGAAGCCGATGCACCACCAAAGACGCTCTGAAGTTTCGTTGCATCTTCTGTGGACCATGGCTTGACTTCTAGTGGCGTTACCATAATTTGCACATACATATTGCCATATCCACCAGATTTTCGCGGCATACCTGCTCCATTCATGCATAGCACTGCACCATGAATGAGCGGACCGCCCTTCCATGAATACGTTGGCGCAGCGCCATTTGGATGATCACCGAATTCCATATCAAATCCGAGCAGTGATTCCGCAAACGTTACAGTACGACGAATCCATAAATCATCGCCTTTCCATTCATATTCATCCAGATCGTCAATTCCGGAATCACTGCGGCGCAAGACTAATACAACATCACCTGGTGCATCAAACTCAGCCGTGTCGCTACATTCTCCGTTAAAAATCAGGGTCTCGCCTTCACGCATTCCAGGTGTAATTCTAATATCCAGTTGTTTTTCACGTTCGGTGAATTTTTTACCTTGGCATCCACGACACGTTTTCAACACGCGTTTGCCCTCGCCACTGCAAACATCGCACGGCATTTGATGTTGCGCCATCATACCAGGACCAATCATTTGACGAACTGTGCGCACACCGCTGCCGCTACATGCACCACACGGCTCGCTCGTTTCTGCGCCGCTTCCTGAACATGTGGTACAACGACGGGCTTGATTAAATTTAAGCTTGATTTCAGTTCCTTTATAAAAATCCGCAAGTTTCAGACCAATATCATGGGATTTATTGGGACCTTTTCCACCGCGTCGGCGCTGTTGTTGTCCGCGTCCGCCGCCGAAAATATCATTGAAAATATTTCCCATATCAAAATTCACGCCAGGCATACCAAACGGTCCGCCACCACGCATAAAATGGAACGGAATCCCACCAGCCGCCATTCCATTCATTGGACCATCGTCACCCCCGTTCCCAACTGATCCCGTCATATCATATACACGACGACGATTTTCATCCGTAAGTACTTCATGCGCTTCTTGAATGGCTTGGAATTCTTCAGCGCTTCCACCGCGATCAGGATGCTTGCTTAGCGATAGTTTCTTGTATGCCCGGCGAATATCGTCAACACTGGCTTCCCGTGGCAATCCAAGTCGTTCATACAAATCTTTTGGCACTGTAGACATTTCGGCACTGCTTATGTGTCCAAAGTGTTCAAATCTTTAACCCAGCCCATAATAAGAATGGCAGCACCAACCAAACTGACACAGCAGCAGGTGAATATTTTGTATGAAATACTGGATTGTTTTGATCGTGCATGTACAGAAGCCGGTACACAGTATGTGTTGAACGGTGGAACTGCATTAGGCGCAATTCGTCATAAAGGATTAATTCCATGGGATGATGACGGTGATTTATTTATGTTTGCACCCCAATTTTATAACAAATCCATGGAATTATTTACGTGCGCAGCACGCCAAGGATTACGTATACAGCCATTTTTGCATGGAAATGGTGTTGAATCAACAGCTTGGTTTAAGATTTATTTGGGAGATGTAAATATTCCAAATGTGGATATTTTTGTTTTGGAACACGATTCTGGAACAAAACACTGGGTTCATGGTGATCCAAAAGGACGTGAATATTTTCCAAAGGATTATTTGACGGCTGACCAAGTCCAAAATTTCTATCGCACGGAATTTGGTCCATTACGTTTGTGGATGTTTCCAAATTACAAGCCCTATTTTGACAGAAATTATGGAAATGACTGGGCACATGTTGCATGGGATGGATATGATCATGTAAACGATCTTTGGAAACCACCGCGATCCAATACACGTAATGTGGGTGATTATCGTCCTGCGTTGCCTCAGATCCCAGCCCCGCGATCTAAACAAATTTTACATATTTGTAAGTAAGGTTGAGTGTCACCACTCGTTTATATATAATGGATTCAATAGTAAGTCAGGATCATATAACGCATTTTTTGCGACAACATATCCATGTACCACCGCATCTAATGTTTTTCGGTCCGCCAGGATGTGGAAAAACATCGCTGGCTCGTGCATTTATTCACGAATATCTTACATTACACGGCGTACCAGAAGCGGAACACAAAGATTATATTTTGTTGCTAAACAGTGTGAATGATCGTGGAATCGGTACAATTCGTGGTCAGCTCACTGAATTTGTGCGCCGTGCACGGCGGTATCCACGCGCTAAAGCCTGGGTATGGATGGATGACGCTGATTCCGTTCCAATTGTAAGTCAGCAAGCCCTGCGGCGAATTTTGGAAAATTACGAACCTTATGCACGATTCCTGTTTGTGGCTGCAGGTCCAGAGCCGTTTATTGAACCGCTGCAGTCGCGGTGTGTTATGCTGCAGTTTATGCCCGTAAATTTAGTCTTGCATAAAAAACATTTTCGTGTCAATCCAGATATTTCCATTAGTGATGAAGCCGAAGCCTGGTTGATTACAACAGCCCTGGGAAACGCCCGTCTATATAAATTATATCATCAAATGTTAGAAGCATCAGGTCAGACCTCATTTACTGCTACAGATGTGCAAGCGATTGTCAATGCGCCTCCCGTAAATCAATTGGAAAAATTAGGACGAGCTATTTTATCCAAAAATAAAGTGGACACATTAAAAGCATTATTGGTACTTTGGTCAGCTGGATATTGTTTTGAAGATATTATTTATTTGTTGGAAATTGTGTGTCGTATATATACGTTTTTCACGCCAGAGGAAACTCAGGAATTATATTTGCGCTGCGGCGAGGGACATGTGGCTATGATTATGAATAAGACACGATTGTTGGATGCACTGGCTGTATTTACATCACCTACATATCTTGGTCCTTATCAAGATACAATTGGTAAAACCTGATGCCGAACACGGATTTTATTATAAATGATATAAATGGACGAAATGGTCAGCAATCCTATTTCTGTACCACTTCTATATATCATAGCGTCGTCGCCAACGTATTTACTGTACACTAACCACAATGATGATGAACCAATATTCATAATACAAAAAGCCAATGAAAAACTATTTGTACTTTTATTTTTGTATAATAAATATAGAAAAATAAATCTGGCTAAAATAGATACTGTAATTGCAGTATATGGAAATGATTTTAGAATTGAATTGTCCATATTTTGTTATATAAAGAATGTTCTGTATTCTATAAATAATAGAATAGCATGACATTACCAAGTCCCATAGATCATTTATATATTTTATGTAATAAAGAAAAGGAACCAGATCGAGCACAATATTTACAAACATGGTTGGATTTAGTGCAATTAGACTCATCGCAATACACATTCACATCCTTTTGTTATGCAGACACCATCCCAGAAGAATGTATTTGGAAACTATACGATCCGTGGAATAAAAATAGACCCATGTCTGTGCGTGGTAGTGGCACTTCATACAATATGAAACTGGGTGAAATATCTCTATGTATCAATTGGGGTGCTGCAGCATTAGAAGCCATTCAATCCAATCACAAAATTGTCATGTTTTGGGAAAGTGATGTATTACCCGACGCTGATTTTTTATCCAATCTGGACAGCGCTATGCAAAACTTACAGACTTCACACGGTGAGAATTGGGATTTTTTATCAATTAGTGCAGGTGCAAATATGAGACCAGACCGAAAACCCAACGATACTACCCAAGCATGGTTTCCTGTTCAGAATTATTTCCATACACGCACTACAGATGCAATGATTTTTAAAGTAGATATGTTAAAAAAAATATATTCAACGTATTTTCCAGTTGCAGAAGTTTTGGATTGGGAATTAAATTATCATTTGTCAGTGCACAAATCGCGTAGTTTTTGGCTGGATCCGCCAATTATAAAACAAGGTTCTGCAATCGGCGTGTATAAGACAATGTTATAAATTTGTATACTTTTTCCATAAAATGATTCTATTTTTATGACTTTCTTCACAAATATCGTACATCCATAAATTATCTGATTCGATTAATTCGAATGGTAAAGGATTGTTCCAACAGTATAACTTTTTTAAATTTATGGGTATATTTGGTAACATATTTATATTATTGTAGGAAATATCCAAACATTCTAATGAGTCTGGTAAACATGGCAAACAACATAAGTTATTTCTGTATATTAATAATTGTATCAATCTATCAGGAAGATTTGCATCTATCAATTCGAGTTCATTATTACTACAATTAAGAACTGTAAGTGTTATAGGTAAATTATATATTTTTTTAATTTTATTGTTCTGTAGCAAAACACGTTGAACATTTACAGGTAAGTCAGGAATTTCTGTTAAACCTAAATTACTTAAATCTAAATAACGTACATGATCTCCCTTTTCTATCCATTCAGATATACGTTTTTGAACAATATCAATTGATCCTGAATTACTCATTTATAATAACGGTGTGTATTTTGTTTTCAAGTACAAGAGGAACGATATATTCTTTCAAATTTTTTTCAAGTTTGTCAATCACATTTTGTAATGTATTTAATTGGAAAGCTCTATAATATTGTTGTGTTCTGTATAGTTCTTCACCTCGTTCAATTATTCTAGACTCTAATACGTTTACAGGTGGAGATTTATAATATATGACTACTATCTTATAATTATTTTTATTTAGAACTTTACCATATTGTATAATTATATTATTTATTGGACGAACTGTTTCCATTATTATATGTGCACCTTGTTTGATTCCTTCAGTTACAACATAAGATATATCATGACGTAAATTTCTCCCATTTGAATTTTTTAAACATTGGTGGTTTTTATGAATGTTTGATAATTTATCAAAAAACAATGTATTAATTGGTTTTGTATTATAATTACGACGAGTGTTTCGTGTTTGATTGCGAAATGATTTGAATGACGCATTTATTTTGTCAATATCAATGTAAATAGCTGAAAATGGATCAATGTCCAGTGAAATAATATGATTATTTGACGTACTTTTTCCTGAGCCGGGTGGACCAACTTTTATGACAAAATATGGATTATCCTGTTTTGGAAATGAAGATATATTTCGTCCATTACAAATAACATTTTGTATATTTTTTCTGGTAAAATTGTGTGAGTTCAACATCTACTTTAATTTCAGAAAAAGTTGATACTTGTATTTTCGGTAAAGTCAAGCGCATCAACCACAAATCCAAAAATGGCATCCACCTCAACATTTCTCCATATTCCTTCGAACGCCACACCGCCATCCAGTGGTCTGGACGATCCAGCCATTGTGTATTCGTTCCCATTGGATAATTGGCAACTTCACGCGGTTTCGGCGATTCACGCCGGTCATAATGTCCTAGTAACAGCCAAGACCGGTTCTGGAAAAACGCTGGTTGGTGAGTACCAAATTGCATATTCACTCAAACAAGGCAAGCGGGTATTTTACACAACACCGATCAAATCGCTCAGCAATCAAAAATACCATGATCTGAAACATCTCTTTCCTCATAACAGTGTTGGAATTCTTACAGGTGATATTAAATTCAATCCGGAAGCAGATATTGTTGTGATGACGACTGAAATCCTGCGCAATCTGCTGTTCAAGCAAGCCACACCCACGGCTGCAATTGGTACAGCTGGTCAGATCAGTCTATCCAATGTTGGTGCAGTGGTCTTTGACGAGGTCCATTATATCAACGACGCTGATCGTGGACATGTATGGGAAGAAACACTAATTCTACTACCTCCAGAAATTCAACTCATTCTCTTGTCAGCTACAATTGATTCACCTGAAGAATTTGCAGGATGGTTGGGCGAAGCCAAACAGCGTCCAATTAGTCTCCTGAAAACCACACATCGTATTGTGCCCCTGGTTCACGGGATCTTTGATCCGACGCAAAAAGAACTGCCACTACGTCCGCTCAAAGTCGGTGATGAAGCGCCGTATGACGGCGCAGTGTACACCCAGTGGCTGAAAGAGCGGACAGCGCGTGCAAAAGCTGCCGATGATTGGTCAGCAAAAGTGGGTGCAGCGAAAGCCACGGGCGATTCGTTGGCTGGCAGTAAAGACAAGGTCAAGATCCAGAGTTTTACACATACACTGAATCAATGCGTTCATGAACTTCAAACACGTGATTTGATGCCCGCGCTCTTCTTTGTTATGAGTCGCAAGGAATGCGAGCGTTACGCCAGTCAACTTACTGGTAGCCTGATTAGTTCAACAGATACAGCCAGTATTCGCCACATTATGCGTTTTCATCTACATCCCTATGAAGAAACACTCCGCCACCTTCCACAGTATCATCAACTAACTGCACTTCTGGAACGCGGAATCGGATTTCATCACAGCGGCGTGCTTCCAATTCTGAAAGAAATTGTGGAACTGCTGTTTGGTCGTGGGCTAATCAAAGTGCTGTTTTGTACAGAGACATTCGCGGTAGGTCTGAACATGCCCGCACGCACGGTTGTGTTTCTGGACATGAAAAAACCAGCCGGTGACGGCGCAGATGGATTCCGCCCCTTCCGTGCAGATGAGTATATTCAAATGGCAGGACGAGCTGGTCGGCGCGGTAAAGATACACGCGGCATAGTCATGTACTTGCCAGCTCGTCAGCCCGTGGAACCCGATGAACTCCGTTCCGTGTTTTGTGGCGGTCTGAAACCGCTACAAAGCCGACTCCAATTTCACTATGATTTTGTGCTGAAAGCTATATTTACGACCCAGACGCGCGCAGTTGCACCTCTTTGGGAAACACTGATAAATACGAGTTTCTGGAATGCACAGCGCCGCACATCAGCGGCTGCACTTGAATCGGAATTAGCAGCCAAAGAAGCCGCCGCGAAAACCATGACCATAACGCCAGACCAAATCCGTGAATTTGAGCATCGTGATAAACTGCAAGCCGACGTAAAGATGCTTTCCAACGCCGCCAAACGCAAAGCCGCTCAGGAACTGGAACAATGGAACGCGCGGCATATGACAGTGGCTTGGCGCACAGCGGCTACCCAGTACACAAACTACAAACGCATCACGGATGAATGTATGAAACTCAGGACAAAACTGGATGAATTGATCACCATGGATCACACATCGCGCCTAGCACCCATTCTTGGCGCACTACAAGACTGGGGTGCACTGGAACCGTCAAGCATTCCAGACCATATGCGTGTTCCAGCCCTGTCGCGATTCGGAATTCTGGCTACAGAAGTCAATGAAGCTAATCCATTGTTAGTCGCGAAATTGTATGAATCACAGATTATCAAGGATGCACCTGTTGACCAAATTGTGGCTGTTCTAGCCGCTACAATTGTCGATCGTGAATCCATGGAAAAAACCGTTCATCCATATGAACTCCCCCCACTGATTCCAACACGTGTGAAGCAGACCCTGGTAAAAATGGATGAATGGGGTCAAGAAGGATCGCGTCTTGATTATAAATATGGCATTGATTCACCTGAATACTTTTGGTCGTTGTCTACACTATGGGTACAGATTACATATGATTGGGTCGTGCATAAAAAATCAGCCGCTGAAATTGCATCCACATATGAAATATATGAAGGGAATTTAATGCGCGGGATTCATAAATTGTCAGCAATTGTGAATGAGTGGATGTCCATTGCTTCCTTCACTTCGGATGTTGACATGCTCGACAAAATGAAAAATGTACCTGAACTGATTTTACGGGATATTGCGGTGCCAGAGAGTTTGTATTTGCGGCTGTAAACAGCCGAGCACGACTCAGGAATCCGAGTCAGAGCCGGACCCAGAGCCAGAACTGATTGGAGAGCCTGACCTAGGCGATGCTGTGCGCGAGGTACGAACAGGCGGATCAGATGTGAGCGTAGGCGGCGCATTCAAAGGAGCAGAATAAAACACACGACGCAACCCATACTTTGCAATGGCTTTGGTAAGATGACACGTGCACTCATGGCACGGCAACGAACTCATCAACTCCCCTTTTTTACTTACACGCACAACGACGAGTGTCGCGCCGCGCAAAAGTGTATTATCACCAACCATCTTGATTACAGCACGCTCGGCGTGAATTGTGTACTTACTGTAGCCTGCACCCTTGGAACGTGATCCAATACTGTTTGTTGACATAGCCAGCAGTGCACCACCACGACCGTACAGAAATGCAATATGCAGACTGGTATTCATTGTAGTCGAAGCCCGAATTGCGTACTCCTGCGCAATTGTCTCATAATCGGACAACTTGGGCATGTTGATAGTGTAGAAAGAAAGACTCTGAAAATGGAACGAATTGCGCATTTAGATAACAATATGCGGTTGACACACAAAAAGTCAGATGAAAGTAAGGAAGATTCAATTTTTTCCTGAACGGCGACGCATACCGCCTGGCAACACAAATTCAGTCCAAGATTTTTTCTGTACAGCTGCAGCTTGTAGTTCTGCAGCTGTATATACTTTGTCAGGAAACACTGCAGTTTTTGGAATGCTTACCATATAATAATTCTCCAAATACGCCCGAATGGATTCACTGCTCATTTTATTCCATGTTAATATACGATCCACGCGTCCAGGACGAATCAGCGCGGAATCCAAACGTTCAATATGGTTCGTATCAATTACTAAAATATGCCCATGACGTTCAGGTACACCGTCCAGTACATTAAGAATTTCACCCAGTGTCGGTTTTTTCGGTGTATTTGGGACCGCGCCCGTAGCTGCGGTATATTTCGCACGACCTGTAGGAGGTGGATCAGCGGCTGCATCCATAACAAGTGCATCACCCAGTTCAGGCGATTCGGATCCATCCCGCTTTTTCAAAATATCCAGAGCTTGTGTATCAACCTCTGGAATATAATAGAGTCGTTTATCATGATTCACATGTTGACCTGCTAGTATAGATGAATGAAATGCATCGTACAACATAGTAATATCACGAATATGATTCAAATTGATCACAATTAATGTCCGACCCGTTTGCGCCGCGATTGCTTTGACAAGTTTGGTTTTCCCCACACCAGGCGGACCTGAATTCAGAATTGTATATGTCCATGGCTTACCTGTCCGTTCATACGCGGCTTTATTATTAAGGAAATGATCTAGATCTGATTGTACAGTTTTGGCTTCCTCACAAAAGAAATTTGAAAATGTAGACGTGGTTGCAAATTCATAGGTAATAAACGCCGGTCCAGCGCCATCATCGTCGCCTCCACGTCTTCCGCCGCTGCTCGCGCGCTCCGTTGTGACCAACACACGCTGTTTTTGTGCATAATCATTTTGAATCTTTTCAGCCGATTTCCGAATATAATCAATATGATTCATAAGATCACGCGGTGTGTATTTTTCCGCTCCGCTGCGATCAGGGTCACGAATTTGGATTTGCAGGAAAATTTCTGGATGAGAAATACCGTCGCGGTCTGCAGGGCGTTCCACCCACATTTTATAATGAATATGCGGACGATCGCGGTGCCAAAACGTGTTTTTCTCGTCATTGACAAACATGGGTTGAAATCCTTCATATTCCATATCATTCCACCGCCCACACATGGCTTCCTCGTCAATAGTGTGACAATTCACAAGTTCATTTCGCCTATTCCAATCCCATAGTACCGTGCTAAATAGCCGTACAATTGCATCCGGTTCCTCTGCCCAGGCTCGCAGACGAATACGAGCCGTGTACTGCAGATGCTGCACAGGTTTACTGATTCCCATTCGTCCGCACATCCGCTGCATCCAAGCCACCGGTGAAGGAAGTGTAAGAAGCACTGGAATTAACATTGGAAGTAAATATAGCACAGCTTGTTTCCACCCGAAATCTTTATCGCGAGACAAATATCCCAGGGTGGAAAGCGCCGGCGTAAGCGCAAGCATGGCTTGCTGAAATCCGCCGCGGTTGGAATTCATAGAAGCCTCCATATTAAAACATGCTTATCTACATCTATGTAAGAAGTTAAGCGTCTCATTTTTTTTTGATCTGATCCTATCCAATGGCAACAGATGACACATGTCGCTTTTGTTTTGATGGTCCCGATACAAATAATCCTCTTGTGAACCCATGTAAATGTATAGGATCAATGAAATATGTTCATGTTCAATGTATTAAAAAATGGCGCCTGAATACAACAAATCCAGAGTGGCATTATAAATGTCAGCTATGTTTGTCGGATTTTGAGGTATATTTGCGCTGGCAAAAGGAAGATTTACCGCAAGCCATACCTTTATTACAAGTACTTACACAAAGTCCAATTTTAGTATCACTTGTATTAAGTTATTTACATTTAACTATACTTTCACTGGTTCCATATTTTAGTCTGATGAACATTGAAAATGTTTCATATCTAATTTCTAATGTCGGTGCTGCTGACATTAAAAGTCCATACTTAACTCTACAGCAACTTTATTTCACAAATGTAAGTTATTGGTTGTATCTGGGCATGTTGTCTTCTACAACATGTATTTATGCATTAACATATTATAAATCATTTTGGAAATATTTGAAAAACAAAAAAATGTATGCATATTTATGGATGAGTTGTATTTCAAACAATGGTATATTTCAATCTCCGTTAATGACAATAATTATGACGTTGTTCGCTGCTGCAGTTACATTTCCATGTATTTCACCGTTTGTTTTATGCTACATTTATATGTTGTCAAGTATTTATGAAACACACTTGTTAATTATTCATCATATGAATATTGCTGCAGAAATTTTTTAATGGTTGAAATTAGAAATGTATGGATGAACACGACCGACGGCGTTGTCGCAGAATCAGTCGTGTTTAGGTCGAATCTGTGGGAGCCTTCTCCAGATTCATCGTCTTCAGAGCATATGTAATCGCACTAGCATTATCCATATTCATACACGTCATTGCGAGCGATACAATGCGATTGAAGCGCCAGACTGGATCTGAACGACGTGCCTTCTTCCTCTGCGAATCTTCATACCAATAGCAATCGGCACACATGTTGTCCATACCAGCCGTTGCGTCGTCGCTACCACACACAACACAATCACAATACGTCGTCGTGTCCTCAGGACCAAAGATAATAGAAGAACTCATCTTGGAAAGAAAGCTGGAAAGAATCTGAATACGGAAAGAATTACGGTGCCGCAATCATCATACTTACACAACAACGTTTCAATTTTTCCTCTTTCATAATAGAAATGCCCGTATTTTATAAGAGCATTACTACAAATTGGTCGTCAGATCCTTCCGACGGAGTGTATGGAAAACGTACAGAAGTGGTGGTTAAAAATGGAAAAGGATACAAAATCAATGCGCAATTAAACAAACGCGGAAAGACTAAAAAACAAATCAAGAAACAAATGTCCAAGCAAGAAATTGCATCTGTTGTAAAAGGTCAATTCATACCAGGTTTTTGGGAGAATTGTAAGCACGGATTATGCACAACACGCCGCTTGCGGAATCGCAAATGAAACGTAATGTAGACATACATCAAAGTGTATATATGATTTTAGAACTACTTTTTGTGTTTATTCTTGTACTGGCTATTTCAGTATTTGCATATCGCGGTTCAAATCAAGAATTCCAAATTTTACAGCGCGACTATATTGTACACACACCTTGGGATGAATTACTAAATGAACAATTACCTGTTGTGATTCGCAGCTTGCCAAAATCGCTTCAAGGCGGATGGAATGAATCCCGAACTGCATCAAAGCGTTGGCCAGTTGTTGTGCTGGATAACGAGAATCGTCGGTACAAAACAACATGGAACACATATTTAAAAGAGCAGACATACAATCAACCCGTGAACAGCGACGAATTAGCCGAGATTGCAAAATTAGATGAAACGCTGCAAAATTGGTCAGCCGACGGATTTCATAAATGGTACTGGGTACCAACATCAGCCCCCGTTCCAGTTGTAGCGCAGCCTTCTTATACCCAAGGTGTCACAAAAAGTGTAGCGGAAGCTACATTGATTTCCAATAATGAAGGCGGCGCACTTCATATTTGGTTAGCCCATAGTGGAGCCATTCCACCTAATGTAATTTCCGATTTACTTGGCAAGAATCCATGGATTCAAACAACTGATGATATTCCATGGATCAGTGAAGTGAAATATGTGGAAATAATATTACGTCCAGGAAATGTACTTCTTGTACCGCGGCATTGGTACTATTCCATACAAGCTTCAGATTCAAATCCCAGCCCTACTTGGTATTGGGTCGGTGAATTCCACTCGCCGATTAGTTGGCTGGTGCGTAAATTAAAAAAATGACACCAGTATAGATATATTTATCTTCAAGAAGCATCATAAATGAATTCTCATAATGAAATTCACGACAGCGACGAAGAGTATGAATCCGACGATGTTTACGAGTCATCCTCGGATTCTGATTGTATGAGCGAAGAAAGTATTGAATCGTTCAGTGGTGATTTGACTCAACTACGTAAAATTGTAGCATCAATTAATGCTACAATTGAGACGTTGGAAACACAGCTTATCAGTATACAACGTCCGATTGAAGCGTTGCATATGGAACAATTGGGTGATATTCCATTTCTGGAAAGTTCACCGTTTCGGCACACAATGCTAAAGTTCAAATCCGACATTACAATTCCAGGACTTGACTCTTCAAAACGCCATTCATTTGCAGAGATTATGAAGCATGTGCGCACGCATTTATTTGAATCCGGAGCCGTTCAACCCGATGGTTCAATTCAACTCAGTAAAGATATGCGCAAATTGTTGGGCATAAAGGAAAAAAATGTATCGTATATTGATATTATGAATCATATGCGTCAAATTGTACACTAAGGCAATTTCTTACCAATCGCTCCGTCGCGTTTTACGCATCGGCGTGTTTTCGGATTACGGATTTTTCCAGGCGGGCAGTCGTCTGTAGCCGCTGCGACTGCTGTTACCGGACCCGCAGCCGCCGGAGCCGCAACAACAGGAACCGCAGGTGCAGCCTGTTCCTTTTCCAATTTCCGTCCAATTGCTCCACTACGCAGCACACAACGACGAGTGGCTGGATTCATAATTTTTTCAGGTGGACATATATCTCCAGGTACAGGTGCATGCGCAACTACTGCTGGTTTTTTAGGTGATTTTCTAGTAATACGTTTATGTCCTTCGAACGGTTTTCCAGAACTAAATCCTTCCATTTCTTCAAATACAGTTAATGGTTTTCCATATTCGAAAACATAATTATTACGATCCAATAACTTATATGAATTTGTCCATGCACTCATATAGTTTGTAAATGTGCGACTTGATACACCATGTTTTGCTTTCAAAATACTTTCTAAACGTTTTATTAATTCTGCAGATAAATATGTTTTATGAAACCATAGTATACTTGTAATGAGTTGTATAATATCACGCGTTTCACGATAACATGTAGGGCTGTCTTTAAAATAATTACCTCCGCTAATAAACATACCATTCCAAGTTAAGCATGTAAATCCATAATCAATAAATTTTATATTGAATGTGTCATCAGGATTTTTTTTGTACATTAAATTATCCGTTTTCAAATCACGATGATTAAATTTTAGATCGTTCTGTAATTTTATCAATTGAGCCGAAGTTTGAGCTAAAATAAATGGAACATAATTATCGTTATCTTCGGGTTTGGAACTTGAAATCAAATTCCAAACAGTATTATCCATCAGATCGCTTACAATAAAGGCTTCTTTATGATACCCGTCATAAGCAATTTTATAAACATTTGGTGCATAAGGTCCATTTGTGAATGATTGTGTGTGTTTTGCAATTATAATTTGTTGTATTGATTCTTTCAATAAATTGTGAATATTTTCAACGTCATCTTCATCTGAAGATAGTTTTATATGTTTAATGGCGTATGGTTTACCGTTATCTTTACCACCATGTCGTGTTACACTATAGGTTGTTCCATATGACCCTGAACCTAATTGCTTAACGGTATTGTATTTTATACCACCAATAATAAAATAAGTGAGCGATGTAGCAGCCAGTCCCCTTTCTAAATGTTGAGTGCCAATTATAGGGGATTAAAAATTGATACACCCATTTTCGCTCAGAACCATGTCCAAAAAGCATAATGCCTCTTAATCCAGATCAGCAAGCCGCATTTGAGGCGGTACAACGCGGGGATAATATATTCTTGACCGGTCCAGCCGGTGCAGGCAAGACATTTCTGATTCGGCACATTGTACAATGGGCGCAATCAGAAAAACGCAAAATTTCAGTGGCTGCGCTCACAGGATGCGCTGCACTACTGCTAGGATTTCGTGCAAAGACGCTACATAGTTGGGCAGGAATTGGACTCGGTCGGGAATCCGTTGACACCCTTGTTGCATCCATTCAAAAAGTCAAATCGGTGAAAGCCCGTTGGCGTTCCACAAAGATTCTCATTATTGACGAAATCAGTATGCTTACAACCGAATTGTTTGAAAAACTGGATGCAATTGGACGCATTATTCGGCAAAACAACGCGCCCTGGGGCGGGATTCAGCTCATTTTGTGCGGCGATTATTTCCAACTGCCGCCTGTTGTGAAGGGTCTGAGCGGTGAATCCATGTCAGCTGGACGGTTTGCATTTGAATCACCAAAATGGACAGAAGCCAAGCTTGTCCCCGTTCTTCTAAAACGCATTGAGCGTCAAACAGATTCTGAGTTTCAAACAATCTTGAATGAATGTCGTGTGGGTGCGCCGAGCGCGCGGTCTATTGAAATTCTCAAGACGCGGCAAGGACTGGATTGGAAATCCCTTCTTATTCGTCCTACGCTCCTGTTTAGTAAAAATGCAGATGTGGATGCAATTAACGAAAAAAATCTGGCGGCGCTGGGCAAACCGCTGTATACATATACAGTGACTACCCTGATTGTACCACCGAATCCGGAATCGGATGTTATGGATCCGTATCCTACACCAGATGAAATTGAGCGGTGCGTCGCACGTCTTGACAACGACGCGTCATACATGCCCACACTAACACTTTGTGTGGGTGCACAGGTCATGCTACTGACGAATTTGGATGTTGAAGGCGGGCTGGTAAATGGCAGCCGCGGTGTGGTTGTGGATATTCGTGCAGCCGATAATGTTCCAATTGTCCAATTCCGTCACGGGTCGCCCATTCCTGTAGAGCCGAAGCAATGGGTGAGCAATGAAAACTCGCGGGTGACACGGAATCAGGTGCCGCTGCGTGTAGCATATGCAATTACAATTCATAAAAGCCAGGGATCAACTCTGGACTGCGCGCTTGTGGATATTGGCTCCAGTACATTTGAGTATGGACAAGCGTATGTAGCCCTAAGCCGTGTTCGGAATCTGGAATCACTCTATATTTGGAATTTGGTGCCGTCGCGAATTCGTGCACATCCAACCGTTGTAGCCTTTTATGAAACGCTGGAAACCGCCGCAACGCCAGCTCCCGTAAGCAATGAACTTGTTGATGTTATAACGGCTGTGTCTCCGCCAACCGAAGCACCTAAAGCCGCCCCCATGGATGCAGTCTGGACGGCTGTGATTGACAAGTGGCGTCATTCAGAGGCGGGAAAGAAATGCCAATCCAACCTTGATTCAGCCAGTGCGAGTGCAACCATCTTTCCGCCGCTGGAGCAACGATTTGCAGCCCTGGAATATGTGGCTCCCGCGGATGTCAAGGTCGTTATTTTAGGACAAGATCCGTACCATGGTCTGAATCAAGCACACGGACTCAGTTTCAGTGTGCGTCCTGGTGTAGCCCTGCCTCCATCCCTGAAAAATATTCGGAAAGAACTGTTGAGCGACCTGGTAGTCGATGAATCAGCCTGGTCGCCAACCAACGGCGATTTGACGTCATGGGCGCAACAGGGCGTTCTGCTCTTGAACGCCGTCCTGTCGGTGGAGTCCGGTAAACCAAATTCCCACAGCGGAAAAGGCTGGGAAGAATTGACCGCGGCTCTGCTTCAAATTACAGCGGAATCACATGTAACAACGCCGCTGGTTTTCTTAGCGTGGGGGCGATATGCACAAAATGTAATTTCCAAACTCTCTCTAAAACCGCATCATAAAGTCATTCAGTCAGCGCATCCAAGTCCGCTCAGTGCTCATAATGGTTTCTTTGGAAGCAAACCATTCAGCGCAGTAAATGCAGCGCTTGCAGAAGGGGGCGTGATTCCCATTGATTGGACACATAGCCTTGGTTCAAGTTGATACTGTAGCACAGATACTTCTATTCGCCGAGCAGGTATTTGTTTTTGAATTGATACAAGGTCAGAATACGCCAAATGAAACGACGGATATTTCCAAATTTGATCATAATTAACAAATGCTCCACTTTGCGTTTGTTTCCAGGATGCAAATTGTAAAAAAGTGTTCCATTTATCAGCACATGGTTGCGTCGTCCACCATAAGAAAACAGACCGCATACAAGTAGTATGTAGATATTTTGTATGACATAGTGGATTTAGTATTCGTATCATACAACCCTAGCTCTCTTTACTTGGAAGTGGAAATAATTCCGACCACACTGTTTCATCCTTTTTATCAAATTCTTTTTTTCCATACACATGTAATTTCTGGATTGATGTTTGAAATGACTGAATAACTGCATAACGGCATGTTTGTAAATACACAAGTCGCTTATGGTTTTTATTTTGCGTTGCAGCCGCTATAATATCTGCAGGATGACTGCTTTTCGGTACTACATCTTGTGATGAATGAATAATGTAATTAAATGTATAATTGTTTGCAATGGTATGTTCAATATGTGATTGCAGCCAAAACCGATACGGATTCGTATCTAGAACTTTACGATCAAGTACAAAGCGACAATGTCTATAAAACACGCGTTGTTGATCGGCTGGACTCATTTTGACAAGAAACTCGCGCCCACGAAACACATCATACCATTTATAATGATTTGTGTGAATACACGGTCGTCCAAGACGATTCCATAACTTTTGAAAGTATTTGACATACACGCTAAAATCGTCAGATTCCAACACACAATATGGAACACTGGTATAATGTTTTACAAGAGGCATCCAATCATGAAAACACATGAGTGTAGGTTCACCCATATGATGCGCGCCAGAGGGAATATCAAATCCTGTATAAAATTCATGTCGCGATTCGGGTTTTACATCCCAAAGTTTATTCACGTTCCAGCAAGAATTGGAATACACAACATCGCGCCATGATTTGTTAAGTTGTGTAACTCGCCCAAGATCGTTTGGTGATAAATAACTGACAATATGCTTTGAAATTTCAGGTGGAAGTGTCATTTTACGACAGATTTAAATCATATTATGTTTGTACTAAAGGAATCAAAAAAGTTCAATTTTTTACGTGGGTTTATACATCATACATCATTGATTGTTGGAATTGGCGAAACTGTTGGGTCATGTTTGATTCCTGATAGTTGGGGTGTTTGAATATTTTCATAGGACGAATCTGTGCGTGCTTTGTTGAGAGACGATGGACTTTCTACTGCCTTCAGCACGATCGTTACGCGATGGACTCTTCAATGATCGCCAATATATTGTAGCGGCTCCCGTCTAGATTCTTTGCGTAACGCGGGATAACTTTTTGCTTTTCGATTGTCGAGATAGGGAGCAGAAAGCAAGATTCCGACTCTGCCTTTTCTTCGGAGTCTTTACTGTCGTCTTCTTCATTACTGCTCTCTTCATCATTATCTTCCTTTTCAGTTCTCTCTTCATCATCGCTCTCTTCATCTTTCTCCTTGTCAGAAGATTCTTCATGTTCACTCAGTGAATCATCATTCGCAGGAGCAGTTTCAGTTTCAGGTTCGCTTGGTGGGGAAGGAAGCGCTGCGATAGTCTCTGCAGATTCTTCCGCTGCAGCCTGAGCCGGCGTACGATGTCCGCGTTCCATATCAATAATCATACGAGCAATCGCAACAATCATAACACCCATAAAGGATGTTAGAACAGCAACAATAATTTCATGTTTAAGCATTGCGCTCGCTACCTGTACACAAACATTCATCCAACTAAATACTGCAAACATGAGCAGGTAAAGGCTGATTCCGCCCAGCCATGGTGAAAGCAGAAGGAGAAGTGCAGTGTAATTATGGGGAACATTCAGGAACAGAAAGAAACCACCAAATGCACCGATCCAACCCCCAAATCCAAACGCCCATTGAGTCATTACAGAATTCATTGTTAGAAATAAAGAATCACAGAAAAGTACCTAAATATCAGGGTCTATACCCCTCCCTTGCGCATAAAATCGGCTATCAATTTTGTCAGCTCGGCGGCGTAAAAATTGATAGGCTGCTACACACCATCATGTAACAATTATACACGGAGTATTCCGAATTTAAATTTCGTTTCTTTAATTACAAATCATGTCCACTTCCGTCATCAGTAGTCCTAAAGTTCGTGCAACCACACCGTCTGTAACTATTGTACCGAATGTGATGTTGGACGATGCAGCCGCTCTTTCGCCTCTTGCTCTAGCAGCAGCTCCAGCCTCTGCTGCGGCTCCCGTTGCACCGCTGCGTCGGCGAGCAATAGGTAGCCGTCGTCGTGCAACATCGGTCGACAGTGGTTCGGTCGCTGGACGACGCACTGCAAGCCAGGATCTGCTACAAATGGTCGCAGCCGCAAAGAAGACAAAAGCCGAACCGCTGTTGCAAGCCAATCCGAACCGCTTTGTGATTTTCCCAATTAATCATTCCAAAGTGTGGGAAATGTACAAGAAAGCGGAAGGTAGTTTCTGGACAGCCGAAGAACTGGATCTGTCAAAGGATCGTACAGACTGGGAAAAACTACCTGCAAACGAGCAACATTTCATTAAGCATGTACTGGCGTTCTTTGCTGCAAGTGACGGCATTGTCAACGAGAACCTGGCTATGAATTTTATGAAAGAGGTACAGTGGTCAGAAGCTCGTTGCTTTTATGGATTCCAAATTGCCATGGAAAATATTCATTGTGTGACTCCCGAAACACCGATCCTTACAGATAAGGGTTATGTACAAATTGGAAAAATGGAAAATGAAGAAGTCAATGTATGGAACGGTGAACAATTTAGTAAAGTTACAGTTCGTAAAACATCAGAAAGTTCTAAAATTTTCAGAGTCACACTTGATAATGGAATGCATCTCGACTGCACAGATGGTCACAAATGGCTAATTCGTAAAGGAAATCAACTACATCCAGAACGCTGTAAGGAAGAGCGTGTTATGACAAAGGATTTGGTTGTAGGAGATATTCTCATGCACTGGGATACTCCGGCGATTGATATCCTAGATCCCGATGAATTCAAAAATCCTTATACGCACGGGTTCTTTTGTGGAGATGGAACATACACAAATTCATACCCTTTTGTGAAATTGTACAACAAAGGTGGTAAAAAAGAACTACTTCCTTATCTATCGGTGTCGTCTGTTCGTGAAGATGGTGATGATATCTGTTGTTATCTTACAAATTGTATTAATAAAAATAAGTTTGAGGTTCCTATTAATTATAGCATTGCTACGAAGTTGCGTTGGCTTGAAGGATATGTTGATGCAGACGGTTGTACTAATACGAGCGCAAAAGGCAATACAGCAATTCAAATTTGCAGCATCAATCACGAATTCTTGAAAAATGTACAACTTATGCTCACTTCTCTTGGAGTAATTTCCAATATTAAAGTTTCTTGTGAGGCGTGTACAAAAATTATGCCAGATGGAAAGGGAGGAAAGAAAGAATATCCATGCAAAGAAGCATACACACTTTATATTACAGGCACATTTGTACAAAAATTGCGTAATATTGGATTTTCACCGAAACGACTTGTGCTCAGCACTACAGATGTTGATGATAAACGCAAATGTGTTCGTGTAACAAGTGTTGAAGATCTAAATCTGAATAGTCCTACGTATTGTTTCAATGAACCAATTCACCATAAAGGTGTGTTTAATGGAATCTTGACAGGGCAAAGCGAAACGTATTCCCTATTGATTGATACATACATTAAGGATCCATCTGAAAAGACTCATCTTCTTCAAGCCATTGACACAATTCCATGTGTCAAGAAGAAAGCCGAATGGGCAATTCATTGGATGCAGAGCGAAGAAGCCGATTTCGCCAGCCGTCTTATGGCATTTGCAGCCGTGGAAGGCATCTTCTTTAGCGGAGCCTTCTGCGCCATTTTCTGGCTGAAGGAGCGTGGTATTATGCCCGGTCTAACAACCAGCAATGAATTTATTAGTCGCGATGAAGGTCTGCATACCGAATTTGCATGTCTTCTGTACAGTTTCCTTGCACATAAATTGAGTAAAACAAAAGCCCACAAAATGATCCGTGAAGCCGTGAAATGCGAAAAGGAATTTATTATTGATGCATTACCGTGCAGTCTTATTGGAATGAATTCCAAGATGATGTCCCAATATATTGAGTTTGTAGCCGATCGTCTGCTTGTACAACTTGGATATCCCAAAATCTGGAATACAACCAATCCGTTTCCATTTATGGAACGAATTAGTCTTGAAGGCAAAGATAATTTCTTTGAAAAGCGCGTCAGCAGTTATGCAAAAGCGGGAGTTGGCAAATCAGCGGAAGCCATGTCATTTGCAACGGATGCAGATTTCTAAGTCTAGGTATAGATTTATAGACATAAAGTAAGATGAGTGCACCAAGTTTGCCTCCAATTCCACCCAATTTATCCTATGTTGCAAAGGGTTCATATGGTTGTGTTATTAAACCTGCACTGCCGAACCGTGCAAATAATTCTGAATCGTGGACCCAATATCCAAATAATGTAACAAAACTATTTTTCAATAAAAATAATTTGAAAAAAGCATACACAAATTCACAAACTGTCTATAATTTACTTGGACGCAATAATGGTCATAAAACGCACAGATATACACACAAATACAGATCAACCAATATTCCAAACAATGTACGAACACGTTGTAAGAAATTTGGGCGTAATGTTAAATTGTATCCGCTACGAATGAAAAATCTTGGAAATGATTTTTGGGCTTTGGATAAAGAAGACAAATATAAAAAATACCGAACAATTTACGTGGGTACAATTCTTGATCAAATACTAAAAGTTATGAAACAAATTCAGATTTTGGTTCGGCGCGGATTAATACATGGCGATGTGCGTGAAACAAATTTGATGATCCATCCTGAAACTGGGATAATTACACTCATTGATTTTGATTTATTATATCCAGCGGATACGTATTTTGATGAAGCATCGCTTGGATTTTATTGTCATCCACCTGAAACATTCGTGTACGAAGATTTCAAGGATTTTTTGAATGCCAGTGATGCAGAAATTAACACAATGTTAGAATTGCACGACATTGATTCGCAACTTGAAAAATATGTAAAACATCATTCGGTGTTCCAGTTCGCCAAATCGAAATATTTGAATCGCAAAGCAGGAAAATCTGAACTAAAATCTATATTAAAAACCGCAATTTTTTATTTTACAACACGTATGGATCCTGATGATCCTGAATCGGAATTACAAAAAGAGCTGCGAACTATATTATTACCATCCTACGACGGCTATGGGTTAGCCTTCACATTGTTGGAATTTCTGACATTTGTATATCCTACCGCAACAAACCGTGTCCAAGAAGACATATTTAACGAGGTTATGAAATCACGTATTTCTAATCAAGGCACGTCTTATACGGATGATCAAATCACACAGATTCGTACTTCATTACATAGATTAGTGTTTGAAGTGCTGGAACCAATGGCGGAATTACGTATTCAACGGCGAATGGATATACATACTGCAGTAGAACGGATGGAAGCAATTGTAAAAGAATTTCATGCACGCATGTAGATATGGCAGCAGCACCAGCCGCACCTGCAAAATCAAAATGTGATACGTTTTTGGAAATACGATCTACAGATGGTTTTACTATTCGTGCTATCGATGAAACTATTCATAAACCAGTGATGAAAGTTGATGAAGAATATTTTAGTGAAATTGTTGATAAATCACCCGGTGTATATCGTAAGAAACAGTACGAAATTATTGAACAAATCAAAGGATGCGAAGTACTAATCTTTAATGATCCGCGAATAGTGTATTTATCACATCGTCCGCATTTAAGTGGAATCACGGGTACATTGTCAAATATATTAACAGGATCATTTTATTACTTGTATTATCATGTTATCCAAATCCCTGGAATCTGGATTAATGTAAAAGCGGATTTATTAACATTATTTCATACAGGTTTGGTAATTGATTATTCCAAGTTGCCACCAAAAGATGAAATAACAATCCAAAACATACTTCAGATTCTTTTAGAAAAGGCACGTGCTGAGCGCATAGATTTATTTACTCCAGATTGGTGGGATTCGTTAATACCAAAACTGGAATCTATTATTAAGCGTTTGGACAGAACTGCAACAATGTGGCGGGTATTTCAGGAAGTATTTAACGAAGAGGGTGTTTCCATTTTTTATTATGGACCCTACGAGGACACGGTAGACTATATTTCGCATGACGTGCGTGAATACGATACACTTTTGAACGTATCAGTGAATTTTGATAAATATAAGAAACAACTTGAACGTGTACGTCGTTTATTTAGTCCGCCGCTGAAACTCAATAACAATATGGCTGCACTGCTTGGGCTGATGGGTGGTAGCCGCAGGCAGAGCCGTCAATCCATAAAAAAAATGACACATCGTCGCCATAAAAAACAACATGCAAAACGATCAAAAAATGGGAAAAGGAAAACTTTCAGGCGCTGCGCGTAAAGGAATTAATCAACGTCGTGCTGCAGACGTTATAAAAGAAGTATCAGATGATATTGCATTTGGACGTGTTACAAAACTACTTGGATTCAATCATATTATGGTAGCAATCCCAGTAAAAGAAGGTTCAAAAGAAATTCGTGTTCGGATTCCAAAACTATTTACCAAAAAAGGTGCAACACCAATTACAACACGTGAAGTTGTAGCCATTTACGTAGGCAAAGAATTTGATCCAGCTGAAGTTAAATCAACGGATCAATTTGATATTACAGCAATTCTAACAATTAAGCAAGCCAATGATCTTGTGCTGTCCGGTGAAATCCCGCGCTGGATGGTTCACGAAGAAGTCGTTTCTGGTGGAAATGCACACAAGACAGAAGCAGACACAAATGGTTGGGAATTCGGATATTCAGATGCAAAAGATGAAGATGATGATGAAGATGAGGAATCAGAAGATGACGAAAAAGCCCCAAAAGGAGCCAAAAATAAAATTGTATTTGGAAAATCTGCAGCGGACGATGATGACGATGATAGCAGCAGCGGTAAAGATGTGGATGTGGATGCTATTTAGGAAACAGCTTTTCAATGACTATTGACTGCGGAATTTCCACCACACGTGATGTCCTGTCCATAGAACTGAAAGACATAATAAAGCGATTGGATTCAATGACAAGTCCAAGACAGTATTCTATCGGCTCGCCACTAAATTTGAAGGGAATAGAATGCTTTTTGTATGACATATCGGATGCATTTAGCACAACTAAAATATTGTAATAATGTCGCGGCTTTCCATAATAGACAAAGTGACAGACAAACCATATTTCGCTACCGACCACAAATCCATGCGACGATCCTCGCAAATCACGGAAAAACGCCGGAATATTCGTATGTGTATGTGTTACGTCAAGTGTGCCAGTTCCCATGTTGGGCGTACAGATTGTAAGTGGATTCCAATCATAGACAACACGCAACACCCCTTGGGCATCGTGTGCATACGCCCAGTTTTTTTCGCAGCGACGTCCTTGCGGCGATAAATAGGGTTTTGCAACAAGCATTGATTTGGAAGTATCGTAGTCGCCGTAGCCAACCGTCAGCAAATCATGCCCCGCTTCCATTGTGCCTGTAAATAGAAGTTTGCCGCGATGGGGCAAGACTTTGACATCTTCAATTCCCTGGTATTTCAACGATGGATCTTGGACAGAATCAAATACATGTGATTCAAGCACTTCAAACTGTTTATTAAGAATCATGTATTTGTAAAGGGATGGAATTTTACCGGCGCTGTTATTCAGTGTATAGCCACCATCAGGTTCAATATTGTAATTGACATAACGGATATTCAATCCATATTCATCGCCCAGACGGAAAATGCATGGTGTACTGCTTACAAAATCCATTCGCAACCCATCCAGAGTTGCAGTTAGTTTATTATCAAACGTATGGATTCGTGTGCCTTCAAAATCCGTGAGTTTCTGTATATAAAAGCGGTAATTAGACAGCACATTGTCTTTGACATACCCGCGACCAATTAATTCCAGATATTTGTAGTGATTAACTGGAACTTTGGTATAGCAACTCAAAATACTTTGTTCATACGTAAACAAATATTCATACACTGGTGTTTTAATAAAGAGTACATCGTCTTTTGGAAATGGAATAGAAAGTCCAAGTGTGCAAAAAATCTGCGACGTGGCTTGCTTTCCAATTTCCCGGTAATATTTTGTGATTTCATACAGCGATTCAGAGCGTTTTGGATGTTTGTTGTAGGCTTCCAGCCACCAAAAGACGGCGTTTGACATATCGCCCAGTTTTGAATAACAATTGCCACATTCGTACGCGGCGTAAAATACTTCTTCAATCCAGCCGCCCATTTCCACGCGCTTTTTGTACCATTCAATAGCTTCTTTGTGACGTCCAAGATCGCGATAGCTGTTTGCAAGATAAAAATGGTAGCGGTGGTTATTGGGTTCTTCTTTAAGACCGTCCGTCAATAGACGGATGTCGCGCTCGAATTTGTCAGATTTACAACCACCATCACCGATATCTTGGATATACAGAATTTCCTTGGAAAGCCGTGTTTGCGTGCGACCTGATGGAAAATCGTAGTATTCGTGTGTGGGACAGACGCATTTGATGCCTACACCGGTACGTACAATACGCATGTTGTAGTAATCCATGCTGCCTGTACTCTGAATAATACTATAGCCGTCATGGCTGCCTAGCATTTCAGGCTTAAATGCACCGATTTGAAGACGCATATCAGCGTCCAGTAGGAGCGCGTATTCACCCCAACGTGCAGCGCGATCCAGTGCATGCGAACGATTGTATCCAAAATTCTTAAAAGGTTCGATGTATACTTCACCAGGCTTGCCCGCGGCTTCCATGAATTTGCGAATTTTATCAGCTGTATCATCGGTGCTGCCTGTATCACAAATACAGTAGCAGTCTACAATGGATAGAACGGATGATAGCAAGCGTTCAATAATTTTACTTTCGTTTTTCACAATCATGTTCAAACATAGCCGTCCGCGACGCCCACCGGCTGCTGCAGTAGGAACGGGAGCAGCGCTTTGAAAATTGACGGATTGTATTTGCTGTAAAAGGTTTTGTAGTGCTTCACTCATTGTGGCTATCTACACCAATCTAAACTCGTATATCTTTAATATACCAACCTTCCAAAAGATGGCAACACGGTCCATGTATGAAGTTGAGGATGTTGTAGCCACGCTGTTTCACGGATTGCAGACAAAACAGCCCTTGCTTACAATTCAAGCCGCCAAAGAATTACAAAACAGCCAAGAAGACGAATTACTGGTAAATGTTGTCTTGATGGCATGGCTGTTATGTGATCCGCATACATGCCCGTTACCACTCGCACCTACCAAAGAAACAGTCTATGAATGTCTTTGTGAAATCATGGATCATTTTCCAGCACATCTTCCAAAATACACGCAGCCGCGCTCAGTTTCAAAACCACTAGCTGTCCATTACCAAACCACAGAAATGCAGAATGCAGCCCTGGAAGTCGCTGTTCAGACATGTTTTGAAAAAAGGTACGTCAATCAATGCATTCGGATCTTGACAATGCTTCTTCATAAAGATCCAGAACATATGAAACGCGTGTTTGAAATACAAGGAATCCCAAAATCGCGCGCTGCGTTATTTGATCGGATTATGTATACACCATTGGCTGAACGCTTGGTTCAACATTTAGTGATCCAACAAATGTTTCCAACATCGCGTATTCAAAATAAATATATCCAAAAATATGGCACAATTTGGAATTCTGCAACCAAAGGGCTGTCTGCTCGCAGTTTTCAAATTCCGTTTCATGCATTGGCTCAATGGAATATTATGCCCAAACTTCACACACGAATTCAAAATGCATTACTTCCAGAATCTATTTGCGACCAAAATGCATCATTGTTTTGGCAAAATTCAAACATTCCAAGTAAAGAATCACGTGACGAAGATTTGGAAAATTGGTACAGTACACATTTTCCAGATGATATTCCAGACGAATGGTCGCGCGCTGAAATTGAAAAAAGTCACGTGTATATACTTCCAGAAAAACAAGCGAAAGGAGATCATGATTGGCAACCTGCATTCTTGCTTTGCTGGTCGTAGTAATAGGATATTTGCGGATCACAATTGTTCAATATCACGAAGGGTTGTAGTAGATGTACCATTTGCGGACGAATTTGTCAACGAAAGATACACCAAGATTATCAACTCGGACCTGCGAATGGTCCAATAGCTGAAGCATTTGACAAACAATTTGGCGAACGTGCTCGGTATCAAAACATGACGCACAAGGCGGCGGTAGACATCGTTATAAAACAAAAAATCAACGGATATTGTAGGAGATAAAAATGGCTGCACGAACACAACTTTTTGTTGCAGCGCAAGATGGAAATATTGCAGAAGTTAATAGGTTGCTAGAAGCAGGTATTGATGTCAATAAAGCTATGAATAATGGAGCAACACCGTTGTATGTTGCATCACAAAACGGACATATACCTATTGTAGAACGTTTACTTGCTGCTCCCGGTATTGAAGTCAATAAAGCAAAGACCGATGGAGTAACACCATTGTTTATTGCATCACAAAAAGGACATTTAGAAATTGTAGAACGTTTACTTGCTGCTCCTGGTATTGATGTCAATAAAGCTATGAATGATGGAGCAACACCATTATTAATTGCATCACAAACCGGACATCTTCTGGTGGTAGAACATTTACTTGCTGTTCCTGGAATTGATGTCAATAAAGCTATGAATAATGGAGCAACACCGTTGTATGTTGCATCAC
>VFQS010000768.1_pt1 | contig 32903 bp, 31 predicted proteins | sample 3512361 | NCBI WGS metagenome assembly VFQS01 (sample SAMN10412375, study PRJNA504923) | tailings metagenome | isolation source: Relicate 1 Philex TSF3 active mining | place: Philippines
GCGGAGAATTATTTATAAGATAATAAGGCGAAAGCCAGAATATATTATAAAGAAATCACCGCCAGAACAACTAATATTAATAAATATGGCGGAGAATTATTTATAAGATAATAAGGCGAAAGCCAGAATATATTATAAAGAAAACACCGCCAGAATAACAAATATTAATAAATAAAAATAATAATATGGCGGAGAATTATTTATAAGATATTTAGGCAAAAGCCAGAATATATTATAAAGAATTAGATAAAAACTTTATCGATAATATTGATAATATTATTACAGATAATAAAATTGATATTAAAGTCATTATTTTTAATTTTAGAAAAATCGTCATTATTTTCGGATGGGAAGAAGATTGTTTTAACGCCGGATTTGATACCGCCTCTAATTTTTTGTTCTAACCCGCCGATAGCTTTAATATTGCCGAATAAATCAATTTCGCCAGTGATAGCGATATCATTTTTAATTTTTTTTTCACATAGTAGTGAATAAATGGCGAGAGCGATAGCACAACCGGCACTTGGACCATCTTTAGGAGTGGAGGCATCAGGACAATGAATATGAATATCGAAAGGATTATTAGTAAGATCGGAATTTAATTTTAATTTTTCGTGATCAGTAAGTAGATTAAGAACGATAGTTTTAGCACAAGTCATACTTTCTTTCATGACATCACCTTGTTGACCGGTGATAAGTAAATTAAGATTGCCGTCTTTGATATGTAATTTTTTGACTTGAATAGGAATAATACCGCCGATACCGATAGAAGTAGCGAAAAGACCATTAATCATACCGATAGTAGGAGAAGAATGAATAGATTTAAGGATAGGTTTATGATGTCTATTAAGTATGATATCGATGAGAGATTTATCTAGAATAAAGTTATAGTTATCATATTCGAGTAATCTGAGATTGATTTCTCTGAATATTTCATATAATTTTTCTGAAAGTTTGCGGACACCGGCTTCATTAGTATATTCGTCGATGATGTAGGAAATGAGTTCATTATTAATTTTACAATCCATACCGATATTATCAGAAATTTCTTTAAGAAGGAAATTATTAACGATAACAATTTTTTCATCTTTATTGAGAGGATTAATTTTTATTTCAGTAATTCTATCTTTAAGGATGTGATCAATTTTAGAGGAGTCATTATAAGAGAAGATGATGATACATTTAGAGAAATCGAGTTCGATACCGCTAAAATATCTATCATATATTTGTTTATTTTGTGATTTATCTGTAAGATGAATAAGGATATCAATAATTTCCTGACCTTTTTCGGTGTTAGAGACTTTATCTAATTCATCGAAATAGATGATAGGATTCATACATTTAGATTCCATTAACATTTCAACTAATCTGCCATATTTAGCACCGATATAAGTATAATTATGACCTTCAAGAGTGGCACCATCTTGAGCACCACCTAATTGGAATATACAGAAAGGGCGAGAATTGCCATCTTGGTCGATGAGACAGTTAGCGATCCCTTTTTTAGCGAAACAGGTTTTACCGACACCTGGAGGACCATGAAAACCGAGTATAACACCGTCCATTCTGCCATTCATCCATTGAGCGATGATGCGTTTAATTTCTCTTTTACTGTCATCATGACCATAGACGGCGGAATTAAGGACATTATTAACATGATTAAGATAATTAATTTTTTCTTTTTTAATATCAAGAATATTAATATTGTTGTTATTATTATTATTATTATGACATTTAATAAAAATTTCTTCTTTTTTGAATTTATCGAAAGGTATACGGAAGAATGCGTCGATATATGTTTCAGCTTTAGAGGATTCTTTAGAAGATTTGAATTCTTTAATTTTTTCCATAACGAGAGTTTTAATATTATCGGATACATTAAGAAGAGCTAATTTAGATTCATAAGAAATTTCAGAAACAGAAGAAGAAATTTTATCATTAGAGTTAATATTTTTGATTCTAATTTTAAGAGAAGATGGAAGACAAGAAATAAGATCATCAACAGTGGATTTATCATTTTTTTTGATGATATCGAGAAGGAGACTGATGTCCATAATATTTTTTTCAGAATTTTTGATAAGAAGAAGTTTGATGAGTTTAAATTTTTCAATAATATTTAATTTATAGAATATATTAAGAATTTCGACAGTAGTCATAAGAGATAATTTTTTAGCATAACAGAAATCTTCAGCGATATCAAAGATGATATCATAAGGAGTTTTAAGTAAGAAATTTTTGATAGAAATATGTTTAATATAATCATTACGGAAAGATTCTGGAATTTCGGAATAATTGAGATGATATTTTTTATTGGTATCTTTATTTTTATTAGCTTCAAATTTTTTGTCAATAAAATAGAAATAAGGATCGATAATAGAATTATAATCGGAATTATTTTTTGCGGTTGAATCAGTTAAATAAGAAATAGTTTTATTAATTTTACAAATTTTATCATAAAATCCTTTTTCATTAAATATTTCATTAAGAACATCATCAATAAAATAACCATCTAAAATTATGATAACATCATCTAATTCCATTTCTACTTTAATATTATTAAGTTCATATTTAAGATTAAGATTAAGTTTTTGATTATTATTATTATTATTATTATTATTATTATTATTATTAGGATTAATATTATTATTATTATAATCAAAAATATTATTATTAAATTTAGAATTTTTGATAGGAGAATTAAGAGAGATAGGGATATTGATAGATTTAGGAGAAGGTAAAATGATAGAGAAAAGATTAGAGGTAAAATTTTTATTATCGATAAATTTGAGTGAAATTTGACCGATATTTGGGGTATTATCAGTTTTATGGATACCGATAATACGGAAGAATTTATCGACGATATTAATTTTATTTTCGATAGTGGATTCATTATCATAATAATAATCAGAAGTGAGGATATTACGGAGATAAGTATCAAAATATTTAATACCATAATTTTCGATATCAGTAAAAATTATATTACGGAGTTCAATAGAGAGAGCATAAATTTCTTTAATTTTGTGTAAATTTTCGTTAATATTATTTTCACAGTTAAAGAGTTCATATTGATAAACATTAATTTCGTCATAATGTTTTTTGATGATAGAAATAAGATAATTATAAATTTCGTCATCAATAATTTTGTCATTATAAATATTGAAATAGTGAGATTTAAGAGATAAGATGATAGCATATAATTTATCTAATGTTAATTTACATAATTTAAAAATTATAGCATTTTGATTTTCTAATTCTTTGTCTTTTTCTTTATCTTGATTATTCATACTAATATTACTATATATAAAATATAAAAAAATTGACTTTTAAGGAAGTAATATTTAAAGAGAAGTAATAAATTATATAAAAAATTGACTTTCGAGGGTGCAATTATTTATATAATTTATATAAAAAATTGAAATATTTAAAGAATAGGGGAATATATAATATATAAATTATAAGATGGAAGACAGTAATATAACTAGTGAGATAACGAGCAATATATATTATTTCAATGAATTATATGATATATTAAGTAAGAATGAGGATATAGATGATATAGTGGATAATAACTTGAGACAATACAATGGAGAGACGGTATCAAAGAACAATATGAAAAAGCAGACGACGAACAAGGTATTAGACAATATAGCAAAAGAGAATGTGATAAAGACGAAGATAACACAGATATTGAATAAACTACATAGTGGTAATATACCGAATGTGATAAAACAGTTAAAAGACATAAATTACAGGACGGTAGAAGATTTGACAGAATTAAGTAATCAGATGATGAATAAGATAAAGAGGGATAATGAGCAGGTGAAACAGATAGTAGGAGATATAGTGTATGAGTTATTATCGATAAATGTGGTAGAGAACAATGTGAAGAGTTATTTAAATAAGATATTTATGTCGATATGTAGGAGGGAGTATGTAGAAGTGATAGAGAATATGGGGAGGGATGAATATAACAGAGATAGGAGTGAGAAGATAATAAATATGTTGGTAGTATTATTTAATAGTAATGTGATAGATGGGGATATAATGTTAAAGATAATAGAGGATGTATCAAAATATATGGAAAGTGAGAATAATGTGTATGTGGAGAGGAGCATACAGATGTTTAACATAATATTTACGACATTAATAATGAATACAGATAATAAGAAGATGATAGTAGGATTTGACAAATATTTTGAGGAAAATATAAGGAGATTAGAGAGAGAGAAGAGGATAGGGAAGATGATAGTAATAATGGGAGAGAATATAATAGAGAAATTGAGGAATTAATAATTTTTTTAGATTAAAAATAAGTATATATAATATATTAATATTATATAGAATAGATGGGAGTGGAAGGATTATACAAGTATATTAATAAGAACTGTAATAGAGCGATACGTAATATAAAGATAGAGGAATTAAGTGGTAAATACATAATAATAGATGGGATGCATCATATATATGGAGAATTGATATATATGAGGAGTAAGAACAAGGAGGTGATAAGGGATGATGGAGTGAATATAAGTCATATATATGGATTAATAAATTCGTTAAGATATTATTTAAAGTATAATATAACGCCGATATTTATATTTGATGGAAGAGCGAGTGAATTAAAGAGGAATAGGATAGAAGAGAGAAGGAATGAGAAAAATAAAAATTTGGATAAAATGAAAGAATTAGAAAAAATTAAATCTGAAAAACTTATTTTAATTAATAATATAGAAAATAATGAAAATAATGAAAATAATGAAAATAATGAAAATAATGAAAATAAAGAAATAAATAAAGAAGAAATATTAAATGAGATAAGGAAGATAGAGGAGGAGAAGGAGAGGATACATAAGAAGACGATAATAATGGAGAGTGTATATATAACAGATTGGATAAAGATAATAAAATACATAGGATTGCCAGTGATAAGGACAGAAGGAGAGGCGGATAATGTGTGTGCGATGTTGATGAAGAGGAATAGTAAGATATATGGGATAGTATCAGATGATACTGATATGATAATGTTAGGAGCACCTAGAATAATAAGGAAGATACCTAATAATATGTTTATGGTGATAGAGAATGATGTATTAATGGAGGAGATAAATAGTAGATATAAGGATGTAAGGAAGGAGAATGATGAATTTAGAATAAAAAATTTGGTAGAAGTTGGGATAATAATGGGGACAGATTATGGGAAGATACATACGAAGATGAAATATAATAATGTTGATGAAATATTTATGGAATATATAAAGAATGATATGAGGATGGAGATAGAGGAAGAGGATGTAGAATTATATAATAAGATAAGAGATTATTATGTGAAAGAAGAGTGGGATAGTAAGTATGAATATTTTATGAATAATATGAGGTGGAAAAAACCTGATTTAATAAATTTAAATAAATTTCTTAAAGAAAACAAAATAAATGAGCAATTTATTAAGAAAAATATGGATAATTTTAAATTTTTATATAATTTTACATATAATACTAATAAAACAAATAAAACTAAATGGATAAAAATTAATTAATTTTTATTTTTAGATTTTGTTTCAGTTTCAGAATCTGATTCAGAATCTGATTCGGAATCAGATGTTTCAGAATTATTATTTTCGTCATCATTATTAGATGTATGTTTTTCAATTTGAACAGTAGAAATATTATTTTTATAATAATATTTATAAATTAGATAAGCAATAACAGCAAGTGCTATAATAATAAGAATCAACATCCACCAATTTATACCATAACCAAAAACTGAAAATAAATAATTATTATCAACATTTTCAACATTTTCAACATTATCAATATTACCAGCAACTTGTTGTATTACATCTGATTTTTCGACAGGTAGTTGTAAAACTTGAGAAGGTTGAGAAGCTTGTAAAACTTGAGGAGGTTGTAAAACTTGAGGAGGTTGTAAAACTTGAGGAGGTTGAGAAGGTTGAGGAGGTTGAGAAGGTTTAATAGAAGATTTAGTGGCGTGTTGATTAAGATTGGGTAAAATTTTAGATTTAGGTGAATGATAAGATTGTGAAGATGTATCAGAAATGGATAAGTTCATATTATTTAATAATTTATTAGAGACATTATCGATAGTTTTAGCGATAATATTATTTTGATTTTGCATTTATATAAATGTATAATGTTTTAAAAAAGGGAATAAAACGAGAAAATAAAAAAAGATGAAAAAATAATATAATAATATTTATAGTATAATAAATAATGACAGAAAGTAATATAAATAATGAGTATCCGTGGATAGAGAAATACAGACCGAAAAGTATAAAAGACATAATATCACAGGATGAATCAATAAATATATTAAAGAACACATTAGAGACGGGAGATATGCCACATTTATTATTATATGGAGGATCCGGAACGGGGAAAACGAGTACAATATTAAGTTTATGTCGTGAATTATTTGGATCAGATAAGATATCCGAGAGAGTATTAGAATTAAATGCGTCAGATGAGAGAGGTATAAATATAGTAAGAACGAAGATAATAAATTTTGCGAAGATAGCAATAGGAACGAGAGACAGTAGATATTTATGTCCACCATATAAGATAATAATATTAGATGAGGCGGATGCGATGACGAAAGAGGCACAATCGGCATTAAGAAAGGTGATGGAGGAGACATCAATGATAACGAGATTTTGTTTTATATGTAATTATGTGAATCAGATAATAGATCCGATAAATAGCAGATGTGTAAAATTAAGATTTAGGAGTATAAGACAGGATGATATAAATATAAAATTAAAGAATATAAGGGATCAAGAGAAAATGTGGATAGATGATGAGTGTATAGAATTGATAAGTGAGATATCGAATGGAGATTTGAGGAGGGGAATATTATTATTACAGAATACGAAATATATAAAGAAGGAGAAAATAGAAAGAGAGGATATATATGATATGTGTAAATATATAACAAGTTATGAGATGAATAGATATATGGAGAGATTGGAAAGTGATAAGAGTATAAAGAGTATAATAAATATAACGAGAGAGATAATAAATAATGGATATATATATAATTCGATAATAATGGAAATAAGTAAATATATAATAAGAAAGAATATGGAAGATGATAAAAAGGGTAAATTATTATTTATGGTAGCAGAAATAGAAAAAAAATTAAATGATAGATGTGATGAATATATACAATTATTAACATTATTTACAGAAATTTGTTATAATAAGATATAAATGAATGAAAACAAATTTTTTTATATAAATTAAATTTATAGAGAATGTATTTTAAGAACAAATACATTAATTATGAGTTAAGAAATAATTTAATATTTAAAAAAATAATAATAAAAAGCAACAATGTATATTGTGATAATGAGATAATAAGGAATGATATACAGAATAAATTAAATTTTACGATAAATTATGTTGAATTTTATGTTTCATTATATGATTATAATATAATAAAACCAGGTTATTTTTGGGAAAGTATAAAGAACATATCAATAATAGAAATGCCGATATATAAGAAGGATAATAATTTTAAAGAATATATAGAGTGGTTAAATATAAATGTAAATAATAATGAAGATGTGGTATATGAAACAAGTAAATTTACGAAGAGAAAGTATGTATTTAAAAATCAAGAAGAATGTTTAAAAACGGTAAAATGGGAACAAACAAATCCGAAACATAAAAATTTTAATCAGTTATTATATCATGCGAGTGATAAAGAAGATTTAGAGAGATATGGTTTAATATATGTAAGAACATTATTTGATAAAATCAGAAACATAGAAATAAATTCAACGAATATATGGAATAATACACCATTATATATATGGGAAAAATACAGAACAAATTATGAATCAATAAGGAACACAATGAAATATATGTTAAATAAGATGAAAAAGGGGGTTTTAGTAGGTATAAAAAATAATAAATTAGTAATATTTTTACCATTTTCGAAACATAATTATAAAAATGATTTTTACACGGAATTATTTTTTGACGAGAATGACAAAAAATTATTAAAAGAATATAAAAAAACAAATAATAAAGAAATATTAAAAAAATTAGAAAATAATGTAAAAACATTTTTTTATAAAAATAAATTAAATTTAAATAATATTTTATTAGATAGAAGCAAATGGGTAGCAAATGATTGTTTTTTTAGATATGAAAATTATGAAGGTGATAAATTAGTAGTATTATATGAACATTTATTAAGAGAATTGTGTAAAAACAGAAAATTGCCTGATATAGTATTTTTTTTAAATTTAAGAGATCATCCTGTATTAAATAGAAAATTAAAAGATACTTATACAAGTATAGTTGATAAAGATTTAGATGATAAATATAAATTTAAAGAATATGCACCGATATTTTCAATAGGTGGTTCAGATGAGACAGCAGATATACCGTTAGTTACACAAGATGATTGGTATAGAATAAGTCAGATATATTTTCCGGATGATTGTAAGAATGGATATATAAATGTGGATGATATACAATTGATAGAATGGGAAAATAAGAAAAACATTGCAGTTTTTAGAGGAGGGGCTACAGGATGTGAAATTGACGAAAATAATCCGAGAATAAAGGCTACGATGTTATCACAAAAATATCCTAAATATTTAGATGCGGGTTTAACATCATTTAATAGAAGAATAAAAAAGAAATTAGGACATCCATTAGCAATAATAAATCCACCATTTCCGAAAGCGAATTTTATGACATTACAAGAAAAGGCGAGTTATAAATATATATTAAATTTAGACGGACATATAACGGCATTTAGATTAGGACATGAATTTTCATTAAAATCAGTATTATTAATGCCGAAATCTAAATATTATGTATGGTTTTCGTATTTATTAAAACCATATGAACATTATGTGCCGGTAGATGAAAAATTAGATGATTTAATAGATAAAATTAAATGGTGTATAGATAATGATGGAAAATGTAAAATAATAGCAAATAATGGATATAATTTTTATAAAAAATATTTAGGAAAAGAGAGTGCATTTGATTATATGCAGAATGCATTATATAGAGTACAATATAATAATTTAGAATTTAAAAAATATTCAGAAAAGATAGGAATTATAGTGGTATATAGGAATGATGAAAAAAATAAAAAATATGAAGAGAAGATGAAATTTATATATTGTATGAATAAAATGTTAAGTCAAATATGTGAATATAATATAATAGTAGTAGAACAATCAAAAGATTATAAATTTAACAAGGGTAAATTAAGAAATATAGGATATGATTATTTAAAAAAAAATAATAAAAAATTTGATAATTATATATTTATAGATATAGATATGATACCAGACAGTGATTTAATAAATTATTTTTTTAAAATTACAAATTCATTAAATTCATTAAGAAATTATGAAAAAAAAAATAATTTTATGGATGGTATTATTTCATGTTCTGATTTAATATTTGAAGAATTAAATGGTTATCCCAATAATTTTTATGGTTCAAGTGGTGAAAATAATAATTTATTATTAAGATTACAAGAAATAAATAAACCATTATATTATAATAAAAAAGGTAATATTATTTATAATGAATTAAATTTAAATGAAATAAATAAATTAATTTATAAAAAAGATATTAATTATAAAAATTACAAAAAAAATGGTTTATCTAATTTAAATTATAAAATATTAGATGAAATTAATTATAATAATAATTATCATATAATTGTTGATTTATTATATGACGATTCTATTAAAAAATTTCCTACTCATTTTATGTTTGATAATAATAATGATGATGATATTAATAATGATATTAATAATATTCTATTAATTGAATTTTAATTAATATTAATTGTTTTCTTCTTCTTTTTCTTCTTCTTCTCTATATTTTCTATATTATCTTTATTATCTTTATTATCTTTATTATCAATATTATCAATAATATTTTTATTATCAATAATATTTTTATGTTGTTCTTTGATGATATTGAGTAATGATTTTTCGGTAGTATGAACTTTAGTGAGAGAATTTTTGGTATCAATAAATTCTTTAATTTCTTTATCATTATTTTTGTCTATATTTTTATCTTTTAGGCTGGAATTATCGGTATTATCGGAAGTTTTTTTCAATTTATTTTTGACAGCGAGTAATTCAGCCGGATTTAATACAAGAACACTTGGTTTTTTAATAATATTATTATCTAATTTATTTTCAGATTTATTTTCAGATTTATTTTCTGATTTATTTTCTGATTTATTGAAGAGGGGTAAAGTAGGTGGTGGAGGAGGTGGTAAAACAGGTGTATTATTGAATGAATTAAGATTAAAGTCAAGAATATCGAGAGATTTATCTTCTTGAATTTTGATAAGAGATAAAACAACTTTTAAAGTGTTAGAATTATCGATATTAATAGAATTATTATTAGAAGTAAATAAGCTGGTATTATCAGAATCGCGAGTTTTAAAAATTTGAATATAATAAATTTCGAAAAGTAGAGAATAAGTGGAAGATTTATTAAGTTCGGTGAAATTTTTAGGTTGATTTAGATGGTTAGTAAAAACAGATTTATTTTTAAGAAAATTAATAATATGAGGATGATTAATAATTTCTTTCCAAGGGGGAGATATTTTAAGATTCGAAAAGTGTTCAGAATATTTAAGTTTAAGAATATCGTGAAGTTTTGAGATGTAATCAATAAAAGATTTAGCTTTAGAATTTTTGGAATTAATAGCAAATCTGTATTTATTATTATAAGAATCTATAAATTTCGTATTATCCAATAAAAACCAAAATTTATGAAATGGTTGATTAATTTTATTATTATAAATATTAAAAATAGTTTTTTCTGAATTATAAGGCTCTATATCAATGTCATCTTTATTAAAGTTATTGGTATTAGTAATTAAAGATAGCATTATAATATGATATTATATTGTATTATCATATTAATAAAAAATCAATTTTTTATAATTTTTTATAATTTTTATATTTTAGATAATTTAGATAATTTATAAAACTTTTTGTTATTATGTTTATAGACAGAAGAAATAACTTTATAATGTAATGGTTTAAGAAGATTATTAGACATAAAAAGGAAGAGGTCGATAATAACATTATTAGGTAAATTAGTATTGAAGAGGTTATTATTAATTTTATCAGCGGAAATATTAAATTTGTCGATAATATTATTATATAAATCGATAATTTCGTGATTAATAGTGATATAATTAAATTTAAGGGATTTAAGACAATTAAATTGTTGATAATTTATACCATCAGAAAGGAGATAATTAAAAAAATGTAGAACATCAATATAATATAATTGATTTTTTTTATGTAAATTAATAAAAGATTGTTCAATGGTTTTATTAATTGATTTTGTTAAATTTAATTCCATTATATATAATATATAATATGGAATTTAATCCAGTATTATTAAATAGCGACAATCGAAAAATAAAAATTATAACTCTTGATAATAACATCAATATACTATACATAAAAGATAATGTTAAAATGTCATTATGTTCTGTATGTGTTGGCAATGGTTATTTATCAGATGAATTTGATGGAACAGCACATTTTTTAGAGCATTTATTATTTATGGGTTCGACTAAATTTCCAGATAGAAAAGAATATCATTCATACATACTACAAAATAATGGTGAAGATAATGCATTTACATCAGATCATATAACATTTTATTATTTTTTATTAGACAATGAATATTTTGAGAAGGGAGTGGAAATGTTATCATGGTTTTTCAGGGAACCGGTATTAGACGAGAGATATATAAAATCTGAGAGTGAGATAATAGATGCTGAACATAGAAAGAATATATTACAGGATCAATGGATAATGGATGATTTATTGAAGAAGTTTATGAATAATAAATATAATAAATTTGGGACGGGATGTTTAGAATCATTGGAGGGGATAAGACGAGAGGATATAAATAAATTTTATAAGGATTATTATACGACGGATAATATAAATGTATGTATAATAGATAATATAGATATAGATGAAATGGAAAAGAAATATAATAGATATTTTGCCGATATACCAAAAACTATAAAAAAACAAGAAAATAAAGAAAAAGTTAACTTGAAAGAAGAAAATATAATAACATTCCAGTCAATATCAAATTATAAATTATTAAATATATATATGATAGTAGATATAGATAATAAAGATGTTTTAGATATACAAATAATAAATTTTTTATTATATATAATAGGATGTGAATATGACAATTCAATAGGATATTATTTAAAGAAGAGTAATATAATAAACAGTTTCAATATAAGAATAGATTATATATATGATGAAGAATGTGTGATAACAATGAGTTTTAAGAATAATATAGAAGAATATGAAGAGATATATGATATAATAGTAAAATATATGGAATATATAAAAAATATAGATGGGAGTATAATAGAAAAATTATGGAATAATTACATAAATATAATGTTATTACAAGAAATAAATGAAATTAGGAGAGATTTAACGGATATAGCGAGTTATTATTTAGATAATATGAATAAATATGGAAAAGAGAGAGCATTAGACATAAAATATAATATAGAAAAATATAATATAAAGATACTAGATAGAATGAAAAAAATAATAGAAAGTATAAGATATAAGATGATAAAAAACTTTGGAAATAGTAATTATGATAAAGAGTCTAAATATTACAAAACAAAATATAATATAGAGAAAAGAGATATAATGAGGAATGAAAAAATTTATAATTTTAAAGTGGAAAATATGATAGGAATAGAAAATTTTGATTCAATAAAATACAATAGAAAAATAAAAAATAATAATGATAATGAAGAAGATAAGAGTGAGATAGAAAAAATAAAAGAAGATATATATATTATAAAAGATGATAGATTTGATATAGATAAAAGTAAAATTGTATTATTACGAAGAAATAATATGTTATTAGATGGAAAGAAAATAATGATATTTAGTATATACAATGATATAATGGAGAAATTATTAATAAATTATAAAGAAGTGATGAGTATGTATGAGATGAATTATAATATGAGTATAGCAAATAATAATATAATATATGAATTTAGTGGTTTGGATGATTATTTAATAGAATATATAGAGAATATATTAAAGAAGATAAGAGATAATAATAGATTATTAAAAAATGAATTTGAGAATATTAGGAAAGAGTATATAGAATATTATGAGAATATAAAATATAATATGCCATTTGAGATATGTAATAAGTATTTAGGATATATATATAGATATGAAAATTTTTTACCAATAAATAAAATAAAGTATTTGAAACAATTAACTTTTAATAAATTTAAGAAGGAATTAAGATATATATTTAATTATGATGATGAACAGATAATATTATATGGTAAAACATTTAATAATAAAGAGAATATAGAAAAATTAGAAAAATATATAAAAAATATTAATAAAAAACAAGAAATAAATTACGAATATAGAAATAATATATTAAGAAAATACAAATTAAAAAAATCAGAAATAAATGAAAATGAAGATAATAATTGTGTTTTATTTAATTTTTATGTTGCCGAAATAACAAATGAAAATGAATATGAAGAAATAATAAAAAATATATTAATAGCAAATATATTAAGTAATATATTAAAGGAACCATTATTTGATAATATTAGAACAGTTAATAAAATGGGATATATAGCTAAATGTATTGTTAAAGTATTTGAAAATAAAGATAAAATTAATATTTTAATATCATATATTATTCAATCAAGATATGATATAAAAAAAATAATAAAAAAAGTAGAATTATTTAATAAAAATTTTATTGAAAATATTGATACTGTAAATATTGAAGAGAAAATTAAAAATATTATTGAATCTATTATTAATTCATTTAAAAAACCAGACAATAATATTAATAGTGTTATTAGTAATTATATTAACAAATTTATATCATATTATCTCAATAATAAACCAAATTTTACTACTATAAATATTAATGATATTAAAATTAATATTCTACAAAAATTAAATGTTAATGATATTAAAATCTTACTTGTTAATCTTTTAAATTCTGATTATGGTTTTGTTATTTTTGATAAAAATAATATTAAATAATAAATAATATAATAAAATATTTATTATAAAAATTATTATGAATAATATTGATAAACAAAGTTTAAATATGTTGTCATCTTTATTAAACAATAAAAAAATAGATCCAAATATGAGAAATAAACTATTGTCACAACTAACAAATCAAACTCAAAATGATAATAATAATGAAAATAAAAAAAGTATTGATGAAATGACTGCCGAAGAAAGAAAAAAACACACTGATGAATTAAGACAAAAGTTAAGAAATAAAAAAAATGTTATGAAAACCTCAAGAACATCAAAAGCCATTCTCGATAAAAAATTAAAAAATACAATTAATAATTCTTCTTCTGTTTTTAATTCTGAATTACTTAACAATCTTGAATCTAATCAACAAAAAACAGAAGAAAAATCAGAAGAAAAATCAGAAGAAAAATTAGAAGAAAAAACAGAAAATTTAGAAGATTATTTATAAGTTTCAATGGAATTAGTTGATATATTATTATATGTTAATATATCATCATTATTTTTTTTAATATCATTATTATGATTATTATCATTATTATCATTATTATCATTATTATTATTATTATCATTATTATCATTATTATTATTATTATTATTTACATTATTATTATTTACATTATTATTATTATTTTTTTTATTTTTTTTATATTTTTTAATAGATTTATTATCTGAAATATTATGAGAATTATTAAAAGAGAAAATAGCAAAAATGGTAGTAATATCAATGATGAGAAGTATAATTAGTAAAGTTAAATATAATTTATTATCAATAATAAAATTCCAGTATGATTTAATGACGAAGAAATAAATAATTAAAGTAAAACCAATAAGAAGATAAACATTTATGGGTTTACCGATAAGATAGTTAAAAAGATTTATAATAGTAAACATTTTAATAAATATATAATATAAAATAACTTTTAAGAATAAACAACATAAAAAATTATAAAATAAAAATGAATAATATATTAAAAGAATTAGGCAGTATTTTATTACTTTTGTCATCAGAAATTGAAAATTTAAAAGAAAATAATAAAAAAACTAATAGAACTATAGACGAACTTAATGATAAAATTAATTATCTTACTAAACAAAATATCCTTTTGGATAAAAAAGCTAAAAATTTTAAATTATTAAAATCTATAAAAGATAATAAAGAAAGTATAAAAGATAATAAAGAAAGTATAAAAGATAATTTAGAAAGTATAAAAGATAATAAAGAAAGTATAAAAGATAATTTAGAAATAACATCAGTAGATGAGGAAGAATTGGAGATAGTGAGAGAAAATGTTAAATTTAATAGTGTGTATATAGAAGACAATGAAAAGAACAATGAAGAAATAAGGAAAAAGAAAATGATAGAAATATTAATAAAAAAGCGAACAGAAAATAAAGATAATGAAAGTAAAATAAGTAATAAAGAAGATATAGAAATAAACAAATTAAAGAATAGAAGAAAAAGAAATAATATATAAATGAAAGACAAAATAATAAATTTTATATGTCATTGTAATAATTATTTTTATGTAGAAAATGAATTAAGAATGATAATACCATGTGAGCATTTTGTTCATGAAAAATGTATAGATGATAAAAGAGTATGTAAAATATGTAATAAAAAAATAGAGAAGATAATAGATAATAATAAAATATTAAGTAGTAGAAAATATATAAAAAACAGAGTAGATTTGCGGTCAGTAGTGTTAGAGAATACTAATTTTGGAAATTATTTATATATACCGAATGCGATATTAAAATTTACAAATTTAATGAATAAAGTTTTATTAATAAATAATGAGAGAGATGTATTATCAATAATGTTATATTTTCAGAGTATAACGAATATAAAATTTAAGATAATAGACAATACAAAAAAGAATAAAATAAGATTAGAAAATAATGTTATAAGATGGATAAATGAAGAAGATGAAAAGATAAATAAAATAATAATAAGTAATCATCATCATTTTTTGGATTCATATGTATTATATTATTTATTTAGATGTGGATTTTTAAGTAGTGAATTTATAAATACAACAGATATTGGTCGAATAATAAGTAAAACATGTGATTTATTAATTTTTAGAAGAGGAAAAGATACGAATACAGTCGAAAAGATAAAAGAGTATTTAAAAAGGAGAAATAGAGTGTCAATATTTCCGGAAGGTACGATATCAAATCATAAAACATTAATAAAATTTAGAACAGGAGCATTTTATGTAGGTGCTCCAATATGTCCGATAATAATAAAATACGAACCATTTATATCAGATATAGAAATACCAAAAACGATAATAAAATTATTAATGAGTAATGAGATAGTGGTGAGTGTATATATAAATGATTTAGAATATCCGCCATTTACAAATGAGAATATAGAAAAAATAAGGAGTAAGATGGCAAAACTGGGTAATTTAGAAATGGCGAGAACATCAAATAAGTTTATTAAAGATTAATTATTATATTTTGGTATAATAATGAATAATATAAAGTTAATAAATGAGATAATAAGTGAAAGTATAAACAAGATAAAGATAAATAGTATAAAGGGAGAGGTGATAAGTATAAAATTATCAGGAAAACACACATATATAACATTAAAAGACGGAGAATATAATTTACAATGTATAGGATGGAGTAAGATATTTCAAGATATAAAAGATGGTGATAAAGTAGAAATAACAGGTATAATAAGTATATTAAAGACAAATTTTTCGATATATTTTAAGATAGATAATTTAAAGAAGATAGGAACAGGTGATTATTTATTAGAAATATATAATTACAAAAATAAAATAATAGAATTAAATTGGCATCTAAACAAAAAGAAATTAACTGTATTTCCTTATACTATTGGTATTATAACAGCTATAGAAGGAGCAGCAATTCAAGATATTCTTCAAACATTCAAATTAGATAATTTTATTGGTAATATTATCATCAAAAATACTATTGTTCAAGGTAAATCTTCACCAGCATCTATTATCAACAATATAAAATATTTTAATAATATACATCTGGATTTATTACTAATTACTAGAGGCGGTGGTGCTTTAGAAGATTTAATAAGTTTTTCAGATTGGAATGTTATAGAAGAAATCCATAATTCAAATCATATTACTATTTCAGCTGTTGGACATCAAACAGATAATCAATTATCAGATGATGTGGCAGATTATAAATTTGCAACACCGTCAATAAGTGCGAAATATATAGTAGAAGAACAGAAAAGATATATTAATATATATGAGAAATTAAAACAAAAAACAGATGAATTATTAGAAAAATTAAGTGATACATATGACAATTTTAAAAACATGGATTATGATGATATGATAAATAAAATAGAAATGGATAATAATAATAGAATATATAGAGACACTAATATAAAACTGCGAGAAATAATAAGTAGATATAATAATATAAAAGATAAATTTAATAGGAGAAAGGAGGAAATAAGAGTAAGAATATATGATAAGGATGATGAAGAGATAATAAAGATGGATGATATGATAGAAAATAGGAAAAACAGTAAAATGAAAATAGTATTAGAAGATGGAGATATAGATATACAATATAAGATAATAAAATATGAATACAAGAATTAATGATTTAGAGAGAAAGATAAACCGAATGACGAACAAGGAGAATAATGACAGTAAGAAAGAATTTATAGAAAAATATGAAAGATATACAAAAATATTTGAAGAAATTGACAGAAAAATGGAAGAAGATAATGATATTGATAAAAATATTAATATACAAGAATTATTTAAAATGTTAATGGAATTTAATGGTAATATAGAAAATTATGATGATATGACAGTAGAACAATTAAAGAAATTGAAGAATATTATAGAAATGATAGATTATAAATTGGAAAAAGAAACTAGTAATATTATTAAAGAATAATTACAAAAAAATTGAAATTATATATATATAGAAGATATATATATAGTTATAATAAGTATATATGGAGATGGACACGACTTCTCACATCAAGTCAATTTATCGACTGCATTCTCAACGCAAGATGAAGATTGTTGATTTTAATAAGACTTCATCTATTTTTGTTGATACAGTTGATTATGTTGATTCACATTCACATTCTGATTCAGATACATCAGAAAGTTCTGTAGATAGTATTAGTTCTATTACATCAATTAGATCAATTAGTTCTGCATCAGCGGTAGATAGAAGTATTAGTATGTTGCCGACGGAATATGTGACGAAATATACGAAGGATACACCGATTATTCAGTTGATGATTAAGAAGAGGAAGGCGACGGTATGTAGTATGACGAAGGCGTGTTATTCACATATTGCGTGTATTTATGATGCGTCATTGGGAGAGATAACAGATTTAGTGGAAGGTAAGTGTGTATTTGGCGAGAATTCAGAGAGGAAGCCGAAGATAGGAGCAGTATGTAATACACATGCAGAGGTGGATGCGTTGAGGAGATATCATGGATTTTTGACATCAAAGAGGATTAAGGCGAGAAGAGTGAATGTGTTGGTGATTAGATTTAACAAGAGTGGGAATTTGTGTGAATCGGCACCATGTTTTCATTGTTCGAGGAAGTTATTTGATGGAGGAATGGTGGTAGTGGATAAGCTGTTTTATTCAAGATCAGATGGGAGTGTAACGGGAATTAAGTTTCGTGATTGGATGGATAAGGAAGATTTTCATTTGACTCGTGGTTGGAGGGAAATTTTGGTTAAATAAAAAATAAAAAAATAAAAAAAATAAAAAAATAAAAAATTAAATAAATTAAATAAAATAAATAAAATAAATTAAATAAAAATATTAATTTTATCAATCGGATGGATGATGAGTTCATTATGATTAGTAAAAAGGTTATGATGGATTAAATCAGAAATATTAATTTTAGTGAGAAGGAATTGTTGATTATTAATATAAATGATTTTTATATTAGAATGTAAATCAATATTATCAGAGTCATCACTATTAATATTATCAGAGTCGTCAATATTGTCAGTATTATTATTATAGATATTCCAATATTTGATATTATTATTATTAAGTTTATAAACGAAAATATAATTATTATTAGAAGAAGAGATAGAATAATTTTTTTTGACAGTAAAAATTTGTTTAATGAACAATGAATTTTTAAGATTAAATTTTATGTTATTATTTTCGTAAATATAAAGTTTATCGGCTTTATTATTAAGTTTATGGATAATAAAATCGAAAATATGAGTTTCGATATTAGAATTAAGAATAAAGTCGATAATATATTTAATATCAAAATAGACAATTAATTCAGCATCAGATTCATTAATTATTTGAAATAGATTATGTAAAGTGTCATTTAATGTTTTTATATTGTAATTAATAAGATTAATTTGTAATATTTGTTCATTGTCAAATGCGATTTCTAATTTGTTATTAAATTTGTTTGTTATTTCATCATTAACAAGATTATCAGTTAAAAAATTAAAAATATCATTATAAATATCATCATTATTAATAAAAAATAAATAATATTTATTAGAAATAGAGATATTATGATCACCGGATACAATAATATTTTTATTATTGTTGGAAATAATGTTATTAAAAAGTGAATATATGTTTTGAGAATAATAAATACTCATTTTATAATAGTATTTATTGATATAATATTAAAATTTCAATTTTTTTGATAATAAGTCAATATTTTATTATTTATTTAATAGTATTTAAAATATAATTTTCTGAATTTTCGACTTCTAATTCTTCATATAAATTATTTTCTGTTTTAATATTTTTATCAATATTATCAGTTTTATCAATATTATCAGTTTTATCAATATTTTCTATTTTATCATTTTTATCGATATTTTCTGTTTTAATATTTTTATCGATATTTTCTGTTTTAATATTTTTTGATTTATTAATATTAAAATTATCATTAAAGATGTCATTAAAAGTGGAAAGAAGATTAGAGATGTTAGAAATATTAGAATTATAATTAAAAGTAGAGAGGATGACATTAACGAGATCAATAAATTTGAAATAGTTAGGAATATCGAAAGAGTAGTGAAGGGGATTATCGAGGTCATCATTATGAGGGATGAAAGGTGGATAAGAAAGGAAATTATCGGAGAGATTGAATAGAGAGTGAATAGAGTTAGAGAATTCGAGGAATATTTCAGATTTTTTGTCAAGATTTTGGATGATGGTCGTGAGAAGAGTTTTATTATTATAGATATAAAAATCAAAATAGGCGTGAAGATAAATATTTTTGATGAGATTAAAGATGAAAGATTGATAAGAATTAATAAAAATATCTTTTTTAATAAATTTGAAGAAATTGAAGAAAGTGTCATAGAAGTAGTTATCATAAGAGGCGATATTATAAATTTCGTCGATAGAGGTTGGTTGATAATCGAGATATTTGACAGAACAGGTGATGATATGAATGAGTTGAATTAATTCTTCAAGAGAGTGGATAAGATGATTATTAAAATTGACAGTGATAAGATTATTAAGTTTTTTAATAAAAGAGAGATTAGAGATTTCAGGAATATTGAAATAGAAGAGATTAAGATTTTGTTGTTGGATATTATAAGAAATATTTTCCGAATGATTATGAATAAAGATAATTTTGGCATTAATTTTTTTATGAGTGATAGACATATTATGATGATTAAAAACGAGATTAGGATTAGAAGAAATGATAGATTTAATGATGTTATTAATATGGTAGGAGAATTTTTTAGAGTGATGATTATAGTTAAGAAGGAATAAATTTTTGAAAGAGGGAATTTTAGAGATAAAATTTTTATCAGAATCGGATAATTTTTTATTAAGAATATTATCGATAAAGAATAGGTGATAAGTTTCTTTATTATTAGTTTCGGAATATAGGAAGCGGTATATGATTAAATTTAGAATTTTTTTATAAGAATTAGCGGGATAATCCATAATTTTGTCATAATTTTTGATAGATTTAATCATTTCAGGAATATTAATTTTATTAGTTTTTTTAAGATAATTGTAGATGAAGATATTTTTGGTTAGCATAATATTAAGAATTTTTTGGTTAGATTTATTATTATAGATATAAGAATTAATTTTGAGGTCATATCTAAATTTTTTATAAAGATTGATGATATCAAGATTATTTTTATCAGGATGATTAGAATAAACAATATAATTAGAGTAAATAATGTAGATAATTTGAAATAAATAATAATTAAAAATGAATTGTTGGTGAGAATTAGAATTAGTAATATTTAATAATAAATCATTGAAAAGATGTTTTATATTTTTCCAAGCATAAATAGTAGAATTAGTAGAATTATTTTTAATATTATCAAAATTTTTTGTTAATAAATCTGTTATTTTGTATTTAGTTAATAAATCCATATTATTTATCTAATATATTATAATTATTAAATAAACTAAAAAAATTGAAATTTTAATATAATAAATAATAATAAATAATAATAAATAAGATGGAGATAAAGAAAGAATTTATATCATATGACAGGAAACACAGAATGAGTGTAATACACATAAAGAATGAAAATTTTTGTTATTTTACATTAGAAGAGTATGATATAGAGAATAAGAAGACATTTTGTTATACATTTAAGGAAGTAATAGAATATTTAAAAGAGAATAACATAATAAGAATTAAACAAAAATTAACAAATGATATTATCCATCATTTTAAAAAAAGTGAAATAATTAATATAAATGAGAATGAAAGCATGGTGATATCTAATATTAAAACATTTGCTATAGAAATGTATATAGCATTATATCTTATTAATCCAGAATTTATTTATGATATTGATGATTAAATATAAAGAAATATATAAATATTATAAAAAGTATATAAATATTATAAAAAGTATATAAATATATAATAAAAAAAATTGATTTAATAAAGATATAGATAATATAATATATATATATAAGGATGAGCGGTTCATACAATAAACAGTATAAGAAACAGTATAATAATAATAATAATCATAATCATAATAGAAATAACAGTTATGATCAGATGAACGAGAAGATGGATGAATTATATGATTATGCGAGAAAAGAGAAAGATTTGATGGAGATGGATGATTTGGTAGTATCAAAAGAGGTATTAGAAGATGAATGTACATCATTTGAATTTATGGGAGGACAAGAAGGATTAAAGATATGGTTATTAAAGGGGATATTTGGATATGGATTTGAGCAACCGTCAAGAATACAGGGATTAGCGATACCGCAGATAATAAATGGAAATGAAATAATAGCACAATCACAATCAGGAACAGGAAAGACGGGAGCATTTTTGATTAGTATATTACAATTAATAGATGAGGATAAGAAAGCACCACAAGCAATAGTAATAACGCCGACACATGAGTTAGCACAGCAGATATATTTAGTAGGAAAGGGATTAGCAAAAAGATGTGATAAAATTAATTTTTCATTTACAGTAGGAAAAACGGATAGATTAAATAATTATAGAGAGTTAGGAGGAAGAACGAAATTCAAGAAGGATGATGATGCGGTAAAGCCGTGTCAAATAATAATAGCTACGCCGGGAAGACTGTTAGATTTGCTACAAGAGAACAGGAGTTTATTTGATGATATAAAATATTTAGTGATGGATGAGTGTGATGAATTATTGAAGGGAACATTTGCCACGGATATAAAAACGATAATAAGAACATTACCGGCAGTTAAAATAAGTTTATTTTCAGCAACATTAACATCGGATGTAGTAGAATTAAGCAATACATTATTAAAGGATGCAAAAAAAATATTAATTAAAAAGGAGAGTATGACATTAAAAGGAATAACACAGACATATATAGAGACAGAATCGGAGACGGATAAATACAAACAATTATTAACACTATTATCGATATTAGAATTGAAACAGATGATAATATATGTGAATAGTATAAAGAAACTTGAATTTTTGAAAGAGAAATTAGAACAGGATGAATATAAGGTGTTAACGATAAGTGGATCGCAGAATAAGGTTGAAAGATCGATGACATTAAGAGAATTTAAGGATGGAACGGCGAAAGTTTTAATATCGACAGATTTATTAAGCAGAGGAATAGATATACATCAATTATCGATAGTGATAAATTATGATTTACCGAGACCGGATGATGTAGCAAAATATATACATAGAATAGGAAGAACGGCAAGATTTGGCAAAAAGGGAGTAGCGATAAATTTGATAAATAGATATGAGAAAAATACAATAAATTTAATTTCGTTGACATTCAAATGTAAAATAGAGCCAATACAAGAAGATCATTTACAAGTATGTTAAAATATTGCGTTTAATAATTATTTTTATAAAAAATTTATATATATAAATAATAATATATAAATGGTAAATTTATCGTCAAATGGACAAATTAATGATATGTTATTAATTAATGATAAATTAATTATAGCAGGTTTATTTACAAATGTCGGATTTAATTCGAATGACATTAACACAGATATTACAAAAAGTAATAATTTAGCAGTATTAGATGTTAAAGATGGTGTCTGGAGTTCATTAGCATATGAATTTAATGATCAAGTGAATAGTGTAGTAGTATTAAATAATATATTAATATGTGGAGGTAAATTTAGTGATAAACTAGTAGCAATAGATTTAGAATCAAATACAGTAAAACAAGTATTTAGTGTATCTTTAAATAATGTTTCAAGATGTAATATAAAAAAGTTATTATTACATAATAATAAGGTATATGTATGTGGATTATTTGATAAAGTGAATAATGTGGTATGTAATAGTGTATGTGTATTAGAAATGAATAGTAATAATGAATTACAAGTAAGTAATTTACCAGGATTAAATATTAATAATAATAATCCGAATTCGGTAGTAAATGATTTAGTAGTTCAAAATGTTAAAGATACGGAATATTTAATAATAGGTGGATCATTTGGAATAGGTTCATCGATACCATTACATTTAATGGCGAGATATAATTTAAGTAAATCGACATTTGAGGGAGCATTATATAGAAATATATTAATGAATGCCGGATTAGCAGGATCATTGCCGGTAGTAAATACATTATGTTTGCATAATAATTTATTATATATAGGAGGATATAATTTTAGAGTAAACATAAATGGTGCAAATAATTATAACGTGATATGTGTAAATAATAATACTATTCAGAGTGTATCAAATAATGGTATTAGTGGAAAAATTAATAAAATAGCTAGTATTAATAATAATTTATTTATTCTTGGCGAATTCAATAAATCTCAAAATAATAAATTATCTATTAATTCTCTTTGTATTCACCAAAATAATACTCTTACCAATATTCTTTCTAATAATTCTATCATTAAACTAAATTCTATCATCTCTTTCCTTGATAATTCTCTTCTTATTTCTGGTCTTTTCAATTCTATCAATAATCTTGTAGCTAATAATATCGCAATTCTCAATCTTTCTGATAAATCGATCTCCATAAAATATGATGTTGTTTCTGTTGAAAAACTTACGGAAAAAACTGTTGATAATATGTCTCTACATATTAATGATAAAATCACTAGTATCAGATTACTTAATTCTACTAAATTAGATCCATCTCTCGTTCTTCACGATAATTCTAATTTAGAGAATACTCATGATACAACTGTTTCACATGTTGTTGTTCCAGAAGTTCCTGATTCTGTTTCTGTTCCAGTTGTTCCAGAAGTTCCTGTTTCTGTTCCTGAAGTTTCTGATTCTGTTTCTGTTCCAGTTGTTCAGGATTCTGTTTCTGTTCCAGAAGTTCATGATTCTGTTTCTGTTCCAGTTGTTCCTGTAGTTCCAGATTCAGTTTCTGATACTATTACTGTTTCTGTTTCTGTTGTGGTAGTTAAAGAGGTAAAAGAAGAAATGAAAGAGGTTAATTTTAATGGATATGGAGTAGGAGAGGGAAGTGTTTTAATGACAGATAAAGGAGAAAAGAGAATAGAGGAATTAATAAGTGGTGATATGGTTTTAGGAGTAGAAGGATATGTAAGAGTAGTAAGTAATACAAGATGTTTAAATAGTAGATTAAATGTAGTAAATAAGGGATTATATGGATGTAATAATGATTTAAAAATAGGGAAAAATAATAAAATTTATGTAAGTGATAGTAAATTTACATTTATAAAATATGCGGCAAAACAGGTAGATAATATGGTAATGAATAGTTATTTATTAACATTAGAAAGAAGTGGAATAATTTTAGTGAATGGAGTGAGAGTATTGATGTAAAAAATAAAAAAATATAATATAAATAATATGAGAATAGAGATAAAGAATAATGTGATAAGTGAAAAAGTGGAAAGAGATATAAGAGAAATAATAAAAAAGGAGATAAAGTTAAGATTTACAAAATTAAAACCAGAAGAAAGTGAATTAATAATACAAAAAATAAAAAGAGAAAATAAAGATTTGGAGATAGAAGATAATTTATTAGAGAAAATAGTGAATAATATATATAATACAAGAATAAAGAATATAATAATGAATAATTATAATAATTTAAAAAAAAATATAAAAGAAATAGAAAAATCTATAAATAATAACGAAAATATATTAAATTTATCATTAAAATATAGAAATTCACCATTAAATATAATTAGAGTATTATTCCAATTATATTATAATAAACAAACTATTAAAAAACTATTTAATAATCCACAATCTATTGATTCTAAATATAAAAATATTTTTAATATAGCAATTAAAAATGATGATTATGCTTTGGTTAATCAAAAAGAAATTGCAGATAAAGCAATAGAATATGAACATAAAATAGAAGAGTTATTAAAAAAAAATGATATTAAATACAAAACACAAGAAGAATTAACAGAAGAACAAAATAAAGAATATGGAAAACCGATAGCAACACCAGATTTTATGATAATGTCAGATTTGTATATAAATGGTAATCAAATAAATTGGATTGATGTCAAAAATTTTTATGGTGAAAATGATAAATTTATCTTAAAATCTTTATTACAACAAAATGAAAGAAATAATAAAATCTTTGGTAATGGTTGTTTTATCTTTAAATTGGGTTTTAATCAAGAACTTATTAATAAATTTAATCTTTTAGTTTTTAGTTATGAAATTTAATATATTATATATTTTATTTATTTTATTATTATGTTTATTATCATCTTTATTATCATCCATAATATTTATTTTTAAAAATTTTGATAAAAATAAAATATCAAGAGGTTTGTGATGTGAAAAATCACCTGATGTTAAAACATTTAATAATTCCTGATATTTTTTTATTTTATTGTGTTTTGCCAAAAATTTACTACACATTCTTATATTTTCTATATACAACTTATAATTTTCCTCATATTCTAATCTGTATTTTTCTTTATTATTATTATCATTATTATTTTCATTATTATTTTCATTATTATTTTCATTATTATCAATAATATTTTTAAGAGTTTTAAAGGAGATAGTATTATTATTAATAGTAATTTGCGGGTCAGTTGGACTTAATATTGCATATTTTTTCATATATATATTATTACATATTAATGTTAACATTGTTCCAGCACTTAATGCTTTATTATAGATATAAGCATTAATAATACCATTATTATTTTGGAAAGTGGAGATAGTATTTAACATACTGTCATTATTAGTAATGTATCCGCCATCAGTTTCTATAATCATATTTATTTTTTGATATTTATTATTATTAAATATCTCTCTAAATTTATCATCATCATTTATATTTATTATTATATCACTAAATATTATTTTTATAATTCTATAAATGAATGTATATCTGTAATCATTTACATATATTAGTTTTGTTAAATTCCTTTTTTCATATCTTCTTATCATTAATTTTATCAGAAATAAAATTAATAAAATTATTAATACAGATTTATGTAAAAATAACATCATCAATATTATCTCGTTTTTTTTACCATATAATAATGATATCAAAAAACTTATATATATACTTGATATTGTTATAACTATCATTTTTATTATACTTTATTTCTATAATCTTTTTTTTTCAATTTTTATTTTTATATTTATTTTATTTAATAATTTAATAAATATTTATATTTATAATGCAAACTTTAAATAATAAAAATGCCGATGCATATTCATCAACTAATTCTAATTTATTAGATCTATTCTGTTATAATAAAAAAATATCTAATATGGATTATGATAATTTTAAAAATTTGATAACAACTATTATTAATGCTAAAAATGAAAATCTACCTTTATTTATTAAATTATTAAAATTTCATAGATTAATTAATAGTGGAAATGGTATTAAAAATATTTATACTCTTTGTATGATGGTTTTAAGATTAGAAGAACCAGAAATATATAAAAATGTTTTAGAATGGTCTCATGAATGTAATAAAGATATATTAAGATTAGATAGAATAAATAATATGATTAATGATAAACCAGAATATAAAAAAACTAATATATTACTCAATAAACCAGGTCAATATAAATCACAATTCAAAAATAGAAATAATAAAAGATTAATTATCTATAATAAAGAACATAGAAAAGATATTAATAATAATAATTCTATTAAATATCAATATTTTTTAACTCCTGAACAAGAACTTTATAGCAATTTAGTTTTTAATAATATTAAAAATATTATTATTGATAATAATGATAATAATGATAATAATAAAAATATAGATATGATGTTATTTAAATATTTATCATATGAAACAGGTCATTTTAGTATAGAAACAGAAATTATAATGAAAAGAGTAGAAGATTTAATAAATAATGACAAAGATTTAGTAAAAATAATAAATAATATAAAATAAAAATAGTAATTTATTAATTATGGATTTAAAACAAGAATTAATTAATATATTAGCAAATAATACTAATACTAATAATAATAAAAATAATAAAATTATAATAACAAATAAGAAAAGAAGATTATTAAAGAATATATTTAATAAAAGAATTAATTTAACTGATAAAATGTTTCAAGGTTATCATGTAGATAATAGTATAATAGGTTCATATAATAATGATGAATTAGAAATAAATATGATAGCAGATGTTTTTAGAAAAACACCAGCAATATCATTAAGAAAGGCATTAAGAACAGTTTATACATGGAAACAGGAGATGGATTCATATGAAAGAGAATTTATTATAAGAAATTATGGAATAAAAAAATATATAATAATAATGGGAGCACAAAGATATAATGAAATGATAAGAGAAAATAGAGCAAAAGTAAAAACTCGCGGTTTAGATTTATCAAGAGAAATTTATAATATGTTTATTAATAAAGATAATAATAATGATAAAGAAATATTAGAAAAAAAAATAATAGAAAATTACAAAAATTTAGAGACATATATAAAACCATTATTTACAGAAGATTTTACATTTAATGATTTTAGACAAAAAATAATATTATGTATAGATAGATCAGGATCAATGAATGGGAATCCAATAGAAATAGGTTTATTATATATGTTATATATGGTAAAATTATTTAAAATTACAGAATTATTTTATTTTGAATCATCATTAGAAATAAGAAAATTAACAGAAGAAGAAATAGAAAATAGTAGTTTTATAGAATTAGTTAATAAAATATATACAAAAACACTCGGTGGAACAGTAATAGATAATTTTTTATTAGAAATGAATAGAAGACAAATAAAAAATAAAAATATTATCATTATCACTGATGGTGATTGTGATCCTATTGATAATAAAACTACTTCTCCTTTTCATGAAGTTTTTAAAGAAAATGGTAGATATAATTATATTAAAAATACTACTTTCACTATCATAAATACTAAAACAGAAAAATTAGATTTCCCTTATCTTAATACTGATAAAGGTGTTTGCTATCTTTCTGGCAATAATCCTAAAAATATTTCGGCTTTTATTAAAGCTATTTATATATCCTCTAAAAATAATATTCTTATCACTCCTTCTCTCGTCCTTCATTGTTGTATGGAACTTCAAGAATTAATTATACCATTCCCCCTTCATAATTCTAATTCTAATTCTTTCATCAATGATAACATCATTAAACAAATGTTTAATGCTTATTCTAATAATTTACCTAAAAAAATTATTAAATATGATAATAATGATAATATTGATAATGATAATATTGATAATGATAATATTGATAATGATAATAATGATAATAATGATAATAATAATAATATTGATTATATAGATAGTGATATAGATGAAAATATTATAGATGATGATAATAATGATAATAATGATAATAATGATAATAATGAAATGTATGAATATACAGAATAAAGTAAATAAAAAAAGTGATATAAAGAGATAGAGTTATAAAAAAGTAGTTCTTTGACAAAAGAACATATCAGCGACAATAAGAATATTTACTGATAGAATTCTTTGAGAAAAGAATAAACAGCAAAATAAAAAATATGAAAAAAGTTTATTGTAAAATGAACGATCAGCAATAAAATTTATAAGGTTAAACATTTATGACAAGAACAAGTGAAACCGTAAAAAGTTTTAGCGATGAGTTGTCTATGGTTGGTGGATAGATTTATATTAAAGTAGTTATCAAAAAGTTGAGAATTTTTGGTAATTTTTGAATTAGTATAAAATAGCATATATAGAATGTTATTTTGAATTAAGAGTTTAAAGGAGATATTAGGAGAACAGGAATGATTAAATTTACGTCCATTATATAGAATGGTAGCAAAATTAGAATTATTATAATAAACATTAAAAGCATTTCTGATAACTTTATTATAACAAAGAATAAGAAAGTCATTAATTTTAGATTTACTAATATTTAAAAAATTATAATTATTTCTAAACGAAACATCTCTAAAACATTGTTTATCTAATGTTAATGGCACTAATGTCATAAATTTTTCATAATTATTACTTAATTCATAAAATATTATGTCATCATACCAATATTTATCTTCTTTATTACTCATAAAACTTATTTTTTCTTTATATATCACTGTATTCTCCTCTATGTCTCTTATCGCATATACTCCACTTCCATATTCTTTGTTTTTCATTATTTTTATCATCTATAACCTCTATTATATATTTATTATTAAATATATAATCTAAATATCAATTTTTTTTATTTTTTATTTTTTATTTTTTATTTTTCTAAAATACCATAGTTTTAGCTTTTTTTAGTTCCATTATATCAACATTTATAAGTTGTGATTTATCAACAACATTCGCAAATGTATCTTCTGAATATGTTATCATTTCTGTTTCACTATGCATATCACTTAAATATTTTTTAGCAAATGTAAAATTACTGTATTTCTTCTCATCATAATTAAATCCATATGCTACATTATCTATTTTTTTCATCTCATATAAACAATCTCTTTTTGTAGAAAATTTAACTGTAAAAGTATCATTCTTATTGTCTATTATACATATGTAATACATCTTCTATATTATTCTATATTTTTCTCTCTTTATATTATTATAAAAAAATTGAAATTATTATTTAATATATATAAAAATTATATATATTTAGATGCAATTAAATAAAGATGTTTATGATATAATATATAAAGAATTTGATAAATCAAGATATAGTATATGGGACAAAGTTAAAGAATTTTTAGATACTATCCCTAATAATTCTAATATCCATTTTTTAGATGCTGGATGTGGTAATGGTAAATATATTAAATATATTCAAAATAATAAAAATCTTATCAATATCACTGCCATCGATAATTCACAACAATTTGTTAATCTCTGTAATCATAGATATCATAATCTATCGACTAATATTCTAAAAATGGATATCACTAATCTAAATTTTATTAATAATTCTTTCGATTTTATCATTTCTATCGCCGTTATTCATCACCTAAATTTTGATAATCGTGTTAAAATGATAAATGAACTTTTTAGAGTTCTCAAAAAAAATGGTCTTATGCTTATATCTGCTTGGGGTCTCATTAATTTAAATAATCATCACCTCCCTAATACTCTAAAAAATGCTACAAAAATTAATGATAATAATGATTATCTTATTCCATTCAAATCTGATAATATCTCTATTCTACGTTTCTATCATCTTTACCAAAATAATGAACTTTATGACTTTATTATTAATCTTAATCTTAATCTTGAAATCGTTTCTTCTGTTTTTGATAAAGACAATTTTTTTATTATCTTAAAAAAATTACTTTAGAAGTCAATTTTTTTAAGGTAATAAAAAAATTGCAAAAAAAGATATTTTGAATGGATAATACAGAATAAAATATAAACAAACAATGCCACCTGTTTTGATTCCTATTGAAGAGCCTGCTGTGCTTCCAGAGGAAGAGCCGGACATGGAGTTCTACCCCGCAGAAGAAATCTTCCCCGATGAATGGGTGCTGCCAAATCTATTGGTTGGAGTATCAAAAAAGTGGATTTCGCCAAACAATACTGTCCTCCGAATTATTGGAACGGAAGATTGCTTCGTGTACTATGATGGAAGCAAAGAAAACAACAAGTATCCGACAACTCGTGATGAATTCATCCAACATCCAAGAACTTCGTGGCTGTGTCCAGACAACAAGAGGTACTGTCTTGGATATGATTCAACTATTGGTATCTTTTTCGAGGTATGTGTGGATAAAGTTGAAGAAGTGCCAGTATGAAGTTGATTTTTCTACATAATCAACAAAAAATGAAAAAGAAAAAAATTGATTTTTTTAATAATCTATATTATTTAATAAAATAAAAACAAAACAAATGAGCGTGGTTTGTTATGGCGATAGAACAAGTGCTGGATGGAATACAGAATTTATGGTTCTGTGGATTTCAAACAAAAAAACAGTATTGAGAACAAAAGAAGAATATGATGGTAAATATTTGTATGCTGTTTATTATTCAATGGAAGCAGAATGGTTTTGTAAATTTAGTCATTATGGAATTCAATTTCCGTCAATTAAATCAATTAAAGATACAGAAGCTGATTTTTGGAATAATACAGATTGTTCATGGACTAAAGATAATAAAAAGTATTGTTTGTGTTATTATTCACCTGATAAATATATTGAAATTTCAGAAGATATGATGGAAGAAGTTGAAAATCCATTTAGTAAATAATTTTTATAAAAATAAAATATAAAAAGAATAATAATGATGGAAGAGATTAAAGAAATAAATTTAGATGAGGGCGAAATAAAAATAACAAAAACAGAATTAACTGAAATAACTAATCAATTACATGAATTAAAAGAATTAAGTTTAATTATCGGTAAAGAATTATATAACCAAAATAAAAAAATTGATAAAATAGAATTATTAATTGATGATAATAAAAATATATTACATGACAACAACATTAAATTAGATGATATTAAAAAAGAAATTAATATCTCTAACAAATATAAATTAAATAATTTATTTATTATTAGTGGTATTCTACTTTTACCTATCAGTCTAAAAATTGCTATTCCGATCACTTTGGGCGGTATGGCTTTCAAATATATTTCACATTAACATATTAGTTATTCTGGCGATGATTTCTTTATAAAATATTCTGGCTTTGCCTAAATATCTTATAAATAATTTTCCGCCATATTATATAAATTATCATTAATATTAGTTATTCTGGCGGTGATTTCTTTATAAAATATTCTGGCTTTGCCTAAATATCTTATAAATAATTTTCCGCCATATTTTATTATGTTTATTATTCTGGCGATGATTTCTTTATAAAATATTCTGGCTTTGCCTAAATATCTTATAAATAATTTTCCGCCATATT